>Ga0209162_1002282_pt1 | contig 17159 bp, 16 predicted proteins | sample YNPNPMetaG_FD_187121 | JGI IMG/M metagenome (GOLD analysis project Ga0209162, IMG submission 187121) | Anoxygenic and chlorotrophic microbial mat microbial communities from Yellowstone National Park, USA - YNP NP MetaG (SPAdes) (version 2) ... | reverse complement strand
TTGTATGGCTCTGGTAAGAGCATCAAGTTTGTTACATTCACAAAGGCTTGTCTAATAGTTGGTATAACCGTGCTTTCTAGATAGCTTTCGTTTTTAAAACAACTTGCAAGCACCTCCAAAAATTGGCGTATCATTTCATAGATTCTGTTTTTTAAATCTGATTTGTGTCCATCGTCTAAATTAGTAACCTCCTTTAAAATACTATTTATACGAGTTAACAGTTCTTTAATAACACCTTCCCCAAAAATTTCCTCTCCTACTGCAATTAGTTCAGCTGAAATTTCAGTTTCAGGCCCTATCAAGTTTTCGGGTAGTCTTCGACCGACTATTTCGGTCATAAATAAGCATTAAATTAAAATTGAGCTAGCAAATTTTTTTTAAGTAGTCTAGTTGAGTGGGTTTATTTTATAAAGAGTCTTTGGTAAACTTGACATTTATTCGGTTTTCGCTTCAGTGTTGAAGTAAATTTTATGTCTCAGCCTGGGTTGCCAAAAATGATCATGTTTTATGGACCTCCCGGAAGTGGTAAGGGTGTGCAAACTGACTTATTGATGGCAAAGTTTAACCTAACTCCCATTCCTTGGGGGGAATCGTTCAGGAATTTTGCTGCCAAATATGCTGATGACCCTAGCAGTCCTCACTATGCCAGAGCCAACAGAGTTAGAGACTTGCTTTTACAAGGATTACCCATTCTGACGGAAGATATGATGTTTATTTTGCAAGACAAAATTATTACTACTTTGGAAGATCCAAATACTACAGTGATTATGGATAAACCTGGCAGCTTGCCTCCAGAAGCTCAATGGATTTCGGATTTTTTGGTCCAAAAACAAATTCCTAATTGTTTAATTCACTTAAAAATTCCTTTTGAAGTTAGTGTTCAGCGAGTTACTAGTCGTTTTTACGTTCCTTCAGATCCCAGAGAAATTCCCTACAGCTCTTATCGTGAGGCTAAATCTAAGTGCCAACCTGAAGAAGAACCCATTAGACGGCAAGATGACAGTAATTTACAAGTTATTAAGCATCGCTATTATGATTTGTATTTAGCCAATTGCGAGCAGGTGATGGCTATTTATCGTCAAAATGGATTAACTAAAATTTTGGAAATTGATGCGCAGCAACCAATTGAAGACAACTTTCAACAAATTTTAACTTTTTTGCGAGAAAATTATTAAGTTTTATTGTATGTCTTCCAATTTACCTTCTTTAGTGATGTTTTTTGGGCCACCGACTGCTGGTAAGGGGACTCAATCACAAATCTTTTTAAGCAATCATCCAGAATATAGTAAACTTGATTTTGGATATGAACTGAGAACCTTTGTAAAAACCTACTTAAATAATTCAGAGCACCCGCAAAAAGCTCAATTGGCTGAAAGACTAAACCAAAGACTAAGTCAGAGACAACCGGTAGATGCTGAGGATCTGATGGTAGTCTTGCAAGAACGCATAGTCAATGCGTTATCTCACGGCGAAAAATTGGTTTTAGATGGAGCCGGTAGAACTGTCAGAGAAGTTGAATTGGAGTCGGAATTGTTTAATCAATTTCAGATTCAACCCTGTATTTTTAATTTATTTTTGCCCAAGGAGTACATTCTAGCTAGAGCCAAGAATAGATGGTTTGTGCCCAACAATCCTAACCCTTTTAAGTCTTTTGAAGAGGCTAAACAAGCTTGTGCCCCAGGAGAGCAGCCATACCAAAGAGAAGACGATTTAGATGAAGCTAAAGTGTTGGCTGGTTACGACAATTTGTATGGCAATTTTGCCAATATTTTACTTATTTTACAATTACGCACCAAAGCTAATATTTTCACCTTAGACGCCAGAAAATCTATTCCCGAGGTTACTGCCGATATCGAAGATTGTTTGCGGGTTTTCTATGGTCAATAACCATTCTTTGTTGAGAAAGTTAGTTTTGGTTTGTGTTTACCAATAAAGTTTGAATTAGGCTTATTTTCTTGAATCTTTTTTTGATTATCCAGGGCCTAAGCTGAGTCCAAATTGTTTTGTTTGTTATATTTGTCACAAGTTTTTTGATTTTCGTGGTATTTGTGGAAAGCAGTTTGTGAAAAATAAAGTATACGGTGTTATACTAAAATTCGCTTTTGTCGTTTGTATAACTCACAAAAACCGAATATTTACTTGCAGAAGCTAAAAGTCTAGCAGAGCAAGCAGAAGAATTAATGAAAACGCTAGAAGAAAAAAAGAAGTGTTATAAAGGCCATTGTACAAGTCATTCAGGAATTGAAAGTAGATACAGGGGGCAAGAAAACCAACTGCCGGTTCAGAATAGTAGTTAGAAGTCTTCTAAACCTAAGGTGTTTACTGAAATCCTCAAGATTTTGGACGAAGAGATTGCTGCAAATGAACAAACTGTTTTAGATCTCGAAAAACCAGCTAATCAATATTAGCAAGCAACAGGGGAAATTGCGGCTAAGATTGAAGAGTTTTTACGGGAAACTAATCTGAGAATGGGCAAATTTGCTACTTGGTTGGATGATCAAGACCATTTGCAGCAATGACAAAACTCTTTGAAGGGATAAGCTAGGGATTTTGGTAGTTTTTACCAACTGTCTTAACGATCACCTGGTGTTTTGCCAGGTCTTTTTGATGGTTTTGACTACAAAACTTTTACTAACACCTTGACAGAAGGGTGGAATTAGTTTTTGCCAAGACGGTTGTTTCAGATCTAATTGGTTAACACCACAAGAACTTATGTCTACAGGCAAAAGAGTGGCTATTATTGGCTCGGGTCCAGCTGGTCTAACGGCAGCTATCTATACGTCCAGGGCTCAATTACAAACTGTGGTTTACACAGGAATGCAACCGGGGGGCCAGCTAACAACTACCACCTTGGTAGAAAATTTTCCAGGCTTTCCGGAAGGTATTTTAGGTCCGGAGTTGATGGATAATATGCAAAAACAAGCTGAACGTTTTGGGGCTATGATAAAAATGGAACAAGTAGAGAAATTGGAAGTTTTAGATAATCACAAATTTAAGGTTATTAGTTTTTTTGGTGAGGATATTGTGGATGCTGTGATTATAGCTTCGGGGGCTTCAGCTAAGTATTTGGGTTTACCGGACGAAGAACGGTTTATTAGCAAGGGTTATCACAGTTGCGCTACTTGTGACGGAGCTTTTTATAAGGACAAAATTGTAGCTGTAGTTGGCGGCGGAGATAGCGCTATGGAGGAATCCAATTTTCTCACTAGGTTTGCCAAGAAAGTCTATCTTATTCATAGACGCGACACTTTTCGAGCTTCTAAAATTATGTTACAAAGAGCTCAGGAAAACCCAAAAATTGAATTTTTATTGAACCAACAAGTGGTTGAATTGGTAGGTACCGATAAACTAGAGTCTGTGAAGTTAGCAAACACGCAAACGCAAGAAGTGTCGACTTTAACTTTAGATGGCTTATTTGTAGCCATTGGTCACACACCCAATACCAAGTTTCTCCAAGGTCTTTTAACCACCGATGAAAACGGTTATCTAATTCCTAAAGTTAGGACCATGAGTGAAATAGAAGGGATTTTCATTGCAGGAGATATTGAAGACAAAATTTATCGACAAGCTATCACTGCGGCTGGAGATGGCTGCAAAGCCGCTATTGATTGTATTCGTTGGTTAGAAAGTTAGTTTTTTTAAAAAATGAGTTGTTTTTGATTCTGGTTGTCAGGAAAAAACTTGTGTCCTCATTTTATAATGAGGTTAGTTGGTCGATTCTTAGGGGGGTTTAGAGGCCCTACTAAAGAAGGTTTAGCCGAAACTAAAAAAGTGATAATTTTTGGTTACAACTTTTACAAGAACTACATTTAAGATCAACCATTCTTTGGCTTCAAAAAATTTATAAAAGCTCTGTAGAGTCTCCAGCTACTTTTTGGGAAACACACAAGAGCCAAATTAAAAAAGGTTTTAGAGGGGAATTATTTACTAGTTTTTGGGAGAAAGCTGATATCGTTCTATTCATCCCTTTTCATGAAAGTATCAAGAATGGTTTTTTAGGGTGTTTATATAGTCTTTCTCAATTAGAAGCTGGTGAGCATAATAAAAAAGTCAAAGTCTAGTTATTTCTCATAACTCTGGAGAGGAAGAAAATAATTTTTTGAAAACAATAATTTCTGAAATTAGCGGTTCAGTAGAATTAATTGTTTACGACACTGAGTTAACAGGGCCTATACACTCAACTCAATTGGCTGTAAAACTTTTGGAAAGATATAATAATATCGAATTTTTTGGTATAGTTGATGCTGATACTTTGGTTTTTCCGGATTGGTTAAATTTAATGTTAGCAACTATTAATCAAGATCCTAATTGTGCGCCACCGTTGGTCCAAGAGCTTATTTAAATAAAAAAATCAAGAAATTTTGTACGGCAAAATTAAAGTAAGTTTGGAAAGGCTTTTTTCTTTTTTTGGCGGGAAAGCAAAATTAGTTTATGGAAATAGTTTTTTTAGCTTTTCAAAGCTCCGGGCAATTGTAGACAAGTATTTAGGTGAAATTTTAAACGAAGGTTTATGCAAGAAGAGATGGAAAAGAAGGGTAACTTGATTTTACTAGCTAAATCGGCTGTAGCTGTATCTGAGGGTGAAAAATTTGATGAGCTTTTTGGGAAACTATTTTCAGGGTTTTGCGTAATTTAAAGATGTTTATAAAAAAACCATCTGTGTCAGACCATCTTTTATTTTTATTGGAAGATCAGTATAATCGGTTTCCTCGCTTTAGGGAAATGGTTAATGAAAAATTTCCACAAATAAAAGAAATGGTTCAGAGTGTTAAAAAGGGTGCTGTTTCCAAAGAGGAATTGCTTGAACTTTATCTGTTTTTACAAAGATTGTATAATGAGTTTAATTCTAAAAGCGCTTTAACTTTAAGAAGAGATATAAAATTTTTAAGTGGAATGGAATAAAAAATTTAACTAATTGCCTGGTTTTTGGTATTACCAAACACAAAATTTGTAGCTGTTGGGTAACGCGACAATAATTAGTTCTTGTCCAAACATAGAGCAAGCGAATTTAAGTTCTTTGGGAAAAACTATCGTTCTAAGCAAAACCAACTAAATTATATTGGTTAGCTAATAAAGAAAAAGTTGTGTTTAGACAAAAAATTAAATTATCTAAGAATTTGGGTTATTAGGTTAAGATAGCAAAGTCGTACTAACTTTTTTGACTTGCGAGTAGTATTTTTTCGTAGAAAAGTTTTTTAGTATGTTACAAAACCATTTTCTCTATCGGCAAAATACAAATTCGAGAGCCACCAACAGCCTTTATTTGTCGAATGATGTCCCACATTAGGTCAGTTTGGATAATGGCCATAACATTACTGGATTCTTTTCCATACAGAGGGTTGACAGACAAAGAACTGTTTTCAGGAAAAATTTTAATGATTTCTGGCAGTTTTGAATTAGGTATATTAAAATCGACATATTTCAGTGACTTAGCTTGCATATAGGATTCTAGTTGGAACAAAAATTTGTCTAACAATTTTCTAGTTTCAAAATCTAGTTCTGGATTAGCAATCAATACTGCTTCCGAATAAAACACCACTTCTACCTCTTTTAGACCGTTAATGATTAGAGTGCTACCAGTTTGAACGATGTCAAAAATAGCATCGGCTAAACCAATTCCAGGAGCAACTTCTACTGATCCACTGATTTTTTGAATGTTGGCCTTTATACCCTTTTTTTGTAAATACCGACGTAAAATATTAGGATAAGAAGTAGCTACAGTTTTGCCTTCTAAATCTTCTGCACAAGTGATATCTGAATTAGTGGGTGCAGCTATTGCCAAGTGACATTTAGCAAAGCCTAAATATTTGACTATATCAATTTGCTCATTTTTTTCTTCAACTTCGTTATGTCCTACAATTCCAATGTCTAAAGTACCGTCAGCCACGTATTCGGGAATGTCGTCATCTCTCAGAAAGATAATCTCCATAGGAAAATTAGTACTTTCGGTAAAGAGAGTTCCCTCTCTACTGGAGAATTCTATACCACTATCTTTAATCAATTTAATTGAATCTAGACTTAAACGTCCTTTTTTTTGAATACCGATACGTAACTTTTTAGCAGACATATGGATAACTTACTTGTTTTTAGCAATTTGGTGTCTGGTTTCTAGAACTTGTACTACTTGTTTTAAACTATAGCCTTTTTGGTGTAATAAAATGAGATAATGAAACAATAAATCAGCCGCTTCAGCCAAAAATTGAGATTCATCAAAATTTGCTTTAACCGCTTCAATTATAGTTTCTGCGGCTTCTTCGCCAACTTTTTGAGCAACTCTAGCAGTGCCTTGAGAACCTAATTGACCAACGTAGGAACCGGTTGTAGGTGAATCTAATTTTGCTTGAATAATTTCTTCTAAAGTTAACAAGAAACTATACACTTTAGAGTTGGGGTCAATATGGTTATGATTGCCAAGCATATTTAATAAAGTGTTAAATTAACATAATTTTTCAATGACTATAGCTTTTTTACATATATAAAATTAGGTCACTGTTAGTTAAACGCACTTTAGGCAAATTAGCCATAGGATCTGTAGTATCTCTAAAACCTAAAGCACACAGAACTGTGGGTATTAAGTTGGTGTCTAATTTTAATATTTGAGATGCTTGCTGAGCGTCAAAACCTTCCATAGGACAACTATCAATTTTAGCTAGAGCACAAGCACTTAAGACCATACCCAAAGCCAAATATACTTGTTTTTTTAACCAGTTTAAAAACTCTTCTGGTGATAGCTTATTTAGCCAATTTAAAATAGAATTTTTAAACCCTTGCAAGGTTTCCAGTTTAACGTTTCGAGTTTCGGCTATGGTCTGCATGTACTGATCAACATAATTTTCGTCTATTTGCTTTAAGGCACAAAAAACTAACAAATGAGAGCAGTCTTTAAATTGATTTTGACCTCCAGCTTGCAGAAACAAAGCCTGCTTGAGTTTAGGATCAGACACCACTACTAATTTATACGGTTGCAAGCCAAAACTGGTTGGAGCCAGGCGAAAGACTTCTAAGACATAGTCTGTTTGTTCGGCAGATAAAATTTTTTTAGGGTCAAATTTTTTAACAGCATAGCGCCAATTTAAGGCTTCTAAAAAGAAAGCTCTAGGCTCTAGAGACATATCGTGTGTTACATTGGCGAATTTAGATAGCCCTGTCAAGCTAAAGTCGGGTTAACCAACCAACAGGTTAGGTTACTTTAACTTAACTATTATCGTTGAACAACTTGGAATGCTTGAAAATTGAAAAACTACTACTGCCTTGTGTTTTGGTTAGCCTAAACAACTCCACTCAGGTTACCCACGTTTTAATGCTTAAGCTAACACTAGCTAGATTTAGTCAATTTAACTAATCTAATTAAACAGGTTAGACAATACAAATAGACTAGTTTAAAGATCAACTAATTTTTCCAGACAGGCTTGAAAAAACGCCGAGCACTGATCAAAAACCATCAATTTTCTAAACTTTTTCAGTAGAGCCTAATAAATCTTCCGAATTAGTCTAGATAAAGAAATAGGGCTGAAGTTAAAACAGTTGGTTATAAATTAAAATCTGGCTTCTAATTTAGTTAGCTTGCTAAGCGTATACCAAAAATTGTTACCTCAGGCTTTCCACACACCAGTCAGTATCCACCAATTTTTCCAGGAACTCAAAAAACTTTACCAAGACTTACTCAACTAGGCAAAAACTTCACCAAAAAATTACTACCAAGTTTGGTTTTTACTCCAAACCCAATTTCTTTTAAGTAAATTGACTGAAGATTTAAGTCAGTCTGTGTGTGTTTAGGAATTTTGGGGTTGTGATGCCTGAAGTGGTCATTTATTTTACTTTTGTGTTGTTTTGATGAATATTAAACAAGGTTTTACATAACAACCTAGAGTACTATTGACCTTGGGCTTCTAGGATTTGCCTTGCTTGAGCAATCAAAGCTTGAACTTCCCCAAGATTTTTTGGTGCTACTGTGTTTCCTAGTTTGGTTTGCATGGCTCGTTCTGTTGTTGCAACAGTTTGTTCAAGTTCTGTAATATGTTTTTGCAGATCTTCATTATATACAGGACTTCCTTGGTTTTCTCATCTTTACACCAATCTAGCCGAATTTTTACTACACCAATCTAGCCGAATTTTACAGCATTAACGCCGTTTTTTATATACCATAAACCCCGTATATGCTTCAATAATAAGATGTCTAGCCTTCTCAAGATTATCTGGTGCTACGATTCCTGGTTTTTCTTGCATTGCTCGTTCTGTTACTGTAACAGTTTGTTCAAGTTCTGTAGTTCGGTATCGCAGATATTTAACATCTTCTAAAAACTTCCCTTGCTTACTTATTCTAGACCTCGTCTAAGGCATCTATTATAGCCTATAAATAAATAGTTGAAGTTTTTCCGGATTTTCTAAATCTAGCTTTTACATCTACTATCAGTTTTACAACTATTTTTGCTATAAAGGCTTTATCACCCTTCTTATTTCAGCATTTTCTAATAAGTGTCTTTATATATCATTTTCATTATTTTCCATAGGTCCTGCTATTTTATCTTGTGTATCATCAAGTTCTGCTGTTTCAGCTTGTAGATATTCTCTATAAGTTTTGCTGTTTCACGTTTTACGTATTCTGATTGATTCTAAAACCAAGAGTAGTATGCCACATTATTAAATTTATATCCAACTTATTATTTAATTTAGCCTGAGGTTATTCATAAAAATACTTTTTTCAATTGGTAAACCAAGAATCTATGAGGGGAACTAATTTGTCTTTGGAAAAAGTTATAATTCTTAGCTGGACATTGTTTTAAAAAAGTTAGTACCAAGCAAAAATTACATTGGTAGATAGAAAAGGATCAAAGAAACACCCAGATTAAGCACCCTCTGAATAAGCTATCCAAAAAGAGCTAGGGCAGGTATTTGGCAACACTAAGTCCTTGACCTCGCGCAGATCTGACAGTACCCCCACCAGGGGGAAGCAGGCCAAACCTAGCTCCTTATACACTTCTTATCGCCCTACAAATGGTAAGTGTATCCTAGAATCTGAACCCATCTTTGGCTTCTCTTAATAGAGGCATGAAGACCTAGCAAGAAAGGCGGTTCTTGTTTGTATTGTTCTATACTTCACAAAACTTTTATGTACCAGTAGTTTTTTGGTTACTTATGTTGTTTTTATGTTTTGCGGGTGTGTTTAGATATTTCTAAGGGTTTTTTAGAACAGACTTAACTTTAATGAGTGACTGCCCCTTCGCTAGCACTGCGAACCGAACGAGTGTATTTGGCCAAGAAGCCTTTTTTGTATTTTGGTTCTGGTGGCTTCCACTTAGCCCTTCTAGCGGCCAACTCTTCATCGCTTAGTTCCACTTGAATTAGCTTTCTACTAGGATCAATAGTGATCAAATCACCATCTTGAAGTAAAGCTATTGGTCCGCCTTCAGCAGCTTCCGGAACAATGTGACCCACAATAATTCCGTGAGACCCTCCAGAAAAACGTCCATCAGTAATCAAAGGTACATCATTAACCAAACCTCTACCAGCCAACGCTGATGTGGGGGATAGCATTTCTCGCATACCGGGACCACCTTTGGGTCCTTCGTAGCGAATTACAATTACGTCACCCTTGTTGATTTTACCAGCTAAAATGGCGTCAATAGCATCGATTTCGTTTTCAAAAACTCTGGCAGGACCGGTATGTGCCCGACCATCGGCAAGGTATTTACCACTTTGTTTAAACACACATCCTTCAGCTAAGTTGCCACTGAGCACCATAATATGGTGGCCTGGTTCTGCTTTGGGAGCGTTGGCCGGATACAATACTGGATGTTCAGCGTATTTAGGATTAACTAAACCTTGATTGAGGCTAGCTATGTCAGGCACCTCAGCCAAATTTTCGGCCACAGTCTTACCAGTAACGGTTAAGCAATCTCCGTGCAGCAAGCCAGCTTTGAGCAATTCTTTCATTACCACAGGAGTGCCGCCAACTTTGTATAAATCATACATAACGTAACGGCCAGACGGTTTCATATCGGCCAGAATTGGCGTTTTGGCATTAATTCGATCAAAATCGGCTAAGGTTAAATCTACTTCAGCTTCTTTGGCTAGGGCTAGTAAATGTAACACTCCGTTAGTAGAGCCACTCAAAGCCATCATTACCGTAATGGCGTTTTCAAAAGCCTTTTTGGTCATAATATCCCTGGCTCGAATATTCTTTTCCATTAAATTTTTTAAGGCGTGAACCGTGCGAATGCAGTCGTTATATTTACTTTCAGACACCCGTCCAGTGCGGTCAGTGGCTGGGTTAGAGGAACTGAAAGGCAAACTCATACCCAAAGCTTCAATGGCTGTGGCCATGGTGTTGGCTGTATACATAGCTCCACAACTACCGCACCCAGGAATGGCTCGCTTTTCTATTTCCTCCATATCTTCCTTGCTAATTTTACCAGCACTATAGGCTCCAATAGCCTCAAAAATACTAACAATATCTAATTCTTGACCTTTGTATTCTCCAGGCAAAACAGAACCACCGTATAAGGTGATGCCAATGGCGTTACGTCGGGCAATAGGCATCAACGCCCCTGGAATAGTTTTATCGCACCCAGATAAGGTAATCACAGCATCACAAGCATAGGCTTCCATCATGGTTTCAATACAGTCGGCAATTAGATCTCTGGATGGCAAAGAGTACTTCATGCCTTCCATACCCATAGATTCACCGTCGGTAACCACCGGGGTGCCTATGTAGTAGGCTTTAAAACCAGCCCTTTCCAATTCTCGAGAAACAATTTGGCTAAGCTCTTGAATATTGTTGTTACAAGGCGTAATATTGGTGTAGGGAGTACCCACGCCTACGATAGGTTTCTCAAAATCCTGGTCAGTGTAGCCCACAGCTCGCATCATACCTCTGGCGCTAGCTCGTTTTAGCCAATTATCCGAATCGGGGGTGCCAGTTAATTCAACACTGTGTTGTTTTAAATGTTTGGTTGATTGGCTTTGGTCAGGTTCAGGTTGGCAATTAGGACCACAACCACAACCAGAATTCCAACTTGAGCAGGTCATAGCAAGGTTAGTTAATTTAACACTAAATGACGAGTTGATTTATAAGAAATTTTTGTCAAGTATGGCTAAATTCTGACTACATTTAAGTAAGTGATAGGTTTTTTGATTTTGTTGTTTTGAGTGTTTTGTGAAATTGGCTTAGATTTTTGATCAATTTTTCAAAGTCTAGACCAAGTGTTCCAGATTAGCCTTAACCAAAATAAGATGAGTGCAATTTTTAGTAAAGAATGACTACCAACAGACTTTAATGATCTGAATTTTGACTTGCCTTGAAGGGGAAATACAAGAAGAATATAGTATTTTTAAAGTACACTTGACTAAAAATTTTCTAATTACACTCTAGATTAGATTACAATAAAATTATGCCCAAAAACCTGTTTGGCTCTGGCAGTCCAGGACAAAGTCAAAGACAAGGACAAGAACAAAAACAAGTATACGAGAATATTAGAGAGCAGCCGGGAACTGGTGGAAGGTTATTTTGGGGAGAACTTATAGATAAACAAGTTATAGATGAACAAGGAATCAAGGGTGGAAAAACCACTCACCTCCTTGTTCCTGATGGTAAGGGTGGATATAGACGACCTACTGCGGAGGAGATGGATGCAATCTTGGAAAACTTGGAAAAGGAACAGGAGAAATAAAGAATAGAAAAATTTTGTTAGTCTGCGTCAACTCTGGCGTTGACCTTTGAGGCTGGTCTTAATTTTTGTCTGTAATTATTACAACTTTTTTACAATTCACAATTTTAGTTTGTATTTCAAGGTTTTGTTTTGGGCTTATTGAACTAGTTTGCACTTGGATAATTTTTCCAGGTAAAGTTTAGGGCTTTTTATTGTTTAGAGGTTTTACAGTACTGTTCTCGGGTCAGTGATTACCCCAGTGATAGCTGTAGCGGCGGCGGTGGCTGGGCTGGCTAGGTGAGTGATAGCTCCTGGACCTTGGCGGTTCATAAAATTACGATTAGAGGTGGCCACACAGCGTTTACCGGCTGGCACTTTGTCGTCGTTCATCCCTAAACACATCGAACAACCTGGCATGCGCCACTCGGCTCCAGCCTCTTTAAAGATTTGGTCCAAACCTTCCAGCTCGGCTTGTCTACGGACAGCTTCAGAACCAGGCACTACGTACATAGTCACTCCTTTGGCCACTTTTTTACCTTGCAAAATTTTGGCTACAATTCGCAAATCTTCAATACGAGAATTAGTGCAACTACCCATAAATACAAAGTCTACTGGCAAACCAAGGAGTTTTTGACCTTCTTGTAGTTTAGTGTATTCCAACGATTTTTTGGCGTTGTTCCGACTATCTGCGGGTAACTCGTCCAAATAGGGCACTGTGCCGGTGATAGGTATACCTTCGCCAGGGTTAGTTCCCCAGGTAATCATTGGTTCAAGTTGACTAACATCAATTACTAGTTCTCGGTCATATTCACAGCCAGGATCGCTGCGTAAACTTAGCCAATATTCCACCGCTCTGTCCCAATCTTCCTCTTTGGGCCTGAAAGGCTTGGGTTCACACAGGGTCCACAAAACTTCGTAGTTACTTAATTTCGGCATCAGTTGGTTGTTGTAGGGCGAAAATTGTAGTTCGCTATTAAACTCAAAATTTAGCCATTCCAAATTGGTCCAATCGCCAGCTAATAGCAAATTACGTCTGGTTAATAAAGGTTGCAAACTTAACTCCAGTTGTTTAAGATCAGCCAAGTTTTTATTGATTGACAGATTTTCTAGGTCTAACACGGCCACAATTCTGTCTGGCTCAATTTGAGCTAAAATTGACTGAATATTATCCAAAAGCGATCCCTCAAACCAAATCATCGGTTTATCCAAGTTAGATGACAACGCTGACACGTCTTGAACCCAAGCAATTGCAGAGTCGTTAATTTGTTCTAACAAAGCCTTACTTTGAGGATAACTGGAAATTAAAATAAACTTACGTCCCAGGTTCAACAGTCGCAAAATCAATTGTTGACTTATGACGCTAGCTTTAGTGTGTGCTTGCCCGTGAATTTTTAAGGGTAGTCTTAGTTCTTCAATAATTCTATCCAAATCGCCAGAACTAATTTTGGTAGTAATTTTTCTGGTTTTTAAGTACTCTGTAGTTTTTTTGTCTGGGGAGATTAGACCGCCTCTAGCTCCGGCTTCAATGCTCATGTTACAAATCGACATCCTAGCTTCCATACTTAAATCAGCGATAGCTGTGCCAGTATATTCAAAAATATGTCCGTTACCTCCTCCAATACCAATCAAAGAAATTAATTTTAAAATCATATCTTTGCTAAACACTCCCTTAGGCAAGTGGCCCTTGAACTCAATTTTCATTGTTTTTGGTTTATCTTGCAAAATACAGCCTGTAGCCATCATTAAACCCACTTCAGTGGTGCCCACACCAAAAGCCAAAGCTCCAAAAGCGCCGTGGGTAGCTGTGTGAGAGTCGCCACAAATTATCGTCAAACCTGGTTGGGTAATTCCTAAATCCGGACCTAAAACGTGCACAATCCCTTGGTTACCACTACCAAAATCGTAAAAAGGTATGTCAAAATCGACCACGTTACGTCTTAAGGTTTCAACTTGTTTTTTGGCTACCTCATCAAAAATATTATCTCTATCTAAACGAGTAGGAATAGCATGATCTAAAGTAGCCACTAATTTTCCCGGATACTTTACTGGTAGATTTTTCTCCCTTAACATTTCAAAGGCCTGAGGTGAAGTTACCTCGTGAACCAGCTGTAAATCGATCCCTAAAACTGCTGGATGACCTTCTTTTTGGACAACAACGTGCTCCTCCCAAATTTTTTCAATAATGTTTTTGGGTTTAGAAGTCGATGGCATAAGCTAGGCACTAATAAGTGTGTAATTAAAATCAGTTAAAACTAGAAAGACTAGCAAAGAATATAGAAAAATTAATTTCGTCAACTCTAAGTTAACTTTAGTAAGTTCTATAAACTCCAAGTGTCGACTGTTGACCAATCTTGCCTGAAAATTAGCTTGAGATAATTCCAAATGAGCAAAGATTGATATATCAGAATTAGGTTTTCACAAAAGCTTTCTCAGACTGAGGGGTATTCTGGACAGATGCTTATCTGAGCAAAACTTGAATGGTCACTAATTTGTTGATTTTGATTGAGGCAATTTCTAAAACTAGAAAATTTCAACCAAAAATTTAGTTTAACTAGAAAAGCTAACTGATATTGACAAAAGCCTGACTTTTTTTAACCTACTGAATGTAGGTGAATTTCACTATGTCTAAAAACAAAAATCTTGCCACTGAAAATAATTATGACACCGCTATTTCCGAGAAAAAAACTAACAAAGAAGTCAGTAAAACTGAAGAGGTTTTGCCGGTGTTTAATAGCGAGGTCTTAAATTCTAGCTATCAAACAAATTCTTCTTGGCTGTGGTTCAAGCAAAACAAGATAGGTTTAGGTATAGTAGCGACTGTAGTGATTTTTCTAGCTGGGATCTTAATTTTACAGTCTACTAGGTCAAACAATTCAGCGCTCAACCAACCAACAGTAACGACTTTTGAAGAATGTGTCTACTATGGCGGTCGGATCTTGGAGAATACAAATCCTAGAGAGTGCTACTATCGTCAACAGCAGTTTATTGAACAAAAATCTAATCAAACAGCCACAGATACCAATCTAAACAACAGCCAGTCAGACAAACCTCAGGAAAAACCCAAGGAACCGGAAAGCCCGATTAAAAAGTACACTAATCCTTCGTATCCTACTTTTGAGTTAGAGTATAGTAAAGATTGGTTATTCACAGAGGAAAACACCAGTACAGGCACAACTTTAATTTTTCAAAAAGATGGTATAACCCTTACCTACAACATAGGTCTAGTAGATACTTTTGGAGAAATGGGTGGTGTGTGTACTAATGATACTACAAGGTATTTAGAAATTAAGGATTCTAAATGGTTTAGGGTAAGACTAAACGATAACCAAAGGATGTACATTAAAGATGTTAAATTGTCTCCAGGAAATGCGCCTGTACCAGAAGAATTCAAAGAGGAAATTACTACAGAGGTCTTAAATCAAGCTAAAACTAGTTGGGTTGAAGTAGTTCCAGCGCCAGAAAACGTGTTTAAAGCTTGTATACCTGGTCTAAGCTATGTTTCAGGAATCATGAAGACAAACATAGATTCTGCGGTTGGTGGTGGAGCTACTAAGGCCGGAATTCTAAAAATAACTATTAGCGGAATTAGTGATAAAAACCAAAAAACCTTGCAAGAAGCAGACATTATTGTGGCTTCGACAAAATTATAATTTTTGACTTACAAAACGACTGTTCCGTTCAAAACGGTTGGGTTTGATATGATGTCCAACGAACTTAGAGCATTATCTGCACTGGAGAAGCGATGGGTAGAGGTGTCAATCATGGAATTATTGAAAAATCCGGGAATATCTACAAATTAAAGATTGATTTAAAAGAAACACTAGGATGTTGGTTTGTAGGTTAACTACTTGGGTTGGTTAACGGTTTTAGCTATTAGCTGGCTGATTTATTGGTTGTTTTATTGTTTATTTGTTTTGACAAATTCGGTAAAATCTTTGAGTTAAGCTAGTAACTATTTTAGTTTAATTTTAAGGCTGATTATTTATGTCTAAAAAAACTACTCTGAAGAACGACAATCCAACTGTTATGGATGCTGAGCAAAAAAGAAAAATGGCGGAGCTGGTAATTTCGCAAATTAAAAGCACTTTTGGCCAAGGATCGATCATGAAAATGAACGAATCGGTAGATATGGATGTAGAAGTGATTTCCACCGGTTCTTTGTCAGTAGATCTGGCTACTGGGGTAGGGGGTTTTCCAAAGGGGAGAATTATTGAAATTTACGGGCCAGAATCTTCTGGTAAAACTTCTTTAGCTTTATCTACCATAGCCCAAGCTCAAAAACAAGGAGGAATAGCCGCTTTTATTGATGCCGAGCATGCTCTAGATCCGGACTGGGCAGCTAAACTAGGCGTAAAAGTGAATGATTTGTACCTTTCACAACCCAGCAATGGTGAGGAGGCTTTAGAAATAGTGGATAATTTAGTTAGATCTAACGCTTTTGACGTGATTGTAATTGACTCGGTAGCTGCTTTGGTACCTAAGGCTGAATTAGAGGGTAACATGGGTGACAGTCAAATGGGAGTCCAAGCTAGATTGATGTCTCAAGCTTTGCGTAAATTAACAGCCGCTATTTCCAGGTCTAAAACGGTGGTAATTTTTATTAACCAAATCCGTTTGAAAATCGGGGTAATGTTTGGCAATCCAGAAACCACAACTGGCGGCCAGGCTCTAAAATTTTTTGCTACCCAAAGACTAGATGTGCGTAAAGTTGGCAACCTCAAAGCTGGCAACGACAATGTTGGCGTAAGAATTCGCGTAAAAATTGTGAAAAACAAAATGGCTGCTCCGTTCAAAACAGTTGAGTTTGATATGATGTTTAACGAGCCTGGAGTATTGTCTGTAGCTGGAGAAGTGGTGGACATAGGTGTCAATTATGGAATTATTGAAAAATCTGGGAATACCTACAAATTCAAGCTTGATTCAGAGGAAATCAAGTTGGGTGTGGGTCGTGAAAATAGTAAAAAGTTTTTGTATGAGCATCCAGATCTTTTGGAAAAAGCTAAAAACTTAATTTTGGAAGAGTTTAGAAAAAGACTAAGAGAAGGCCGGGTAGGGTTTAATAATGTTTCGGAAAATGTTTCGGAAAACGAGTCTGTGGATGTACCCGAAATGGAAGATGAGTTAAAGGCTGACGATTTATTGGACAATGCTGAATAGTCTTTCAGCTCAAAGTCATACAACTCAAATTATAAATCATACTTAACACAAAGAACTCTTTTAGTTTGAAAATTTAGTTTTTGCATAAAGAATTTGGGGAGTATCAAATTTTACTCGCCACAACTGGAAGTTAAGTTTTTTGTTGGATAAATCGCTTGGTTCTGGGTTATTTCTGAATTTGAGAAAGCCTCTAGGGCGGGTAAATTTGGCTTGAAAGTTCATTTTAGTAGATGTTTTTTTGGTTTCTATCTTTGGTAAAGGATAACCAAGAATTTATTTATTGGCGAAATTTTTGTTCGGTTAAAAAGTGAAAATGGTTGAAAACTACAAAGAAATTTATCGGTCAAATTAATT
>Ga0209162_1002278_pt1 | contig 17168 bp, 11 predicted proteins | sample YNPNPMetaG_FD_187121 | JGI IMG/M metagenome (GOLD analysis project Ga0209162, IMG submission 187121) | Anoxygenic and chlorotrophic microbial mat microbial communities from Yellowstone National Park, USA - YNP NP MetaG (SPAdes) (version 2) ... | reverse complement strand
CTCCGACGTCCCGGCGCCGTGGAACTACATTGTCGCCGCGCAGCCGACAGACGCTGTCTACCTGATGGACCAGAACGTCATGCCTGAGGGGATTATGCCGCCCGCTGACGGCGTCGTCCTTGCTACCCTCAGCGGTCAGCCGCTGCTGGTCGCCGTCACCTACGGGCAGGGACGTGCCATCCAGTGGGCCTCCTATGACTGGCTCTTCTGGCGGACCTGGGGCTACGTCCAGGGTTTCGACGACCTGATCTGGCGAGGATTCGTCTGCGCCGCGTGTAAGCCGTTCGTCCTGCAGGGGATGCCGCCCTTCGTCACTTTTCGCGATGACGACTCTACCGGCGGGTACGGCTGGGTGGTGACTGCCAACCAGTACGGGTTCAAGCCGTGGCTGGGGATCTTCCTGCGCGCGGTCAGCGAGGACTCTGCCGCGCAATTGAGGAGCCTGGTCAACGCCGGACAGGCCACTGTTGGGGTGCATGCGCTGGACTTTGATGCATTCTTCTACACCGGCACGCCAGACCAGATTGCTGCCAACTTTGCCGAGGCGCAGGCCTGGTTCAGCAGCCACGGCATTTCTCCTTCCACCTATGTCGTTCCCCACTATTACCGCTTCGACTCTCCCGCCTTCGACGGCCTGGCCCAGATGGGGGTGGCGTTTGTCGGCACCCTGATGAACCCGGGTGAGGAGTACGGCGCTCCAGCGGTCCACGGCCGGCCCTACCGCCTCTACGATGCGCCCGACAGCACTCGCGGCAACCCCTTCTACTACGCCGACTATCTCACGATCCCCGGTCATCCCGAGCACGATGGCCGCTTCTTCAACGTCTTCACCGAGATTCGGGACAACGCGGGCTACGAGTGGTACCCCGACAACAACGTGGCGGGGAGCATCGCGCGGGGGACGGCGCAACTGAAGCGGGCGTTGGACAGCATGGCCATCGCCACCCTCTTCACCCACGAGTACTACATCCATACCATCACCTCGGCCAACTGGAATGATATCCTGGCCGGCATCGCGGCCAACATCGCTCCCTACCAACCCATCTACGTGACCATGGACTACGCTGCGCAGTACGCGCGGGCGATGTTCACCTCCAACATCGCCCAGAGCGTGTACGACCCAGCGCGCCAGGCGCTGGACACCACGCTGACCGGCTCCACCGACCTCCCGACCTGGTTCTATCTCTTTACCGAGCAGAACGGCGTCATCCAACATCAGTTTGTGGACGTGCCGGTCTTCTCGGGGAGCACCCTGGTCTCCATCCCGCTGGACGTCCCGACGCCCGTCCCGCCAACGCCGACGGACACCCCCACACCCGGCCCCTCACCGACGCCGACGAACACGCCGGTGGTTACCCCCTCGCCCACGCCGACCCCCGTACCGATCCGCATCAATGTCTGGGAAGACAACCACCAGGACCCGGTCCTGCCGACCACGACGGACACAGGTGCCCTCAACGCCACCGACAACCAGTGGACCGAGTTCCTGTGGTCAGCGCGGGGGTATCCGGGAGTGTTCGCAGCGACGACGGAGACGCCGCCGCTGATGCGCTTCTACGGCGCCGTGCCCGACGGCACCTACACCCTGCTAGCCGGCCTCTACTGGAACCGCAACCTGCGCTACTACTGGGGGACCAGCGCGGCCAATCCGCTGCAGTTCTCCTATGATGTGACCGGCGGTGCCATGGGAGATTTCTCAGAGTACACCCTGGGGACGGTGAGCGTGACGGGTGGCCTCTTCGAAATCTTTGTCCAGCGGGCCGACCCGTTGCCCGGCGGCAGCACCTATCCCTTCTGGGGTTGGGCCTGGATTCGTCTTCTGCCGCAGGCTGTCCCTGCCACACCCACGCCGACCGGCACACCCATAGGCACACCGACGCCCACCCCAACGCCGACCAGCACGCCCACGCCAGCGGATACGCCAACCTCGACGCCGAGCGGCACACCGATCAGCACGCCCATGGACACACCGACGCCCACCTCAACGCCGACCCCTACCAGGACACCCAGCGCCACACCGACGTCATCCCCCACCCCCACTCCCACCGCGACCCCGCCGGCAGGTGTGGCCCTCTGGGACGACTTCGACCCGGTCAAAGAGACCTGGAGCCACTACGCTGCCCAGGGCGTGGACGACTGGGCCCTCTCCACCGCCTACTATCGCAGTCCCACGCACGCCTACTTCAGCAGCGACACTTCAACCATCAAGGATGACTACCTGCTCACCCGCTCCTTTGTCGTGCCAGCGGGCGCTCAACTCTCCTTCTGGCACACCTACCGGCTGGAATCCGGCGGCGACGGCGCGGTGCTCGAGATTTCCACAAACGGCGGAGCCACTTTCACAGACCTGGGGCCGCGCATCACCTCCGGAGGCTACACCGGCGTCATCGCCACCGGGTGGGGAAGCCCGATCGGCGGACGGCCGGCCTGGACCGGGGGAACACTGGGAACACTGCGAGAGGTGGTTGTGGACCTGAGCCCCTACGCCGGGCAGACCGCCATCCTGCGCTTCCGGCTGGCCTGTGACGACGGCGTGGGGAGCACGGGATGGTATATTGACGACGTGCGCGTGGCAGGAACTTTCACTCCGACGCCAACAAATACGCCGATGGTCACCCCGACACCAATGAACACGCCCACTCCAGTGCCGACCGGCACGCCAATCTCCACACCGACAGCGGGGCCCTCGGCGACTCCGACCCATACCTTCACGCCGACCCCTACCAGGACACCCAGCGCCACACCGACGCCAACCCACACCCCCACTCCCACCGCGACCCCGCCAGCGGGCGTGGCCTTCTGGGACGACTTCGACCCGGTCAAAGAGACCTGGAGCCGCTACGCCGCCCAGGGGGTGGACGACTGGGCCCTCTCCACCGCCTATTACCGCAGTCCCACCCACGCCTACTTCAGCAGCGACACCTCAACGATCAAAGACGACTACCTGCTCACCCGCTCCTTTGTCGTGCCGGCGGGCGCTGAACTCTCCTTCTGGCACACCTACCGGCTGGAATCCGGCGGCGACGGTGCGGTGCTCGAGATTTCCACGAACGGCGGAGCCGCTTTCACAGACCTGGGGCCGCGCATCACCTCCGGAGGCTACACGGGTGTTATCGCCACCGGGTGGGGAAGCCCGATCGGCGGACGGCCAGCCTGGACCGGGGGAACACTGGGAGCACTGCAAGAGGTGATTGTGGACCTGAGCCCCTATGCTGGTCAGGCCGCCATCCTGCGCTTCCGGCTGGCCTGCGACGACGGCGTGGGGAGCACAGGCTGGTATATTGACGACGTGCGCGTGGCAGGAGGGGGATCATAGTGTCTCGGATGAACATCACCCGCCAGGAAATCGGCTTCGCCCTGCTGGTCGCGGCCGGGGTGCTGATCCTGGGCAGCCTGCCCTACGCCTTCGGCTACCTCTCCGCCCCGCCCGACCAGGTCTTTATGGGCATCGCCCTGGGCACGCCCGACACCAACCAGTACTTCGCCTGGATGCGCGCCTTCACCCGCGCGCCGCTCATCAGCAATACCCTCACCCCCGAACCTAACGAAGCCGTCTTCTTCAACCTGCTGTGGTGGCTACTGGCTCAGATGGCGCGACTGGGGCTCAGTCACATCGTCATCTTCCACGTCCTCCGTGTGGTCGCTGGTTTGGCTTTCCTTCTGGCCGCCTACTTTATCTGCGCCCTCTTCCTGAAGGAGCCGGCCTACAGGAAGACCGCCTTCCTGGTCGTCGCCCTGGGGGCCGGGCTGGGCTGGTTGCTGGTGGTCGGTAAGTACCTGACCGGTCGTCTGACCCATCCGCTGGACGTCTACATCGTGGAGCCCAACTCCTTCCTGGCGATGATGGCCTTCCCGCACTTCTCTTTCGCTGCGGCGTTGATACTCGCCGTTTTCGGGCTGATGCTCTTGGGGTACGAGCGGCGGCAATGGCGCTACCCGCTGGTCGCCAGCGCGGTGAGTTTCCTGCTGGGCTGGAGCCACGCCTACGATCTGCTGCTCATCTACGCCGTCGTGGGGGTCTTCACCCTCATCGTCTGGGTGCGGGACGGCTGGTCATGGCGTCTGCTGCTCTACCCGCTGGCCCTCGTTCTCCTCTCCTGCGCCCCAGCCCTCTACTCCGTGTACATCACGTCTGCCTTTCCGGTGTGGCGGGACGTGCTGGCCCAGTTCGTCAACGCCGACGCCTGGACGCCGGACCCGTTCCGCCTGCTGATCGTCATGGGGGTACCCTTCATCCTGGCCCTCTTCACCTTCGACGGCCTGGTCCCGCTGCGGGAGCGTTCGCTGCGGGAACTCTTCGTGAAGACGTGGTTCGGGGTCACCCTGTTCGTGGCCTACCTGCCGGTGAGTTATCAGATCCACTACCTGAACGGCTGGCAGGTGCCCATCGCCATCCTGGCCACGGCAGGGCTTTACCAGCGTGTCATCCCCTGGCTGGCAGGCGCCCGGAGCGGCGGGCGCATTGGCAGGCGCCTGGCGCTCTTCCTGGCGGCCCTGCGCCCGGAACGGTGGGCCCCGGCACTTCTCCTCCTGGCCGTCATCCCGACCAATCTCTACCTGCTGGCCTGGCGGTTCGTGGACCTGAACCGCCATCAGTCTCCCTATTACCTCTATCGAGATGAGGTGGCGGCGCTGGAGTGGCTGGAGGCGAACGCCGCGCCGGAGGACGTCGTGCTGAGCGGCATCGAAGTGGGGCAGTATATCCCCAGCATCGCCGGCAACCGCGCCTTCCTGGCCCACTGGGCGATGACCGCCGACGTCTACGCCAAACAGGAGATGGTCGAGCGGTTCTTCGCCGCCGACACGCCCGACGTGGAGCGGCAGGCCATCCTGCGCCAGTTCGGCGTGCGCTACGTCTTCTTCGGGGCAGAGGAAAGGGACCTGGGAGGGCAGGACCTGAATGGGTTGCCCTACCTGCAGCAGGTCTTCGACGCCGAACGGGCAGCGGTCTATCGGGTGGAGTGGGACGATGAAGGCTGATCGTATTGGTCAACCCCGGTGGTGGCAGCGCGCGACGGCGTTGTGGCTGTTCCTGCTCCTGCTGGTCTGCACCGCCTACTTCTTCCCCCGCTGGGCGGACTGGAACCAGAACTCGCGCCTCGACCTGGTGATGGCCATCGTCGATCAAGGGGCCTTTTGCATTGACGCCTACTACCAGAACACCGGCGATTACGCGCTCTTCGAGGGCCATCACTACAGCGACAAGGCCCCCGGCACCTCTTTTCTGGGCGTGCCGGTCTACTGGGTCTTCACGCGCCTGGTAAGCCTCGGGCCGATAGAGAGCCTGGTCGCCCGCCTGGAGACGAACCCGGCGGTGGTGGCGACGCTGGCAAGTGAAGGAACAGGCCTGGCCGCGGACAAGGTCTACTACGCGCTGGCCCTGACCTTCGTCACCTTCTTCACGGTGGCCATTCCCTCGGCACTCTCAGGCGTACTCCTCTACGCGTGGACCGGCTACGTGACCCGGAACCCTTTTCACCGTCTCGGGGTCCCGCTCATCTATGCGTTGTTGACCAACGCTTTCCCGTACTCTAACATGTTCTTCGGCCACCAGATCGTCGCTGCCCTGTTGTTCGCCGCCTTCCTTGTGCTGTTCCGCATCGAGCGCCGCGAGATGCAGCCGGCCTGGTTGCTGCCGGTCGGCTTCCTGCTGGGGTATGCGGTCATCACCGAATACCCCACCGCGCTCATCGCCGCGGGGCTGTGCGTCTACGCCTTCTGCGTCGTCCCCGACAGGCGCTGGCTTGTTGGGTTGGTGCTGGGTGGTTTGGTGCCGGCGGTGCTTCTGATGGCGTACAACTATGCCATCTTCCACACCCCCCTGCCCGTAGGTTACCACTATTCGGAACTCTACACCGAACAGCACTCCACCGGCCTCCTGAGCCTCTCCTACCCCCGCCCGGACGCGCTGTGGGGCATCACCTTCGGCTCGTACCGTGGCCTGTTTTTCATCTCCCCGATCCTCCTGCTGGCCGTGGCGGGGTTGGTGGTCTGGGGCCGGCGACGCACGTACCGTCGTGCGTGGTGGCTTTGCCTCTACGCAGTGATCATCTTCTTCCTGTTCAATGGGTCCTCCATCATGTGGCAGGGGGGATGGTCAGTGGGCCCACGGTATTTGCTGCCGATGCTGCCCTTTCTGGCCACCGGGCTGGTCTTCTTCTTCGACGCGTGGGGGAAGCGGCGATGGGCGCGCCTGGTGACTGGCCTCCTGGCCGCCTGGTCACTCTTCGCCGTGTGGGCGGAGAGCATCGGCGGGCAGCACTTCCCCGATTGGACGCCAAACCCTCTCTTCAACTACTCCCTGCCCAACCTGACCGCCGACAACATTGCGCGGAACGCGGGGATGCTGCTCCGCCTGTCAGGCTGGACCAGCCTGTTGCCCCTCGCCGCCATCATGGCGGTCGGGTTGTGGCTGCTGGTCCGTTCCGCCACCCGCGCCGCGGAGGCAGCACGATGAAGACGCGACGCTGGCAGGACCTGCTCTGGCCGGCGGGGCTGTTCGCGTTGGGCCTGCTGACCCGCCTGCCCTTTCGCAGCCGCTTCCTCTACCACTGGGACTCGGTGAACTTTGCCCTGGGCCTCGAACGGTACGACGTGCTCCTGCACCAGCCCCACCCGCCAGGTTACTTTCTCTACACAATGCTGGGCCGGCTGGTCAACCTCGCGGTGGGAGACGCCAACGCCAGCCTGGTCTGGATCAGCGTCATCGCCTCCGGGCTGGCCGCGATGTGCCTCTTCTACCTGGGGCAGACGGTGTGGGATCGTCGCTGCGGGATCGTTGCGGCGTTGCTGTTACTGACCAGCCCGCTGTTCTGGTTCCACGGCGAGGTCGCCCTCTCCTACATGGTCGAGGTGCCGCTTGTGACGACCATCGCGCTGCTGTGCTATCGTCACTGGACAGGGGCGGATGGCCGGGTGTGGTTGTCGGCGGTGCTGCTCGGTCTGGCCGGCGGCTTCCGCCCCGACGCGCTGGTGCTGCTGCTGCCGCTTTGGCTCGCGGCCACCTGGCGTTTTCGCTGGCGCAAGACGATCCTTGCCGTTGGCTTGCTGGTATTGACCTGTCTGGCCTGGCTCGTCCCGATGGTGGCACTCACCGGCGGCGCAGCACGGTACTGGGCCGCATTTTCGGCCGCCGGACAGACCGTCGCCGAGGAGTCCTCCTTTTTCGGCCTGCGGCAGATCCTCACCAACGGCGTCCGCCTGGCAGCGTTCACCACCTATGCCCTCGGCCTGGGCCTGTTGCCACTGGCGGCGGGAGCCGTGCTCTGGGCCCGCGGCCATCTGACGCAATACCGTTCGTGGCTGCGCAAGCCGCGGCTGCGCTGGCTCCTCTGGTGGACCGTGCCCGGCCTGCTTTTCTTCCTGTTCGTTCACATTCGCCAGCCCGGCCACAGTTTCGTGATCATGCCCGCGCTGCTGCTGACGCTCAGTTTTGTCTTGGCCGAGTGGCTACCGCGGGTAACCCTACAATGGCCACGGCCCCGTCGGTGGGCGTACGCGCTCATCGGGCTGCTCCTTCTGGTCAACGTTGTTTTCTTCCTGACTGCCCCGCCTTTCCTCTTCGGGGCGCGTCACGTCGTGACCACCACCCCTTCCTGGCCCACCATCCACCAGCGCGACATCTCGCTAGAGACGCGCATCGCCTACATTCGCGCCCATTTTCCTCCCACGGGGACCGTTCTCCTCTCCTTCGGCGTTGACTTCCGCCACCCGGACTACTACCTGCGCGAGTACCAGACTATCCACTACGACCAGAGCCCCGTCACCTTACCCGACAACACGGAGAGGGTGGTCCTGTTCGGCAACGGGCTGACCGGAGGGGCAGGGGCGCAGAACGTCACACTGGCCGACGGAGAACCGCTCTACTGCCTGAACCTGAGCCCGGGCCAGGAGGTTGTTGTACAGGGCACGATCGTCTCATCGCGGCTTCTTGCGCCGTGATGCCAAGGAGGTACCTGATGATGCAATCCATTCCGTTTGTCAAACCGTCCATCGGGCTGGCCGAAAAAGAGGCCGCGCTGCGCGTCCTGGAAGGCGGCGCCATCGGCGGCAACGGCCGCATCAGCCGCCAGTTGCGCGAGAAGATGCAATCGTCCCTGGGCATCCGCCACGTCACTCTCACCACCTCCTGCTCTGACGCGCTGGAACTGGCGATGATGGTGCTGAATGTCGGCCCTGGCGATGAGGTGATCATGCCCAGTTTCACCTTCGTCTCCACCGCCAACGCTGTGGTGCGCCAGGGAGGACGGCCGGTCTTCGTGGACATCGAGCCGGACACCTGGAACATAGATGCGGCGCAGATCGAGTCCCACATCACCGCCAACACCCGGGGCATCGTCCCCGTCCACTACGCGGGACAGGGATGCCAGATGGAGGAGATCAACCGCATCGCCCGCGCCCACGGCCTGTGGGTCGTGGAGGACGCGGCGCAGGGAGTCGGCGCGCGCTACAACGGCCGGTGGCTGGGCACCCTGGGCACCATCGGCTGCTACAGTTTTCACGTCACCAAGAACGTCACCTGCGGCGAGGGGGGCGCGCTGCTCACCGACGACGAGGCGGTCGCCCAACGGGCAGAGATCATTGCCGAGAAGGGCACCAACCGCAGCGCCTTCCTGCTGGGCCAGGTGGACAAGTACACCTGGGTGGATGTGGGCAGCAGTTTCATACTGTCCGACCTGTTGGCCGCCATCGCCCTGGTGCAGTGGCAACGCATGGAAGAGATCACGGCCCGGCGGGTGGCGATCTGGAACCGTTTCCAGCGCGAACTACAGGACCTGGAAGACGCGGGCTACATCCACCTGATGCGGGTGCGACCGCAGGCACAGATCAACGGCCACATCTTCGCCTTCCGCATGGCCGATCCCGAGCGACGCGGCCCGGTGTTGCGGGCGCTGCGCGAGCGGGGCATCGAGGCCTCTTTCCACTACGTCCCGCTCCATTCGGCCCCCTTCGCCCGCGAACGGCTGCAGGCGGCGGAAGAACTGCCGGTCACCGACCTGATCAGCCGCTCGCTGGTCCGGCTCCCTATCTTCCCCGACCTGACGGAGGAGGAACAGGCTTATATCATAGAGAATGTGCACGACGTTTGCAGGGGGTAGCAAAATGCCGAAGACGGACAAAGGAAACGAAGTGGCGCTCAGCCTGGTGCTGGCCTGCTACAACGAGGAATCGCTCATCCTGGACAGCGTAGAGCAGATCCTGGAGGTGCTCGACGGCTCGCCCTGGACGTACGAGGTGATCTTCGTGGACGACTGCAGCCGCGACCGCACCCGCGAACTGATCGACCAGATCATCGCCGAACACCCCCACCATCACCTGCGACGCATCTTCCACGAGCGAAACGTCGGCCGGGGCGGCACGGTGATGGAGGGCATGCGCCTGGGACAGGGGGAGATCGTGGGCTACATTGACATTGACCTGGAGGTGCACGCCCGCTACATCCCCTCCTGCGTCCGCGCCATCGAGAAAGGCGCCGACGTCGCCACCGGCCTGCGCACCTACCGCTTCTACTGGCACTCGGTGGACCGCTACCTGATGAGCCGGGGCTACATCTGGCTGGTGCAGCGGCTGCTCGGCGTGCCGCTGAAGGACACGGAGACCGGCTTCAAGTTCTTCCGCAAGAGCACCATCCTGCCCATCTTCGACGAGATCGAGGATATGCACTGGTTCTGGGACACGGAGGTCATGGTGCGCTCCTACCTGCGCGGCCTGAACATCCGGGAGATACCGGTGCTGTTCGTCCGTCGCTTCGACAAGCAGTCGGCCGTCCACCCGTTCAGCGACACGCTCGACTACTTCAAGAAACTGTGGCGCTTCCGCCGGGTGGTCCGTCAACTGAAACGGGAGGCAGCCCTTGCAGGCACTGCGCGAGGTTGGCTTCGCGAAAGCCTTTAGGTTCGGCTTCTACACGCTGGCGCTGGTGCCGTACCGCTGGACACTCTTCCCGCAGGTGCGGGCGGTCTACCTGCGCCTGCTGGGGGCGCGTATCGGCCGCGGCGCCATCATCCACGACGTGCATTTCTTCAACGCCTACCGCACCGGCTTCCGCGGTCTGGAGATCGGACAATCCTGCTTCATCGGCGACGAGTGCCTGCTGGACCTGGCCGACCGCATCCTGATGGCCGACCACGCCACCCTGGCAGAGCGGGTGACGATCCTCACTCACACCAACGTCGGCTACCACGACCATCCGCTGCAGCCCTACCTGCCGGCTATGTCCGCCCCGGTGCGGCTGGAGAGGGGCTGCTTCGTCGGCGTCAACGCGACCATCCTGCCGGGGGTCACCGTCGGGGAGGGGAGCATCGTCGCAGCGGGCGCGGTGGTCACGGAGGACGTGCCGGCCTGGCATGTCGTGGGCGGGGTGCCGGCGAGGGTGGTGAAAAGGGTGCGGGGGTGACGCGAGGACGCGGGGAGACGGAGACGCGGGGAATGGAATGGCTGCTGAGATGGCCGGCGGTCTACAACCTGGCCCAGGGGGTCGCTTCTGCCAACTACCGGGCGGCCCGCAGCGTGATCCGGCAGGAACTGATGCTGGCGCCGGGCGAATGGTTGATAGACCTGGGCTGCGGGACAGGCAACCTGGCCGGTCTCTTCCCCGACGCCCGGTACGTCGGCGTGGACCTCTACCTGCCCTATCTGCGCTTCGCCCGCCGTGCCGCCAGGGGGAACTTCGCGGTGATGGACGTGGCCCGGCTGGGGTTTCGGGACGACACCTTCGATGCAGCCATCGCCATCGGCCTGACCCATCACCTGGACGACGGCGCGCTGGAACGGTTCGCCGGTCAGGTCCGGCGGGTGTGCAGGGCTACGGCCCGCATCGTCGTCATTGACATCGTCCCGGCCCAACCGTGGAACCTGCTCGAGCGGGCGCGGCAGCGCTGGGGCGAACGCGGCAAACACCTCCGCCCGCAGGAAGAGCACCGTCGGCTCCTGGCCGCCCATCTGGCCGTGGAAAAGGGCTACCGGGTCCGCTCCGGCTTTCTGGAGTACAGCGTGCTGGTGCTGAGGGTGGAGAAGGAGACAACAGGCGGATGAGCATTGGACACCGAAGACTCGAAGGCTGGGAGGTTACCCTTGTCGTGCTGCTGGGCCTGGGTACGCTGGCCCTGGGGCTGTTCCGCCTCACCGCCTATCCCGCCCCCTGGTTCGACGAAGGGTGGTACCTGCAGATCGCGCGCAACCTGGCCCACTACGGCCAGTACGCCACGCTCAGTTCCGAGGGCTTCCGTTACGATGACACAGCGCTGGCCGTCGCTCCCACCCTCTACCTGCCCATTGCTCTCGTCTTCCGGCTGGCGGGGGTCGGGTTGCTGCAGGCCCGCCTGGCGATGGTCGCCGGCCTGCTGGTCGCCGTCGCTGTCTTCTACCTGACCGCCCGCTCCGTCCACGGCTTCCCCATCGCTGCGGCCGCCGCCTACCTGTTCCTCCTCCAGATGGAAGACGACCCGTTCACCTCCACCGTCTACATGGGCCGACAGGTGATGGCGGAGGTGCCGGCGCTGCTCTTTTTCCTCCTGGGAAGCCTCCTCTGGTTCCGGGCACTGAGGGGGCCGCGTCGGCGTTGGGGCGAGATCGCCGCTGGCCTCCTCTTCGGGTTAGCGATGGTGACCAAACTCCAGTACGTCTTCTTCATCCCCCCTGCGCTCCTGCTCACCGCCCTGCTCGCCCGCGTGCTCTGGAAGCGGTCTCTCTGGAAGCCAGCCCTCATCTCCCTGGCCTGCGGGCTGGGACTTCTTCTGCTATGGTACGGCATACTGCGACTGATCGTTGGGCCGGAGAACTTCGCCTCCTTGCTGACGGGGCTGTCCACTGCCTCCTCTCCACAGGTGCGTGTTTTCTCCCTGGCGCGGTTGGGGGAAAGCGCCCGCTTTCTCCTGCGCAGCCACTTCCTGCTCTTCGCCCTGCCGGGGTTGCTGTATGGGCTGGTCACCGCCGTCCGCCGTGGCCCCGAAGAGACCCCCACGCTCTTCCTGGGGCTCTTCATCCTGGCCGGCCTGGGATGGTACGTCCTGGCCTCCATCGGCTGGCCGCGCTACACCTACCCCTTCCTGGCGCTCGGTAACCTCTTCACTGCCCGCCTCCTCTACGACATCGGCGACCGGTTCGCCCGGCCTGCCCGCAACGTGCGCGCCCTGGCCGTCCTGCTCATCCTCTTGATCCTGCCCCTGGCGCAGTTCCGCCTGATCGCCCGCGACCTGCTCTCTCCGCCCGACTCTGGCTTCGCCCCGTTCACCCGCTACATCCAGACCCAGGTGCCGCCGGGGCGGGTGATCGAGACCTGGGAGTGGGAGGTGACCTTCGTGGATGAGGCCCACCGTTACCACATCCCCCCCACATCGCTGCTCAACCGGCTCATCGCCCACGTCTATTTCGGCGCCCCCTACGCGCCGGAGGAGTACGACTTTCAGGAGGCCGACCCCGACTACGTCGTCGTCGGGCGGTTCGCCCGCTGGACGAACCTCTACCCCCAGGAGTTCCTCGAGCAGGATTGCCGCCTTGTGGTGACGATGGGGGAGTACCAACTCTTCGAGGTGATGGCTCAATGAGGGGCAGCACACGTCGCTACGCACAGATCGGCCTGCGCCTGCTGGCGGCAGGGATCGCCCTCGGCCTCCTCTGGGCCGCCCCGCGGACCGTCCACCCGCAGGCCCAGGGCTCGTGCTGGAGCCCACCGGTCGAGTTCGACACCCCGCTCTCGAACTGGAACTGGTTCGCCGACGTGACCGCGGACGGCCAGGGAGGCGTCCATGTCCTCTGGCAGGCCGGACAGTGCTCCACCTATTTCCGGACCCCCTGCCTGATGCACTCCCGCTGGCAGAACGGCCGGTGGTGGCCCACTTACGACCTGTTCGTGGACCAGGGAGCGGGTCAGTCAGCGGTTCGCTCGTCGGTCCTCGCCAGCCCGGATGGCTGGTTGCACCTGGTCTACCTGCAGGATTTCCAGTCCATCGTCTACCGGCGGGCGCGGATCGATGAGGCCACCAACGCCCAGGCCTGGTCGGAGCCTCGGCTGCTGAGCGGCTTCGGCCACGCCTACTTTCCCGACATCGCCCAGGACCAGCAAGGCGTCCTGCACGCGGTCTGGACCGAGTCGGCGGGCAACCCCCCGTCCGATGCCTGCCCGCTCGGCGACTGCTCCGACATCTTCTACCGGAACTCGTCCGATGGCGGGGAACACTGGTCGGCTCCGCTCAACCTCTCCCGGTCCGACGTGGGCACGATGAAGGTGCGCGTGCTGGCCGACCCTCAGGGGCGTGTCCACGTCTATTGGGAAGAAGGCGGCGACCGCTGGGTACGAGACGCCCCGGTTGGGGTCATGTACACCCTTTCCACGGACGAGGGCGCGTCCTGGACGTCACCCACACTCTTCACCTCCACTCAGGGAGTGCTCCGTCAACCCACGCTGGCTGTGGATGGGCGGGGGCAGATCCTGTTCATCACGCGGCAGGTGCCGGGGGATCAGATCCTGTATCGGACCTCCACCGACGGGCACACCTGGTCGGAGCCGCAGCCGATCCCCGGCCTGCTGCCCGTCGCCAGCACCGCCGTGTTCGACGACTACGACGCCGCCACCGACAGCCAGGGCACGGTGCACTTCTTCGCCGCCGGGCGGACCTGGGCAGGCGGGGTGCAGGCGATCTTCCACCTGGAGTGGGACGGCCAGTCCTGGTCAGCGCCCGAGCAGGTCTCCCCCGCCGACGGCTACCCGGAGTTCCCCAGGGTCGCTATCGCCCACGGCAATCACCTGCACGTGGTGTGGTACAGCAAGGAATGGCCCGGTTATGAGGAAGGGCAGACGGTGCGGGCGTGGTACAGCGAGTGCCAGACCACCGCGCCGGCCCAGACGCCGGTTCCCCTGCCAACCCCCACGCCGGCTCCGCCACCGCCCCCTTCACCCACCCCTGTGCCGACGGCCACTCCTTTCCCCACCGTATCGCCAGGGATGGAGGTGCCCTTCGACGCGAACACCCTGTACACAGAGTGGGACGAGATCGGTCGGCTGGCGCTGGCGCTGTCGCCGGTGGCGCTGATCCTGGCTGTGGCCCTGGCCGTCCGCTTCCGCCTGTTCGAGCGGCTGCTGGGAGCGCTCCGCAGACACTAGGGGGCATCGTGAACGTGTTGCTGCTGACCCAGGTGCTGCCGTACCCGCCCGACAGCGGCCCCAAGATCAAGACCTTCAACGTGCTCAAGTACCTGGCGGCCCGCCACCAGGTCTCCCTGGTCTCGTTCGTCCGCTCCGCCGCCGAAGCCGACGGCGTTCCCGAACTCCTCCGCTTCTGCCGCGAGGTGCACACGGTGCCGCTCCGCCGCTCCGCCCTGCGCGACGGCTGGCACTTCGCCCGCAGCCTGTTGACCAGACAGCCCTTCATCATCGCCCGCGACGAGAACCGGGAGATGCATGCGGCCATCGCCGCGCTGCTGGCGCGGGAGCGGTTCGACGTGGTGCACGCCGACCAGTTGAACATGGCCCAGTACGCGCTGCCTTTGCGCGACGTGCATAAAGTGCTGGACGCGCACAACGCCGTGTGGACGATCTTCGAGCAGATGTGGCGCAACGCCCAACCTGGCCCCCGCAAGTGGGCCCTGGGCCTGGAATGGCGCCGGCTGAAGCGGTACGAAGGACAGGCGGGCCAGCGGTTCGATGCCATCCTGGCTGTCAGCGAAGAGGACCGGCAGGCGCTGATCGCGGCGGGCTGCCCGGCCTCCCGGTTCGCCGTCATTCCCATCGCCGTGGACACGCAGGCCACACCGCCGGTCCAACGCGACCCCCAGGCGCAGGCCATTCTGCACGTCGGCACGATGTACTGGCCGCCCAACATTGAGGGCGTGCTCTGGTTCGCCCGCCAGGTCTACCCGCTGATCCGTCGGGCGGCGCCGCAGACAGAGTTCTACGTCGTAGGGGCCAGGCCGCCAGCGGAGATCGTTGCACTGGAGAGGGAGGACCCCGCCATTCACGTCATCGGCTATGCGGCGGACCTGGAGCCCTACCTGCGGCGCAGCGCCGTCTTCGTCGTGCCGGTGCAGGCGGGCAGCGGGATGCGGGTCAAGATCCTGACCGCCTGGGCGTGGGGCATCCCCATCGTCTCCACCACGGTCGGTTACGCCGGCATCCCCGCGCTGCCCGGCCATCATCTGCTGGTGGCGGACACGCCAGCGGACTTCGCCGCTGCGGTGGTGCGGGTCCTGCAGGACGGAGATCTGGCGGCGGGACTCTCCGCCAACGGACGGCGATACGTCGAGGAGCGGTTCGACTGGCAGGTGGCCTGCCGGGAACTGGATCGGGTCTATGCGGGGGTGATCGAACATGAGCGTTGACGCTGCCGATGCGCGCACGGGGTGGTCAGGTTGGCGCTGGCGTCTGGGCAACGGCTACGAACGGCTACTCACAGCCCTGACCCGCGACACGCGGGTCGCGGTCTCGCTCATACTGGCCCTGGCTGCCCTCGTGCGCCTGGCGTATGTCGGGCTGATCGTGGGCCTCTCCAGCCCGCCCACCTACGACGGCCTGGGCTACGACATCCTGGCCACCAACCTGCTCCAGCGGGGAGTGTACGGCTTCGAGCAGCCGACCGCCTTCCGTCCGCCAGGCTATCCCCTCTTTCTGGCCGCCGTCTACGCCCTCTTCGGCGTCCATAACTTTGCCGCCGTCCGGCTCGTCCAGGTGGGGATAGACGCGCTGACGTGCCTGCTGCTGTACGCTGTGGGCCTCAGGCTGTTCGACCGCCGGGTCGCCTTCCTGGCCGCTGCCGGCCTGAGCCTGTACCCGTTGCAGGTCTACATGGTGGGGGAGTTCTACTCCGAGACCCTCTCCTTCCTGCTGCAGATGGTCGCCCTGTGGCTGGCGGTGCGGATGGTCAAGGAGCGGCGCTGGCTGCTGCCCCTGTTCCTGGGGGTATTCCTGGCCGCCACCGCGCTGACCCGCCCGACGGCGGTGCTGTGGCTGCCGCTCATGGTTGTGTGGATCGGGCTGCTGCCGCTGTCGTGGCGACAGAAGGCGCGGGATGCGGCGTTACTGCTGTTGGGGTTGCTGCTGTTGTTTGGCCCCTGGACCGCGCGAAACTACGTGGTCTTCAGGGAGATCATCCCCGTCTCCTCACTGGGGGGTGTGGGGGTGTGGGCCGGAAACAACCCCTTATCGGAGGGTGGGGGGATGCTCCCCAGCGAAGAGACGTGGGGCGAGGGTGCACCGGAGGGAGGGTGGATGGGCTGGGAGGGGCTGAGCGAGGCGGAAAGCAGCCGCCGCTTCATGGCCCGCGGCCTCGCCTGGATCCGCGAGAACCCGCTGGCCTTCGCCGCCCTGGTGCCCAGGAAACTGCTCCGCCTCTGGTCGCCCACGTCCTTTGGCGTGCAGTTCTCGCGCCACGCCAGCCCACGGCTGACCGCCGTCGTGCTGCCCCCCTACCTGGTCTTCCTGGCCTGCGCAGGCGCGGGGATGATCCTCTCACGGCGGGGCTGGCGGGAGCAGTTCCCCCTCTATGCCCTGATCCTGGGCGTGAACGGCCTGGTGGCGCTGACCTATGGGGCCACCCGCTACGGTATCGCCATGGCTCCCTGTCTCTGCCTCTACGCGGCAGTGGCGGTGGATCGGCTGGGCACTCATCTGAAAGGCGAAGGTTCCCGCCACGTGCGTGGGCACGTTTCTTGCTGAGCGCAGAGGACGCGAAGAACGCGCAGAAAGATTTGTGCAATTCGTGGTAACTGCCTGCCTATCGGGGTTTCAGGTTACAGGTTTCAGGTTACAGAGTTGAACCTCCATCAAGAACAAGAGAAATTCGTACAATTCGTGGCTCAATTTCTCCGCGCCCGCTGTGGTCGCCCCCCGCCCGCTATCCGCTCCGCCGAATCATCGGCAGGTAGATGAGGTAGCCGTTGGCGATGGTCACCGCTGAGGCGGTCAGAGGTGCGTGTACGCCATCGGTGATCGTGGCGGTGTTCACAATCGCCTGCGGCCCTGAGGCCGTGACATTGACCGCGAAGGTGACCGTCAGCTGCTCGGCTGCCCTCAACACCCCGCTCCACTCCACCCGATTGGCTGCCGCGTTGTAGGAAGCCCCACCGGAGACGCTCTCCGACCTGTAGGCTGTACCCGTCGGGATGGGGTCGCGCAGGTGGAGCGTGGTGCCGGCTCCCAACAACCGCAGGGTATAAGTGAGCACATCGCCCGTGCG
>Ga0209162_1002276_pt1 | contig 17171 bp, 31 predicted proteins | sample YNPNPMetaG_FD_187121 | JGI IMG/M metagenome (GOLD analysis project Ga0209162, IMG submission 187121) | Anoxygenic and chlorotrophic microbial mat microbial communities from Yellowstone National Park, USA - YNP NP MetaG (SPAdes) (version 2) ... | reverse complement strand
AGACGATGCCGGCAGCCGGGAGGCCGCTCTGATCTGCCGCAGCGGCGGCTCCGACTACGAGGGCCCGCAGGTGGCGCTCGGCAACAGCTACTCGTACCTCAAGCAACTCCGCGAGTCCGACCCGGCCACGGGCCTGGCCTGGACTGTCACCGGGCTGAATGCGGCCGAGTTTGGCGTGAGGATGAAGGCCTAATGGCGGTCCGAGCCACGCAGATCCCGACCCAGGTAGGCGAGGCCCCGACCGACGCCAGGGCCCGGGCCACCCAGCTGGCGGTTGAGACCGCCCAGGCCCCCGCCACGGCGCGCCTGCGCTTCACCCAGGCAGCAGTGGCCAGCGCCCAGGCCCCCACCACGGCCCGGCTGCGGGCCACCCAACTCGTACTGCTGATCGCCGAGGGCAAGCGGCTCGGAATGCCATTCGGAGACAACGGGCCACTGCTCTCGGCCCGCAGATTCATCTGATGCTGCGCGAGCTTCAGATTTGGTGGCGCTTGCGGCCCACCATCAAAGCGATCAAGGAGGTGAGCAAGATGAAGTTCAGCGTCAACGCACTGGTGCAGCTCCTAATGCTGGCGGCCCAGGGCATCAACCAGACCGCCGACCTACTGCCGCCCCGCGCCCGTTTCTGGGCGACGGTTGCGATGGCCGCCGTCCAGGGCCTGGTCGGCGTGCTGGCCCACTTCGTCAACCCGGATGGCACGCCGGCCGAAGTGGCCTACCAAAAACGGTAGGGCAAGGCAGCCCGCCAAGCCCATGAAATCGCAGGCGCGGCCCTACGCGGCCAGGGCCGCGCCAAAAAGGAACGTTTTTGATGCGTCACCAGCCCGGGAGATAGCGATGCAGCTCAAGTGGATCTTTCTTGCCGCCGCCGCGGCGGCGTTTGCGTACTGGTGGGGTAGGCAACCGAAGCTTGTCTTCGAACCCGGATCCGGCCGATACCGCAAAGAATGCCCGCAGGGTCTGGTCTACGATCACACGAAGTACTGGGGATTCGGAGGATGCGTGCGCCCGGAAGAGGCGGTGCTGTATTGAAACAGCGCCGCGCGGCCCTATGGCTCCTCGCCATCGGGAATGCCTTTGCTATCTGGAGCGCGTTCAACCCAAGCTTTTTCACCCTGCGTAAGTTTGTCCAGCGGGAAGGCACCCGGCAGGACATCGAGGACGCAAAGGCCGGCATGCTGGCGGCCGCAGCGGCCATCGCCGGCATGGTGGTGGCCGTCGCCATCATTGACCGAGAAGAACCATGAGCGCCGCGCTACACTATAGCCATGGCAGCCAGGAAGCACGATCCGGACCTGGAATTGGCGCGGCGAGTCCTGGAAGAGACCCGCGGGCAGGCGTCCGTCCCTCTGGAGACAGTGCTGCGGGAACTTGGCTACCATGAGCTGGCGGATCGAGTTGCGGCAAAAGGCCAGGGCCGGCCTGGGCGCGCTACCCGCCGAAATTCGAGATCGAGCCGCCCAACTGCTCACCAAGATCGCCGAGAATCCATTTAGCCGCTCGCTGCCCGGGGTCAAGAAGCTCAAGGGGCTGGAGCACACCTACAGCGTCCGACTCAGGCACGAATGCCGCATCATCTTCATGGTGAGCAAGCCCCATCGCGCCGTCAACGTCATTTACATCGGACCCCGCGGCGGAGCCTACCGCAACGCAGAGGCCATAAGCGACCGAGCCAAGCGCTACCGCGCGCAGAAGGCGATCGCGCAGCCCGACCGACGCTGCATTTACTGCGGAGCGCCAGGCGCGCGCGACGTGGATCACATCAACGGGATCGAGGACGACAACGCGCCCGAGAACCTCGCCTACGCCTGCATCCCGTGCAACACTGCAAAGGGCGCCCGCTTCGCGCGCCTGGGAATCGGCAGGCGCACCCAGCAGTTCAATCCGCGGTCGCGCGCCCGCAAACGGCGCACCGCGGGCGCCCGCAATCTGGCCGAGTGGGTCATGGCCGTCATGAGCATCAAGGGCCAAGGCCCCATTCCCGTCGCCGAGGCGGTCCGCATCATCCGCGCTACGCCGCCCGCCGACCGCTCGGACTTCGCCTACCAGATCTGGCAGCGCCGGCGGGAGCGCGGCACAGACCGCCTGGTACCGTTCTGATGCGCGCCGCCATCTACGCCCGCGTGAGCACCGGCGAACAGAACCCTGAGAACCAGGTCGTCGCGCTACGCGAGTACGTCCTTCGCGCCGGCCACCAGCTCGTGGCTGTCTACACGGACGTTCAAAGCGGCGCCTCCGAGCGCCGACCGGGCCTTGACCGCATGCTGGCGGACGCAGCCCACCACCGCTTCGAGCTGCTGGTGTTCTGGAGCCTCGATCGCCTCACCCGCCGGGGCGTCCTTAGCACCTTCAAGATACTGGAGCGCCTGGATGCCTACGGAGTGAAGTTCCGGGCCCTCCAGCAGCCGGAGCTTGACACCTCGGGACCCTGGGGCCACGTCATCGTTGCCCTACTGGCGGCCGTCGCACAAGTCGAGCGCGAGCAAATCAGGCAGCGCACCTGCGCCGGAATCCGAAGAGCAAGAGCACAAGGAAAGCGCCTCGGCCGCCCGAGGCGGCCGCTCGACCTCGACCGGGCCCTCCAGCTCATCGAACAAGGCGGCAGCCTGCGGCAGGCGGCAGACGCCCTGCGAGTCTCCCCGACCACCTTGCGCCGGCGCCTTCAGGAAAGCACCAGGAATACCGCAGAAACCAGCGCAACCAGGACCGCCCCTACCAGCACCAGGTCCGCGCCGCCCGCCTCGGCACCTCCGACGGGCGGCAGCGGAACCACCGGCTCGGCGGGCCCGCCGCCCGCGGCTAGGTAATCCCGAAGGGGCCGCGACGGATCCAGCCCGAGCCAGCCGGCCACCGTCCGCACATAGCTCGCCGTGGGATTCTCCGCCGGCGGAGCATAGACCGCCAGGAACGATTCCAGCGAATCGCCGGCGCCGATGGATGCCTCGATCCGCTTGCGCAGCTCGGCCCACCCTACCTCAGGACTGGGGAAGATTACGTAGCCCCCGGCATCCTTCGGATACTGAGGCCACTTCGGCCCCCGGCGGTCCCCAGGCGGGCGCTCCCGCAGGTTGCCCGGATTGTTATTCCGCTGCGCCCGCGAGCCTTGCCGGTAATACCCCTCGAAGCGGGCCACCGCCTCCGCGAGAGACTCAACCAGATCCATGCCTCTATCATAGCCCCTCTAGGGCGAAAAAGCTGTTGCTATCCCCTTAGCACAGCGCTACAATCAAGGCATGCCTGGCAAAAAAGTCCTGACGGTCAAGCAGGCGGCACGCCTCGGAGGCAAACAGGCCGCACGCAACATGACCCCCGAGCAGCGCTCCGAAAGGGCGCGCCGCGCCGCCTTGGCACGCTGGAGCCGCCGCCATGCCCAGAAGAGCTGATGAGTGCGAGACAAGGGTGAGCATCGAGATCAGTAGGCCCTACTCGGCGCAGACCATGCACCTGGCCGAAACGGTCAAGGTGCGGCCTCACTCGTTCTTCCAGGCCTGCGCTGTGCTGGCGGAATTCGACGGCATCCTGCGCCGCCTGATCGAAGAAACTACAAAACACGTCGAGGGCTTCTGCCCCTGCGGGGCCACGCACTCCCCTACCAGCCCCGCCGTGGGCAGGCCTCTGCCCCCGCTGTTCGCCACCAACGAGGCAATTGAAGAGCGAGAGCAGGCGCGCTAAACTCGATGCGTTGCCCGGTGGAAGACCTTAGCCCAGCCCAGAAGGCTTGGCGTACCAGACGCCGTAACGCCTTCCAGCGCGCCGTCCGGGACCTCATCGAAGGCCGGGAGATGCTCCAGGCCGCCCAGCGCGTCAGCGACTACCTGGCTACGGCGCTCCCCTCAAATACTCCACTGCCGCGGGGTTACTCGCTCCGGGCCAACTGCTACGGAGAGGCCAGCTTGGCCCTCGAAGACACGCTGTTTTCTCCAGGCTGCCTCGACCCGCTGCCCGAGCAGGGCAGCCTACAGCAGTTAGCCCGCGACTTAGCTACAGGACTTCTCCGCGAGATCCGCGAAGTTACAACCAAGGGGGCAGAGGCGTGAGGGGAGCAACGCAATGGATATTATGTAAACTCGCCGCTTCACCCCGAAGGGTGAAGCCGGCGCCCCCTGAATGCCACCCGTTCAGGCTGCCCCAACGTCTTGGCCGACAAAAGGCAGCGCTGACGGCTCAGCGGAGGGCCCGCGCCGTCGGGTTTCGGCCCGGTTCAAGGGGCCGCCACCTTGGGCGTTGGCCCCTCCATTTTGGCACACCACAACCACTAAGTCAAGCCCAATCAGCAGCCAATGGAGGGTTCTATGTCTTGGGCGGCCCGCCCGAGTTGTCCCTTTTATTGCCTCTACCCGATGCCCCGCGTCCGCAGGCTCGTGGGGCCGCTCGGGGCCGGATGCGCGATCCTTTCTGCCGCCGGGCGCTGGCCGATGGCCTGCCGGATGGACCTGGCAGGCCTTCGGCCAGCCTGGGAGCGCTGCGGGTTTGATCAGGCGGAGGCCTCCGCCGCCCTGGCGCGGTGGCTGCGCGAAGGCTGGTCCGTCGTCTGGGTGGAGGCCGTATGGCAGTAGATCCGAGGCCTCCGCGCAAACCTGGCCAGCGCGTGCTGCCAATGCCGAAGCCGGCCCCGCACCCGCCCATCCCCGGCCAGCCCTACGACCCGTGGCGCGCCTTAGGCGGCCAGGCGCCGCGCGAGCTGCTGGCTGACCGCCGGCTTACATCGAGCGCCAAGCTGATCTACCAGGTGCTGATCCGTTACACGGACCGCAGCGGCCGCTGCTGGCCATCCATCGGCCGCTTGGCGGCAGATATCGCTACGGATGCCCGCTGGGTAAAGCGGCACTTGGCGCTGCTCAGGCGCACTGGTTACATCGCAGTCGAGCGCCGGGGCCGGTGGCGCACCACCAACACCTACGTTCTCATTTGGCAGCCGACCTGGACGGCATCGAGCGGGGCCTATCAGGGCGCCTGGGCGCCGCCCACCGCGGCCGTGAATGAGGGGAGAACAGACAGGGAACGATATGGGGGCGCATACGCCCCCATATCGAAGAGTTCATATGGGGGCGCATACGCCCCCATACAAGGAGGCCATATGGGGGCGCATACGCCCCATGATATGGGGGCGCATACGCCCCCTAGAACCATACCAATAGAACCAGAGCAGAGGGCCTCGTCGTCGTCATACCTTCCAGGCTTAACCATACAGAGCCCTGAAACGCAGAAAGAGCAGGACGACGACGACCGCCCAATCAGGAGCGACTGGGACGAGCTGATCGACCTGATCCACCAGGCCACGGGCCAGCCACCCGACCGCAAGCTGATGGTTAAGATCTTCGAGCACTGCCAACTTGCCGGCGCGACCTTGCGCCAGTACCTGGACGACATTGGACCCCGCCTGCACAGGCTGCGCAGCCGGCCTGGCCCGGGATTCTTCTACCGTCACGCCGAGCAGTTCCGGCAGAGCCGGCCGGCGCCCAAGGCGCGCCCGATGGCCCAGGCGGCAGGCCCTTGCACCTGCCGTTTCGGGCGCCTGGAGACAGGAGAGTACTGCGACCGCTGCCAGTTGGGCCGGGACCTGCGCCGCATCGAGGCGCCCGGGGAAAGCGCACAATGACACTACGTGAGGCCCTCAGCCGCCTCTGGCAGGACCGCCCGTGCTTCGTCTGCGGCCGGCGCGGATTCTGCGGCCACCGAGAGCTCGAGCTCTACAGCGCGATGCTCGAGCATCTGGCGGAGGCCGACCCGGACCCCAGAGCAGGCCCTGCCGGGCAGCGCATCTACGAATGCCTCGTGTGCGGATCGTTGCTCGACTCGGACTCCGACGAGCTGCTACGGCACTGGCTTTCCCCCTGCCAGCCGGCGGAGGCCTCCGCCAGGACGCGGGCCGCCAGCTCATCGGCCTGATCGCGCACGCGCTGAGCCGAGGCCTCCAACAGGCACGAGCACTTCCGAAGGCATTCGGCCCCTTCTGGCCCTTCGGCCGAGCCGGCCATGATGGTCTCGAGCGCCCCGACTACCTGACCGAAAGCCTCGAGCCTCCACAGCGCAAGACCCGGATCACCTGATCGGCAAGCGCCGAGCAGCAGAAGATCTGCGAAGCGGCCTTGGATCTGGCAGACCAGCTTGAGGCGATCCACGTGGGCCAGGGCCAGATGCCGGGCCATAGAGACCGCCAAGCCTGTAGCCGTTGCGCCGGGCCAACCGAGCAGCAGGCCGCAGAAGGAGCACGCGGCGATCATTGCGCGGCCCCCGAGCACCCCGCGCCGCCCGGCGATACTAGACGAAAAGTAGCATCTGGGAGGCTCATTGAACGCTCCCGGAGGCCTGCGCCTCATCCGCCCTGGCGTAGCCGATGAAGTCTTCGATGAAGGTTCGCACGCCGGCCCACTGATCCGCCAGCGATGCGCAAACCTGCGGCACGCTGCGGAGCGCCAGCAGAATGGTGTCCGTGCCCAGGTTGGCTATTTCCTGGACGACCTCGGGGCCGTAGCGGCGCTCAATGGACTCGGCGAAGGCATCCCCGGAGACGCCCAGCTTGTAGACCTGGATTGCGCGTTGGGCCACTTCGACAAACAGCCGCATCTTATCCGCGGGCACGTTCGGCATAGCAGGAACTCCAAGATCTTCGACCTCGCCGGCGGGCGGGGTGGCCGGGACAGGCGCCGCAGGCGGCGCCTGAGCCGCCGGCTGGCGCAGGCTGGCAATGGCCTGGAGGGCGGCTGCCGCCGCCGAGACCAGAGGCGGAAGCCACTGGCGGAGGCCTCCGCCGGCAGCCGGCCTGAGCCGCTCGGCCAGGTCGAGAAGCTCGTTGATCTGGCTGATGCCCGGCGCAGGCTGCGCGGCCTGAGACCGTTCCATGACGCGCAGCAGAATCTCGGTCTGGCGGTCCACCAGCTTGGCGAACATCTCCATGATCGCGCGCATCTCCCCTGCCCCTCCCAGCAGCTCTTTGGCCTTCGCCAGGGTTCCGAGCGGATCGAGCTGCTGGGCCATGATGGTCTTGTAGCCCTCGGTCACCAGCTCGATCGCCTGGCGGGCGCCGGGCGCCTCGCTGGGCTGGCGCATCGCATCTCGGGCGAATCCGAGGGCCTCCGAGACAACCGCCGCGGCGGCGTCGGATTTGGGGGCCTCCGGCCCCGAGGCCGGCAGCTTTCCGCGAGCCTTCAGGCCCTCGATGTAGCCGCGATTCTTGGGCGCGCCCCAGACCAGCTCGGCCGGATCAACTACCGGCGGGAAGTTGGGATGGCGCAGCTCCAGAATGGCATGGCAGACCTCGGTCTGCCCTCGGGGGCGGTTGGCATCATGCAGGAAGATCTGGTAGTCGCCGCTGCCATGATGCTGGAGGATGTAGTCCTCATCCATCTCGGTCTGGATATCAATGGCAGAGTCCTCGTGCCCAGTCAGCGCGCGATCTATCTGCGGCCAGAGCCGGTAGAGGCGGTAGGTGACCCCATCGCGGGGCTGGTAGGCCCGGGCGGCCTGCCAGAATCGTTCAGGCTTGAGCCGACCGGAAACCGGGGTTTGGCCTGATTGATCCTCTGTAACCATCGACTTGCGCGGCATAGCTAATGTATTATACCAGGTTTCGGCTGTATAGTATAGTATAGCTACTACAAATCTTGCGGCGCAACTCTCCCGGGGGGAAGATGAGAAGTGGCGCAGGCCGCCCTACCCAATGTCGCGGCGGGACACGCAGGGGTCCTCAGGCATCCTGCCTTCGGCGGCCTGGCCCGCTTTGCTCGATGGCCCAGACCAGACGACGACGCGCTGGCGACGGCGCAGACCGTAGGCCTGATGGCGCGCTACATCCGCGAAGACGCCCGCCATCCCCTTATTGGTCGGCTTGCCCTCCAGGCGGCGGCCGCAGCCAAGAAGCCCAAGGAAGCGGCCGCCGCCATCTTCCACTGGATCCGCCGGCGGGTCCGATTGGCAGAGGACCGCGCGCTTGCACAGGCGGGCGGATTCCCCGAGCCCGAAGATGCCGAGGTCCTGATCCGGCCCCTCGACTTGTTGCGCATGCCCCAGCCTCAAGGGGACTGCGACGACCAGGTCATGCTGGCCGCCGCTATGCTCAGCGCCCTCGGCATCCCGTCTGCCTTGGTCACCATCGCGGCCGACCCCGCCCAGCCGGATGCCTACAGCCACGTCTACCTGGTCGCCCTGACACCGGAAGGCCCCCTCGCCTTAGATCCAAGCCACGGGCCATACCCCGGCTGGCAGCCGCCGGCCGTCGGCAAAACGAAAATCTGGAGGCTCAGTATGCCCACCCTGGGCTTCGCGCAGCCTGACGCCGCCACCACCGCCACCAACTTCTGGCAGGATCTGGCGCGGATCGGAACGGAGACCTTCGCAGACATAGCCCGGGCCCGGTGGGGCCAAGCCCCGGCGGGCACCTACGTGCAGACAGGCCCAGGGGGCACGGTTTACTACCGGCAGCAACCCGGAACGTTCCAGTTCCCCACCACGCAGATTAGCTCGGGGTTGGGCGGCTGGGTCACAGCCGCCGTTCTGGTCGTAGTCGTTCTGCTGCTGGTCAAGGCGGTGACGCGATGATCGCCTACGGCCAGATTAGGACCCGGAGGGCCGTCCAGGAGTGGTACGAGACCAGCTCGCGCGACGCGCGCCGGCGCGCGGCGCAACTGAGGCGGCTCGGCTACCGCGTGGCTGTCCAGAGCATGGGCCAACAGGTCACGCCGGTGGGCAGGGTCGCCATGACGCTTGTAGACATCAGGCCGGGCGACAGCGGAGATGAGACGCTCGAGCGCGTCCCCCCCGTCAGGGTCGAACGCATGAACCCTTACATCGGATTTGAGAAGCTCAAGGCCCAACTGGCCAAGCGGCCGGACGTCTACGATCCCGCCGGACTGGCGGCCTGGATCGGGCGGCGCAAGTACGGACACGCCCGGTTCCAGCGGGCCGCCGCAGCCGGCCGCAAAATCAAAGGCGCAAAGCGCCAGAACGCCGAGCAGGTGCTGGTGCGCTCAGCGAGCGCCTCTAGCTTCCGGCGCCGCCGCGGCCCGGCGCTACGCGCCGCCCAGGCGCTGGCCGACGCCGCCCGGCTGCCGGTGGCGCTGGTGGATCGGGGCCGGCGCGCAGTGCTGGCCCTTGTACGCCCGAAAGGGCGAGCGAACCCGGGGCTCAAGCCGGCACGCATGCGCGTCCGGCGGTCCGCGGACGGCAGGAAGGTGGTGGAGATCCGCGGATGAGCTTGGGATTCGAACCGGCGGCTGCCGTCCAATCGGGCGGGGCCCTGACGGCCGCGATCGCGGCCGCCAAGGGCGCCTCGTGGGCCCCCATCGTGGGCCCGATCGTCGCCGGCGTTTCACTGGCCATCGGCCTGATCACGTCCCGCAAGCGGCCCCGCCAGAAGATGGCGGCCACACAGATTGTGGACGAGCTCGAGCCGCTGCTCAAGCAGAACCTGGAAGGCTACCTCAACGGGCCGCGCACCAAGGAAAGCCAAGCCCAGGCCGTCCAGAACTTCGACGACGCCTGGGCCTACCTCGCGTCCCCGCAGGCCTGCGGCAACCCCGAGCTCGGGCCGCCCGGCCAATGGTGCATCCAGGACCGGGCCCGCGGCGGCAAGTGGGACTGGTTCGCCCTCTACCGCGACCCAATCGCCAACGACCCTGAAGTCCGCGGCTCCACGTGGCCCGGCCTGCCCGCGGGCGGCCCCGACCTGCGACTGGCCCTGGCCATAGTGCTGATTGTTCTGGGAGTCCTGCTGTGAGCGCGCTGAGCTACGTTCTGCTGGCGCTTGTAGCCCTCGCTGCATGGCACTACTGGGACAGCGCCCGCCGCAGCCCGTTCGAAACGAAGCCGCTTGTCTATGCCCCAACGCCACCCGGGCCTGGGCACCCGACGCCCGGCTCCCCCTTTCATCTCGCTGCGGCGGAGCCGCCGCCCGCAGGCGCAGTGCAGGTCAGCCTTTGGGGATCGGACGCCTGGGTCAAGGGCGACGAATTCTGGCGGCCAGAAAAGTCGGCGCCGACCGGCTGGTTCAAGGGGAAGCTCCCGCCCAATGTCGGCCCGCCGCCCAAGGGCGCCGTGCAGGAAGACGGCCTGTGGCGCCACGGAGACTGGCTGTGGGAGGAGATCTTTCCAGGGCGATGGGTAAACAACCCAATCACCACTAGGGCGGAGTGACGAGCCATGCTGTTGCGCCTGCGCCTCACTACGTTCGGAGGTCCCGGAATGACGGTGGACGAAGCGCGCCGCATCCTGGCCAGCGGCGCCGGCACGCCCGAAGAACTGGCAGAGGCCAACCGCGTCTACTACGGGCAGTACTACAGCCAGCAGCCCAGTGTCCAGGCCGCGGCTCAGCAGGCCGACCAAGGCCAGCCGGTACCCGAGCGCCCGGACCCGAGCTGGCAGCCCTACCACCTGCTGACCGAGGACGAGCTCCGGCGCTACGGCTTTGCCCCCGGCCAGCGCATCCGCTGGGACCCCATGCTGTGGATCTACGGGGGCGTGCTGAATTTTCTGGAGGAGGAGTCCTACACGCCGCCTGCTGGCGGATGGCGCGAGATCCCCTGGAGCGAGACCATCTTCCCGGGCGGCATGCCCCCGCCCGGCAGCGGCGCCGGCGCCCTCGAGCTGTGGCGCACAGGCCAGCAGGCCATACCACAGCCGGGAACCCAGCAGGCCGTCCAGCAGGCCGTCCAGAAAACCCGGACCGCCGCGAGCAGCCAGCCGGCCAGCTACCGGCCGACCGTGGTCTTGCGCAATCTGAGTCGGCCGGGCGCGGCCGACTTCTATCTCGGCGAGCGCTTCCGACTGGAGATCACCGGCGGCCCCCCCAACGCCCCGGTCATTGACACCGCCACCCACGACGGGCAGACCAGCACCACCCGCCACGGCACCACCGACGTCTCAGGCAACTGGTCCATCGAGGGCGCCATGGCGGAGGAGCACATCGGGAGCTGGGCCGAAGCCTGGAAGGTCGGCGACTGGCCGGCGTCACCGGCCGTGCTCGCCTTCAAGGTGGCCCGCCGGCCCGAGCAGGCCGGCGGCCAAGGTCGGGCACCAGGCGCCGCCGGCGGCGGCGGCAGCCAGGGTGCGACACCAAGCGGAGGCCCTGCCCCAGGTCCAGGGGCAGCCGACAACCAAGCACAAACCGAACTAGCCGATTGGCTCGAAGGCATCAAAGAAGCGGCCAGCAGGCTGCCCTGGTACGCCTGGGCGGGCATCGCCGTTGGCCTGCTGCTGCTGCGGAGGCGCTGAGATGCGCGAACTCATCCAGATCATCGCCCTGCTGGCCGGCGGATACCTGCTGCTGCGCTATCTGACCGACAAGGCCGAGGCCAGCCGCGGCTCTATGCCGCCTGGCGAAGCTGCCGGTGAGCAGCCGCAGCAGCCGGCCGACACCAGCACGCCGGGCCTGGTGCTCGCCGAGGCCCAGCGGCGCAAGATCCTGCCCACCGACGGCCTGCTCACCTTCGATGAGTGGAACTGGGTGTACCAGCAGGTGCGCGGCGTTCCAGGCCCCGCCATTGAGGACGCTTTCCCTGGCCAGGACCGCGCCAAGCGCATGACGCTGGCCGAATGGTGGGCCGGCGTGAGCAAGGTGCTGTGATGCTCGCCCAGACGCGGCAATTCGTTGACCCGACCGCTTGGCGCAGCAGCCAGCTCATGATCGAGCCGCCGCCGGCGGAGCTGCTCCAGGCCGCGCCCATTGACCTGAGCAAGCTGCTCACCTGGCCGGCCCAGCCGATCACCGGGCCGCCCTCAGAGGGCGAGGGCGAGCTGCTTGGATGGCTGCGCAGGCATCAGGTGGCAATCGCTGTGGGAGCGGCGGCCCTCTTCGCCCTGGCCGCGCTCAAGGCGGTGGCGCGATGAAGCGGCTGTTTGTGGTGGGAACCGCGCTCGATCAGGCCGACCCGAGAGGGCGTCTCGACGTCGCCGCCTTCCGCATCCTGGAGCGGCTGGCAGAGCGGCGCGCGCCGGCGGAGTGGGCCGTGCTGCGCCTGCTGGCGGCCGAATGCTGCCGGCGGACTTTGGGCCGCCTGCGCTTGGAGGTGCCCTGTGGCCGATGACAAGGGCCTGCTCTACTTCATGAACCCCTTTTGGCTGGCGTCCTACCTGCGCGAGACCCCCGCCCCTCCGCAGGCACCGCTGCACGTTCCGGCCCCGCAGACGCCGGCCAAGATGACCACCTGGACGCCAGCGGACATCTGGGAGGCCCATGCCCAGTATGGGGCGGGCTGGGAGGCGGGCAAGATCTACGGCGCCTCGGGCCAGCCGCCCCTCCCCAGCTCGAGCCCGGGCAAAGCCGGATCCAACACCTGGCTCTGGGTGGCGGCGGTCGTCGCGGCGCTCGCTGTGCTCCTGCTGCTCATCCCCAAGCCCAGCATCACGCTGCTCGGAGGTAGATGAACATGCTTGTGAGATTGAATACGCGCTACGCGCGAGAGGCGGCTTGTCCTCTGGACCGAGGCTTCGGCCCAGGCCAGCGCTCGATGGGCCAGCTCCCGGCCCTGCTGACCCAGCCCGGCGGGTTCCTGTCTGGCCTCGACTGGAAGGTGCTGGCCGGCATCGGCGCGGTGGTGCTTGTGGTGCTCCTGGTGGCCGGCGGCAAGCGCGCCAGGCGCAAGCGCCGGGCCGAACTCATCAAGGCCCGTCTTGAGTACGCCGAGAAGGCGGCCCGCATCAAGCGGAAGACGCTATGAAAGGCGCTATGAACGGCACCATGAAACCAAGGCACCAAGGGAAAAAGAGCGCCCGCCCACGCCGCCGCCCCAACCAGCCTCCGGACTCCGCCGCGCGGCTCAGCGAGCGCTTTCACGGGCGGCCCGTCCGCAAAGTCACCGCCCTGGCCCAGGAGGTGGCCGAGCGGACCGAGCTGGCCGACCTCGGGCGGCTGATTGAGCTGGTGGTCGAAGGCGCTGAGACTTGGGCCCTGCCCTTCGGGCGCACCGACGTGCGCGTGGCCGCCAGCGCCGACGGCGGCCAGCTCTACCTGGTGGGCGGAGATCAGGAGGTAGACCTCGAGCGCCTGGGCCTCGCGGAGGCCCTGCCCAAAGACCACCTGGTCGTCGGCGAGCTGGCCTCTATCGCCTACCGAACCAGCAAGGCCTTCCACAATTTCGAGCCGACCGACTACCAGCATGCCTTCGGCGAGGAGAGCGGCGTGCGGCCCTTGCTGTGCTACGACGCCTTGAACCGCGCCCTCTACATCGTCGGAGGAAACTACCAGGTGCGCGAGGAGGGCATCGTTGACTGAAAAGGAGACCCAATGGTGACACCCAAGCCCATCACGCAACGGAGCAAGGTCCTGACGCTGTACAACCCGCAGCGCAAGACCAAGCCCCGCGCGAAAAAGCGCAACCCGCCGGGCGAGCTGATCGCCCTCGGCTATCTGAACCCCAAAAGGAGCACGATGAAGAAAGAAACAAAGCGAAAGAAAAAGCACAACGCGCTGCCCAATCCCGAACGCCGCGCCAGGCGCCGGACCCGCAATCCCGATGCTGCCGGTCTGGTGCGCAAGCCGCTCGACATGCTCAAGGCCGGGGCGCTGGCCGCCGGAGGCCTGCTGGCGACCCGCCAACTACCCCAGATCGTTCTGGGCGCCCGCAACCAGGGCGTGGTCGGATATGTCGCCAACCTCGCCACGGCCGCCCTGGCGGGCAGCCTGGCCGGGGCCGCCTTGGGCGCCGAAGCCGGCGCCGCTGTGGCCATCGGCGGATCGCTGTACGCCTTCAACCGCATTCTGTCCGAGCAGACCGCGCTCGGAAAGCAATTGAATCTTTCCGGCGTGGGAGACGCCCAGGCCGCCGGACATCTGGGGGCCTTGGTGCCCGGCTACTGGACCCACCCGGTCGTCAAGGACCGCCAAGGCAATCCCTGGATTCCCAACCAGATCATCGAGGCCGCGGCCCAGGCGGTCCTCCAGCGGCTACCGCAGCCGCAGCCGGCCGCGGCCACAATGGGGCGATTTTCTTCCCGCTACTGAGGAGCGAACATGAATCAGAGAACCAACTACGTCCCCGGACAGATGAGCGCGCGCGCTACGCCGCTCTACGACACCTACCAGCTGGCCGCTACGCAGGCGACGCCCACCACCATCACGTTCTTCGGGCGGACTGCGGCGGCCAACGGCGCAAACATCACCAACCTGGTCAGGGCCTTCGAAGTGCCCCCGCCCGGCTGGTTCCTGGTCTGCGCCATGCGCTTTGTTTCGATCGGCATGGATGAGGCCGACCTGCGCAGCCTGGCCAAGAACTACGTGGCCCGCCTGAAGCTCGGCGGCCAGAAGACCCCGATGCTCGAGGCGCCCATCGAGTACTTCGCCGGCGGCGCCGGCATCACCGGCGTGGTCGCTACTACCGCCACCTCGACGACCATCAAGGAGTGGACCAACGGCGTGGCCGATCCGCGGGCCGTCGCCAGCCTCTACTTGCCCGCGATCGGGGATCAGGACTACACGATCGACATCGGAGGCGGCGAGCACTTCCAGGTGGACCTGGAGGGGACCAGCTTCACCGCGACGGCGGCGATTTTCCTGCGCTGCTACCTGGACGGCGTGCTGCACCAGGGCATCCGGGCGTGAGCTGATCGCGCCCGGCCGCCCCGGCCCAAGGAGCGACCATGTACGGATACGGCAGTCCGTTTGCCCAATGGGTGTACCAGGACGAAACCACAGGCAAGCGCTATTTTCTCGAAAGCGCCCTGTACGTCTTCGATAAGACCCTGGGCGCCACCGACGACCTGCGCGACCTGGCCCAATTCTTTGAGCGTGACGCCGAATTCATCTGGTTGGCGATGCACGGAAGCCAGTCCGGCACCTACCAGGTCCAGTTCCAGGCGCCGGATGGACGCTGGATCAACTCCAGCCCGCTCAACAACGCCAACATCGTGGGCACCGCCCAGTTCCCGGTCATGCTGCCTGCGCCGGTGCGCGTTCCGAAGGGCGGCAAGATCGGCATCAACATCAAGAACACCTCGGGCGCCAGCAACACGGTGCAGCTCTGCTTCGTCGGCGTCCGCGCCTACGAGGCGCCCTGATGCAGCAGGACGGCCTGCTCACCCTGGTGGTCTCGCTGGTCGGCACCGCGACCACGGCGCTGGTGGCTTATCTGTGCTTGCGGATCAAGCTGGCCGTGGCGCAGCTCGAGAACCGCCTGCTGCTGCTGCTCCAGCGGCTTTACGTGTCCAAGCAGGAGTGCGAGCAGATCCGGCTGGGCCGTGGCCCGCTGCGTCTGCGCACCGCCCAAACCGGCCTATGCGACCCACCGGAGAGCTGAGCTACTGGCCCTGGCTCTACCCGCAGTGGAGGCCTCGGCGCCTGGGCTACCACACGCCCGCCCTCGAGGCTCTGCGGGCGCTGGGCCAGCGCCGCCTGCGGCCGGAACTGCACGCCGTCCCGCCCGCCGGCGCCGGGGCGGTCGGCGCCTACGCAGCCCTCGAGGCCCGGCTGGCCCTGCGCCCGGTCAGCTACGTGGTGGCCCTGGCCGGCACCAGCAGCCAGGGCGCGGGCTTTGAGGTCCAGATCCGCCAGGGCCAGCGCCTGCTCTGCTCGCGCCGGATCAGGGCGGGGAACCTCACCGGCGGCAGCGGCGCCAGCCCGGAAGGCGCCAGCAGCCCGCTTTTCCTGCTGCCCAAGCCCTTGGCCGTCATCGAGCCCGGGCTGCTGACCGTGCAGATCGTCAATCTGGCAGCGGCGGACAACACCGTGCAGCTCGTGCTGTTCGTCGCCGCGCCGGAGCAATAACATGGCTGAGAGCGATCCCATCGTTGACCTGCTCGCCCTGGGGGCCGCCGGCCTGGCCCTGCTCGCCCGGCAGGCAGCCAAGGAAAAGCGCCAGCCGCCGGCCCCGGCCCCCCCGCCCGCGCGCCAGCCCGACCCGCTCGAGGCCGACGCCCAGCTCGCCCGCCTCATCCGCGCGGCCATGGCCGAGGCGCAGCCGGAGCCCGCGCCCGAGCCCTCTGTAGCCAGCTTCGACGTGTCGGCCGTCGGCGACAACGTCCTCCTGGCCGGCGCGCCCGGCTACCGAATCGCCCTCTACGAGCTCACGCTCTACAACACCGTGCAGCAGAACCTCGAGCTCCGCGACGCGAGCAAGACCTTGCTCGCTCTGCCCAACTTTCCGGCGCAGGCCGGCTACCAGCTTGCGATGCAGGATGAGCCGCACTTTGTGCTGGGCTACGGCAACAGCCTGATCGTCAACCTGGGCGCCGGCCGCGCCACAGGCTTCGTCCGCTACCGAATGCTCGAGCGCTGGGGGAACTGATGGCCCTGCTCTGGCTGGACGGCTTTGACCACTACAACAGCTCCCAGATCCTCCGCATGTACGAGGAAAGCGGAAGCGTGGAGATCGGGACCACCGCCCGGACCGGCGCCCAGGCACTGCGGGCATACTCGAACAACACTACCAAGTACCTGGGCGTGAACGCCGGCACGCTCATTGTCGGCGCTGCGGTCCATGTGGCGCTTGATACATTCCCCAACTGGGATCCCGCCAACGCGACCCTGTTCCGCCTTTTCGACGGAACGACGCAGCAGTGCCAGGTATGCCTCGGACCAGAAGGCCAAATCCGGCTCTACCGGGGCACGGCGGTCGTAGACGAATCGCCCAAGTACGCCTACGGCCTGCGCCAGTGGTTCTACATCGAGGTGAAGTGCACATTCTCCGCCGCCACCGGATCATGGGAGTTGCGCATCAACGGCCGAACCGTCCGCACTGCATCCGGGCTCAACACGATTCAATCCGGCAACAATTACGCCAATCGGCTTGCTCTTGGGGCCTGCCCGGGAAACTATACGTGGATTGATGATCTGTATGTCTGCGACACGTCCGGGGCCCAGAACGCGGGCTTTCTGGGCGATATCAAGGTAGTTACCGCCATGCCGAACGCCGACGGCAGCAATACGGCCTGGACACCTTCGAGTGGCACGGCGCACTACGCCGTGGTGGACGAGGCGCCCGCCAACGACGACACCGACTATCTCTATACCTCGACCGTCGGCGCCACCGACACCGAGAACTTCCAGGACGTTTCGCTCACGGGCAGCATCCTGGGCGTCCTACAGCTGGCCTGTCTGCGCAAAGACGATGCCGGCAGCCGGGAGGCCGCTCTGATCTGCCGCAGCGGCGGCTCCGACTACGAGGGCCCGCAGGTGGCGCTCGGCAACAGCTACTCGTACCTCAAGCAACTCCGCGAGTCCGACCCGGCTACGGGCCTGGCCT
>Ga0209162_1002274_pt1 | contig 17189 bp, 13 predicted proteins | sample YNPNPMetaG_FD_187121 | JGI IMG/M metagenome (GOLD analysis project Ga0209162, IMG submission 187121) | Anoxygenic and chlorotrophic microbial mat microbial communities from Yellowstone National Park, USA - YNP NP MetaG (SPAdes) (version 2) ... | reverse complement strand
GAAAAGCATGCCCAAGACAACCGAGGGGACGCCGATGCCCAAAGGGCCGCGGAGGGAGACCAGGCGGCAGCCCAAAAATCCAGCTCGAAAGCGCAGCTCCTCCACCTCCAGCGCCGCATGGGTCCGCACCCCCGCCACCCGGAAGAGCAGATCGAGGGCGAGGCGGTCTTGCTGCCCAGAAAGCGCCAGGTCCTCAAGCTGGGGTGCCTTCGCCGCAGCCATTCGCCGGGCAAAGGTGAGCAGCACATCCTTGTCCAGCCGCAGCACGAACGGCTCCCAACTCGCCAGCGGCCGCATCGCCAAGCTTCCCGTCATGGCAGGGAGTATACCGCGCGTGAGAGGAGGTGGCACCTAGGCGGGCTTTCCGGCGGGCCCTTGACAAACGCGGGGGATTGAATAAACTGAACAGGGCGTTCGGTTGTTCAGGACGAGCGCGGGGATGGAGCACGCGGTGAGGGGAGAGGCTCGAGGCGGCGAGGGCAGGAACGGATGACTCGGGAAAGGATCCTCGACGAGGCCCTGCAGCTGCTGTTGCGCAGCGGGGTGCGGCGTTTTCGCGTGAGCGAGTTGGCAGGGCGGCTGGGGGTGGTGAAGAGCGCGATTTACCACCACTTTCCCGGGGGCAAGGGGGAGATCCTCGGCACGCTGTTCGCCCGGGAGGAGGCACGGGTGCTTTCGGCCATGGAGCAAGCGGCGGCGGCCCCGGGAAGCTGCCGGGAGCGGCTTTTGCGGCTGGTGCGGGCCAAGCTGGAGGCGGTGGCGACCCTGGCGAGGCTTTACGAGGTGCCCCCAGGGGTGGTGGACGAGGTCACGGATTTCTGCCGCAGCCGGCGTCGGGAGTTCGTGGAGCGGGAGCGAGATCTGCTGGCTTCACTGTTGCGCGAGGGTATGGCCCGGGGGGAAGTGCGGGAGCTGGACCTGCGGCTGCTGGTCGCTGGCATACAGGCGGCGCTCCTGGAAATCTCGGAGCAGGTGGCTCGGGAGGCCGGGCTCGCCATCGGCGAGCTCACCGAGCTCATGGTGGATGTGATTTTTGCTGGCATCGGAGGTGCGACGTGGGGAAAGGCTTAGCCTTGTTGGCGCTGTCGTTGCTCGTCCCCAGCGTGGGGGCCGAGGAGGGGGTTTTGACGCTAGCGGAAGCGCTGCGCCTGGCGGAGGACGGTCCCGCCGTGAAGGCAGCCGAAGCGGGACGGGAGGCGGCAGGGTTCCGGGTGGCGGAGGCGCGAAGCTTCCGGCTGCCCCAGGTGGAGTTGGAAGCCCAGGCCCGCAGCCTCGCCAGGGACCCAGGGTTTCTGGTGCCCCGGGGCTCCTTCGGCAACCCCGTGACGTTGGCGCTGGTGACCGGCGAGCGGGACGTGCAGTCCGGGAAGATCGGCGCTTCCTACCTCCTCTGGGATTGGGGGAGGACCGGCTCTGCGGTGGCGGCGGCAGAAAAAGCGGAGCACGCGGCGGAAGCCCAGGTGAAAGCCACCCGAAGGGCCGTGCTCCGCGCCACGGTGCAGGCTTTCGCCCAAGCCCAGCGCGCCCAGGAGGAGCTCGCGGCGGCAGAGGAAGCGGTGGCGACGGCCCAGGAGACGCTGCGGGTGGTGAGCGCGGCGGTGCAGCAGGAGCTGCTGCCGGACTCGGACCGGTTGGCGGCGGAGTTCTTCCTGGCCCGCAGACAAGCCGAGGTGGCTGCAGCCCGGGGGCAGCTCACCGCGGCCTTGGCGGTGCTCGCGGAGCTCACTGGGGTGCCGGCGCGCGGGGTGATGCGGGCGAGCGTACCGGAGCCCCCAGCGGTGGGGGAAGACGCGGCGGAAAAAAGGGAGGAGCTGCAAGCTGCCAAAGCGCAAGGTGAGGCTGCCGCAGCTTTAGCCCAGGCGTTCCGCCGGGAGCCACTGCCGGTGGTGATGCTGGCGTTGGGCGCGGAGAACGTGCGCGACCATTTCCTGCTGCACCAGACCAACTCGTACGGGGTGGTGGGCGTGCGGGCTAACCTCTTCGACGGGGGAAGGGCGCGGGCTTTGGCGCGCCAGCAGGAAGCTCTGGCCCGCTCCAGCAGCTTCCAGCAGGAGCTGCTGCGTCGCCAAGTGCAGCGGGAGGTGACCGCCGCCCAGGCCATGGTGGAGGCGGTCCGCCAGCAGCTGGCCGCTGCCCAGAAGGCAGAGCAAGCTGCCCAGGAGGAGTTGCGGTTGGAGACCAAGCGCCACGAACAAGGGCTCGCCACCACCAGGGACCTGCTGGCGGCCCAGGAGCACCTGGCCCAGGCGAAGGCGGCGGTAGCCGCAGCGCAAGCCGGGCTGCTCCAGGCGGTGGGCGAGCTGGCCGCGGCTGCGGGTGAGGATCTTGTGCGCTTTTTCGGAGGGAGACCATGAACGGGATCGGGAAAAAGCTTTTGCTGGTGGTTGGAGTTGGCGTTCTGATCGTCGGGGCAGTGCTTTCCGGGCGTTGGTTGTACTTCCGTTTCACCCACATTTCCACCGAGGCGGCCTACGTGAAGGCGGACATGGCCGAGGTGGCCCCGGAGGTCCCTGGTCAGGTGGTGGAGGTGCTGGTGCAGGAGGGGGAAAAGGTGGAGCGGGGGCAGCTTTTGGTGCGGCTGGAGGTGGAAAACCTGCAGCGCACCAGGGAGCAGGCGGAAAGCCGCGTGAGGCAGCTGGAGGACACGGTGAAGCGCCAGGAGGTGCTGGTGGAAAAAACCCGCAAGTTGTTGGCGGCCGCCGAGGCAGCGGCGCTGGCCGGCGTGGAAGCCGCCAAGGCGCAGCTCGCCAAGGCCCAGGCGCAGCGGGATTACCTGGAGCTCCAGGAGCAGCGGTTTGCCTCGCTGCTTGCGGAAAAGGCGGTACCTCGGGCGCGGTACGACGAGATCCACGCGGCGGCGGTGGCGGCTCGGGCGGACGTCCACGCGGCCACCCAGGCGCTTGGGGCAGCGGAGGCCAAGCTGGCGGAGGTGCGTGCTCAGAAGCTCTCCCTCCGGGAGGCGGAGGCGGGGCTCGCCGAGGCGGAAGCCGGGCTTGCTGCCGCTCGCGCGGCGCTGCGCCAAGCCCAGTGGGCGGAAGGGAAGGGGGAAATCCGCGCGCCGATTGCCGGCGTGGTGGCGCGAATCTTCGTGCGCGCCGGGGACTTTGCGGCCCCGGGCCGGCCGGTGCTGGCAGTCTACGACCCGGCCACGCGGTACGTGGAGGCGCGGTTCGAGGAAACCAAGGTCAAGGGGCTCCAGGTGGGGCAGAAGGCGCAGATCAAGGTGGATGCGCTCCGCGGTGAGCTTTTTTCCGGTACCATTCGCCGCATCACCCCGGCTGCGGCTCAGGAGTTTGCCTTGATCCCCCGCGACGTCACCGCCGGGGAGTTCACCAAGGTCACCCAACGGGTGCCGGTGGAGCTTTCCATCGAGGGGATCGAAAACCACCCGGAGATCGTCCCCGGGCTTTCGGTGGAAGTTTCCGTGCGCAAGGGGAGCTAGCGAGCCATGGCCGAAAACACCCATGGCGTGAGCAAGTGGGTGGTGGCGCTTTTGGTTTCCGCGGGCGTTTTCATTGCCCTTTTGGACACCACCATCGTGGACATCGTGTTGCCCAGGATGATGAGCGAGCTGGAAAGCGACCTCTATGGCATCCAGTGGGTGATCATCGCCTACTTCCTGGGCGCAGCGGTGTCCATGACCGTGGTCGGGTGGCTGGCGGAAGCGTTCGGCCACCGCAACACCTACGCCTTAGGCGTGGCGCTTTTCGCCTTGACCTCCGCCAGCTGCGGGCTGGCCGCCAACTTGGAGCTCATGCTGGCGGCCCGCTTCGTCCAAGGCGTGGCGGAAGGGATGATGCTGCCCGTGGGGGCGCTGATCCTCACGGATGCCTTCCCGCCCGAAGAGCGGGGCTTGGCGCTGGGGGTTTACGGCTTGGGTGCTTCCTTCGCCCCGGCCATCGGCCCCTCCTTGGGCGGTTTCATCACCGAGCACCTCACCTGGCGTTGGGTTTTCTGGGTCAACGTGCCCATCGGCATTGCCGATGCGCTCTTGGCGTTTTTCATACTCACCAACGTAAAAGGGGAAAAGGTCCGCAAGCTGGACCTGGTGGGACTCGTGCTTTTGGCTACCTCGCTTTCCAGCTTCATCGTGTTCATCTCGAAAGGGCAAGAGAAGGGCTGGCTCGCGAACGATTTCATCCTCCAAATGTTCCTGCTTTTCGTGGTTACCTTTGTGCTCTTTGTGCTGTGGGAGATCTTCGCGCCCAACCCATTGCTTCCCAAGGACCTCTTCACCAACCGAGGCGTGGTGCTTTCGCTTTTAGCGATGGCGTTCGTTTCCATGGCGGCCTACGGTGTGTTTCTCATGCTTCCCGTTTACCTCCAGCGGCTCAAGGGGTTCACCACCATGCAGGCGGGGCTCATCATGCTCCCCGGTTCCCTCGCGGCGGCGGTAACCACGATGGCCTCCGGGATCCTGTCCGACAAGTTGCGTCCCAAGTGGGTAGCGGTGTTTTTCCTCGCGGGAATGTTCGTGGCCACCTGGCAATTTCGCACCGGCTTTTACATCCCTCGCTCGGCAACGGTTTGGGACAACGTATGGTGGGGGATGATGATGGGCGGCGTTTTCACCCCGCTTTTTCTGTTGCTTTTGGCCTCGGTGCGCCAAGAGGAATTCTCCGATGCCTCGATGGTGATGAACGTGGTTCGTTTGGTCATGGGCTCGGTGGGTACCGCTTTCGCCACCAACGTCTTCACCAACCGATCCGCCACCTTTTACGATGCCCTGGCCAGCCGCATGGACCTGGGCTCCCCCTGGGGGCAGGAGTTGCTCGGGAGACTGGGAGCTGTCCCGGATGCCAGCGGGTTCGTCCCGCCCGAAGCGCTGGACCGCGTCCGCGCGCTGGGCGCGGGCCTGCTGCAAGCCATGGCTTCGGGGGAAGCGTTCCAAGCCACCTGGCGGAACTTGGCCCTCTGGGAGCTTGCCGCCCTGGTGGTGGTGCTCGCCATGAAAAACGTCAAAGCCGCCGGCCCCGCCTCCCCGCACTGAGCCGGTTGGCTCGCCGCGGAGGTAGCGGTTGGACGAGGGACGCGTCTCGTCAAATAAACTTTCGGTGTGGAGGGCGAAAAGCCGAAAGCGTACCACCGGTTTTGTTCATCCTTACGGGCTTCCCGGCGGCCCAGGGACGAGTCTAGCTTCTTCCCCTGGGGTCTAGTCCAGAAGGATCGAGGCTTCGGTGCTACGCCCACGGCGTCATTGGAGTTCGGGGGGAAGAAGCTTCGAAAAAGCGGCCTGTGGGGCAGCGGGGGCGAAGCGGGCTACCTCTCCACCGCTCGCTGGCCTCACGTAAATCCGCGAACCTTCGATTCTTACGACTCGCCATGCTTTGCCGGCGATGCGGAAAACGCCTTCTACAAACGCCGTAGAAATCTCGCCTAGAGTAACTCCTGTCGTCTCGTCAAGCACCCGGTAGTCTCGGGTCTCCGGAATGTTGGAGTGAACAGTGCCGCGCTCCCCCATCTCGATGACCTTGGGACTGGCAAACCATTTGCTTCGTCTTAGCTCAACATAACCAAGGCTTTCGAGGTGGTAAAGAAGTCTATCAACTACAGCTGGCGAACAGAAGCCGCTGAATAACTGGAAGAGGAATTCTCTATCAATTCCTGTTCGGTGCTCGTAAAGGCATGAGAAAACCTGCTGAACCACGACAGAAAGGTCGGGAGTATACGCCGTTCTTTCGACCACTCCTCCCTTTGCCAGCTCGAACATCTCCTCAAATTGTATACGCTCAGCGGGGCTCCTGTAAACGCCGAAGGCTAGCGTTCGGCCTTTTCTCCGATTACCGCGGCCGACCCTTTGAAGGAGGGACGAAACGCTCCACGGCGCACCGTAAAGGATTACCAAGTCTATCTCGCCGATGTCAATGCCAATTTCTAGCGTCATCGTGGCGATGCACAGCCCCCACTTGGACTCGCGCATAAATTGCTCGGCAGCTTCTCGGATCGGCTTTGATAGCTTACCATGGTGCGCAACGAGGTGATCTTGTGGCCAAAGGCGGCGGCACTCGGTTATGAGATCCTCAACCTCCTTTCGCCTGTTGCAGAAAACGAGGATTTTCTGGAGCCGGCGTCTCCGTGCCTCCGCGAGAGCGAGTGTGACCGAGGGGAAAAGAGCATATTCGAGCTCCCGGGCGCCAGGTAGGGCAAGAACCTCGAAGTCGGCAAAGTAGCGGCTTGCGGTTTCTCGGACGTCGGCGAGAGTTGCAGAGAGCGCGTAACACCGTGGTTGCAGTTTGCTTAGATGACTGATCCGCTTCGTGAGCAAACGAAGCTGATCTCCACGGTAGGTCCCATCAAGAAGGTGAATCTCGTCGAGGATGAGGAAACGAGCCTGTGCCAGCGCATGGGGGCTGCGACAGACCAAGGAATCCAAGGATTCCGGGGTCGCAAGCAAAAAGGTTTGTGGCCTGAGGGGGTTGAACATCCGCCGTTCCGCCGTTTTGACCGCAAGGGAAAGCCCGACCGTGGACAATGGTCCCACCAGGCGGTGGTATAGGTCGTTGAGGAGGGCTCGCGTTGGGGAGATGTAAATAGCCCCCAGTCCCGATGGAGGCTCTCTGAGCAACAGCTCAGCGACCGGAGCAACGACTGCTTCGGTCTTGCCACTGGCTGTGGGTGAGCAAATAATGGCATTTCGTCCCCTGAGGATAAGAGGGATGGCGAGGATCTGGATTGGCTGCAGCCTGCCGAACCGGCCAAAGAATGCGCCCCAAGTGTGTGGAAGTGCCCGCCTAACCTCCAGGGCAGCTAGTTCCTCGGTCATCAGTGACGAGAGAAGGGCAGCGGTGTTCCGAGGCGCAATCGGTCCAGGAGCTCCACGCTGGTCTTCACAAACCAGCGTGTGTCGCTACGGCCGTCGGATACGAGAAGGTCTATAGCGCAGTGGTAGTCGGGGGGTAGCAAAGGAGTGTCATAAGCCTGCGCGTAGATCTCCGCTATACGCTCGACCAGCTTTCGCCGAAGATGCTGGGGAATTGGCCCCAAAAGTATGCGGAGGAAGGGAACACGTTGAGCACTGAGGACCTCCAGTAAGGAACTGGCGGAGGTCGGAGTAAAGGCAAGGGCGAGCTTGAGAAAGCTCGGAAGGGCAAAGCAGAAGCGCACGGGGCGACGCCACCAGTACAATAGTTCCGTGTCGCGCCCGACAAATCCACCGGAAGCTCGATTCGGTGCGGCGGCTGTGACAAACGGTTCATTCTCCAGCCGTGCGTCGTTAGCGGCCAAGAGAAGCAAGCCTAGAAGGAGTTGCGGCCTGTTCGCAAGCGGCGAGCGGTGGTACCAGCCGCTCGAAGCGTTTTCAGCTTCGTCCACGAAAATGGCTAGCCCTTGTAGGCCCATTACGCTTCTAGCAGCCCAAGCGAGCCCGCTTAGGATGTGGCAATAAACGTTGGCGGCAGTGGTGTCGTCAGGAAGCCGTGGCTTGATGGAGCTTTCTCTGCCTTCGATCCATGCCAAGCGGTCCGGGTGGAGGCCCGCCCCCAGTGGATTCGCTACGACGCCTAAAAACCTGTGATTGAGAAGCGCATCTCTGTCTCGCTCCACCGCCGCGAACAGAAAGTCGCGAAAGTCCCGTCGGCTGCCGTGGTCAAGGTATCGGAAGCTCTGTACCAGCTTTCGATATGCAGCCTTCGGCTTGATGGGCGATGCTTCGCTTGGGTCTAAGCCAACCCTGGCCGCCGCGTAACCCTTCCGCAGGGCGCGCTCGTAAATGCAATCCAAAATGTGCGTCTTGCCGCTACCGTAGCTGCCCTCCACGATCATCGTGCCAACTTGTGGGTCATCCAGCCAAGCCTCAGCGCGTTCCAATTCTTTTTCTCGGCCGATGGTGAGGGCCTCCGTGTAATGCTGAGGTGCAACGCCGAGGCGGAGCGCTTCGATTATCCTTCGGGCCTCAAAGGGCTTCAAGGAATGGGAGCTCTCTGGAAGGGACTCATTTTCATATCGGCTTTCGCGGAGAAAGGTGATCTCGTTCATGGGGACAAGGCGTTGCGACCCGTCTTCGAAGAGCACGGAGAGCGTGCGCCCATCGGGGCAAACGTTGTGAATAGTACCCCGGCCAAACCTAGCGTGTATGACCTTCGTGCCGATCATGGCTTACGGGCCGATGAGCAGTTCGGCGTCCTCCGGGCTCAGAGGCATAGTTGGGGACTTGCGCAAACGGTTGAATGCCTTGACCACCGATTGGACAAAGAGCCGCTTGTAACCAATGTCGCTATAGCGCCGCTTGTAGGCGGCCTCAGCCACGTGTCGGACTGAGACAGAGAGGGTGTCGGGATCAAAGCGGAGATCGAAGGCAATCTCGTAGACGTGCGCGAGCTTGTGGCCAATCTCGGTGAGCAGGTCTATCGGGTCCACAGACAGCTTTTCCAATGCTATCTTCGCCCCGACGGGGTCGAGTTCGTCAAAAGCGGTAGATAGCCTTTGACGCAGCGCCTCGTAAATATGCGTTCTGCCCGCAAGGAACGTCTCATCGGGAACTGCGTAGAGGAAAAGAGCGTGAGACATTGTGCCCTGGCCGCATTCGTCTACGAGTTCACGTAAGTTACTGAGGAGAAGATCCTTCTCTTTGCCACTCATGCTAGGCGTCGTTTCGGCTTCGTCGAAAAGAACCACAAGACCCGAGTATCCTATGGCCCGAACCCACTGTATGAGGGAACGTATCATCGAAAATGCTGTGGTCCTGTCGATCTTTTGGAGTATTCCGTATTTGGGATGACCGGTAGCTTTGCGGCCGTCGAAACCTTCGCCTTTCAGCCACTGCAGGATAGCGGCAAAATCCGCTTTCCGGTCTTCGGTGAGGGAGGTAAAGGCCTGTTTGACGGCATTGGTGAAGCTGATACTTTCAAAGTTAGGGAGATAGGAGAGATGAGCCCTCAGCTCTTGAGGAATTTGGTCGGTGGGACAGCCGTTGTGCTCCAACTCTGCCTGTTTTCTGGAGTACCACGCCCTGATAAAGGCTTCGACGCCCTTTTGGTGGCCCTGAAGAAGTTGCTCCTGATTCAGCGGGTAGGTGAGGTTTGCAGCGATAGCTTGGTAGACGGCTTCCAGCTTGAAAAATGGCGTTTCGTTCGGACTGAGGCGGACATAGCTCACCGCGAATTCGTGCTGCCAGGCGCGGTCTCGCACGCAGTAGAGGAAGTGGGTCTTTCCACCACCATAAGCGCCGACGACCAGCTTAAAGGAGCTCCCGCCGTCTTTGATGAAGGATGATAGATACTCGGCCTCGAGCGGGTCAAGGAACGCGTCGATGCCCGCCGTGAAGTACTGGAGGCCATACTCCGGTGGAATGCCAGACCCGCCCACAGCCTGAATGATTCTTCTTGCGACTTCCTTGCTCGGCAGGTTCATGAGCTCACCTCCTTGAAGGAGAGGTCGGAATAACATGAGCCGTTGCCGTGCTCGTCCGAGGGAATCCAAAGAAAGTTCTCTCTTTTAGTGGTCTTCGCCCTTGGGGCGATGTCAAGATGCAGTTCCTTGCCGGACAGGGTGCGCTGGCGCAAGCGGAAGAGGTCGTAGCTAAAAAATGCTCGGCCGTAGCCTGTGAAGTTCTCGCGGCGCGGATCGGCAAGGAATTTCTTACTCTGAATGTGGAAGACAAACTCCTTGAGTACTGTGAGAATGGGTACGGGGTCTCCGTCTGCTCGGTTCAAGCTTCCGAGTGCAGCCTGGTAGGCGGCGTGTAGCGTTGTGAGAAATAGCTCGTCGCGGAAGGGGCGGCTGGTCAGTTTCCTGTTGATGTCGCCGATCGTTTTGGCAACGGCCGACGGGGTAAGTGGTGCCTTTCCTAGCAGCTCGTGCTTGGGGCCGTACCAGATACGGGCAATCCATCGGTCGAGGTTCAGTTCGATCGAGTAAAGGCCGGCCTTGAGATTCGGGTGTTGGCCCTGCAACGAGATAGCTCTCTGTTGGAGGAGAGCGTCAAGCTCGTGCCCGAACGTCTGTTTGACGATCGCTTTGCGGGATTCCAAGGCCGATCGGCAGCCCTCTAACCAGTCTTCAATTTCGCGTTGAGTGTTCTGGTCCAATGGTAGTTGCTTAGCGAGGTTGTGGAGCTGAGCGATCAGTTGCCCGAGGCGAAGCTCCCTGCCTTGGGGTCTCCTTTTTACGGCCTCTGCTTCTTGGGCAAGACGATAGGCCTTCGCGAGCCCCTTCAACTTCTCAACGAGGTCTGCAGTACTCATCGCTGGGTACCTCCTTCTCGGCGGGACACCGACGTCCTAAGATTACAGGGTCTGGGGCGGTAGCGCTTGTTAGGGCTATGGCGGTTGCTGAGGCGGAAGGTGAGAGCCACTGGGCCGAGGCCCGTGAAACGAGGTTGCTGAGGGGCTGAAAACGTACCGGCCGCTGGTTCGAGTAGCTGCTGGAGCAGGAACCCCGGCAAACAACCGAGGCGATGCGGGAGGGTAGTGTTCCAGCATACACAGCACTTACGTTACACAGCCTCGGCCTTTGCTGTCAACAGGGGGATTTGTGTTTGACGACTGCTCTGGGGGAATGGCGAGAGTAAGGGGAAGGGTTTCGCCCGCGCCCGGGCGCTGGGCGCGGGCCTGCTGCAAGCCATGGCTTCGGGGGAAGCGTTCCAAGCCACCTGGCGGAACTTGGCCCTCTGGGGGCTTGTTGCCCTGGTGGTGGTGCTCGCCATGAAAAACGTCAAAGCCGCCGGCCCCGCCTCCCCGCACTGAGCCGGCACCTCAGCGCTCTGCACCGTGCTTCGCTCGGAGTGGGGGCGGCAGCAGTTGGTTTGGGGCGCGCCGGGGAGGGTGCGAAGGTGGCGGGGGTGGACAGGGGCCAGCGCTCGGCCTTAGATTAGAGGCGAGCTCGTGAAAGTGTTCACGAGCTCGGGGAGGACCGATGCAGACACTGCGCATGGCCGAATCTTCCCTGCCTCAGCTGCTGGAGGTGTTGAAAGGCTTCGGCAAGCTCATCGGCCCGGTGGAGAAGGCCCCTGGGGTGTTCACGCTGGAGTTCGTGGAGGACGCCTCGAAGCTGCGGCCCGACGCGTTGCGCACGATCCTACCGATCAAGAAGTTCCTGCTCCGCCCGCGTTTCGCGATGCTGCGAGGAGGCCCCGGGAACGGGGCGGTGCCCAGCCGGGAGAACGAGCAGGGGCCCATAGTGTACTTCGGGGCCCACGCCTGCGACATCCACGCGCTGCGCATCCTGGACACGCTTTTCCTCGGCGGCTACCCCGACCCCTACTACGAGGCCAACCGGCGCAACCTGATGGTGGTAGGCTACGGTTGCTTCCCGGACGAGAAGTGCTTCTGCCAGTCCATGGGTTGCGCCACCGCGGATACCGGGTTCGACCTGTTCCTCACGCCTCTGGCGGGGCGCTTCCTGGTGACCGTGGCTTCAGCCAGGGGGGACGACGTGGTGCGGGCGGCACCGCAGCTTTTCCAAACCGCCAGCCGCCGGGATATCCAGGATTACCTGGAGCGGCTGCGGGAGCGGGAAAAGGCTTTCACGCTGCACCTGGACACCTCGGACCTGCCGTACGTGCTGGAGCTCAAGAAGGACGATCCGGTTTGGGACGAGCTGGCGAAGAAGTGCTTGTGCTGTGGTTCCTGCTCCATGGTTTGCCCCACCTGCACCTGCTTCAACGTGCGGGACGAGCTCACCGCCGACGGGGCATGCCGGGTGAGGACCTGGGATGCATGCCTGTACCGGGACTACGCGTTGGTGGCCGGGGGGCACAACTTCCGGGAGCACCGGGCCGATCGGGTGCGCAACCGCTACTACCACAAGCAGGAGGCGTTCGTGCGGCAGTACGGCATGCCCTCCTGCGTGGGGTGTGGCCGGTGCATCGAGAACTGCCCCACCGGCATTCACGTGGTGGAGGTGTTCGAAGCGGTTCGGGGGGAGCGCCCGGTGGGCTCCCGCAAGCCACGGGAGGCCCGCGCTAAGGAGGTGCAGCAATGAGCGCGATCATGTACCCGGGGGTGCAACAGCAGCGGCTGGGCGGGCTGGTAACCGGGGAGAACGTCTACCTGCCCCAACCCGCGCGCATCACGCGCATCAGCGAGCTCACCAGCGACGTGCGGCTTTTCGATTTGCGGTTCGTGGACCCGCAGCTCGCCGAGCGGTTTGCTTACAAGCCCGGTCAGTTCGTGGAGCTTTCGGTGCTAGGGGTGGGTGAGGGCCCGTTCTCGCTGCCCTCGCCGCCCACGCGACGCGGGTTCTTCCAGCTGGGGATCCGGCGGGTAGGAACGCTCACCAGCTACCTCTTCGACCACATCCGCGAGGGGGACGTGGTGGGGATCCGCGGGCCGCTGGGGAACGGCTTCCCGGTGGAGCTGTTCCGCGGGCAGGACCTGCTGCTCCTGGCGGGAGGGCTGGGGATGGTGCCGCTGCGGGGGCTTTTGCTGTACCTCCTGGACCAGCGGGAGCTTTTCGGCCGGGTGATCCTCCTGGCCGGGTTCCGCTCCCCCCAGCTGGTGCTGTTCCGCGACGAGCTGGAGTCCATCGCCCGGCGGGGGGACGCGGAGATCCACCTCTCGGTGGACGACACCCAGGGGTTGCCCTGGGGCGGGGCGGTGGGGGTGGTCACGGAGCTTTTGGATCGGGTCACCGTGGATCCCTCCCGCACCTACGCGGTGGCTTGCGGCCCGCCGGTGTTCTACAAGTTCATGCTGGAGAAGGTGGTGGCCATGGGGCTTGGGCGGGACCGCATCTACCTTTCCCTGGAGCGGCGCATGGAGTGCGGGGTGGGCAAGTGCGGGCACTGCGGCGTGGGGTACACGTTCACCTGCCTCCACGGGCCGGTGTTTTCCTACTGGGATGCCCTGAACCTGCCCGAGCTGATTTACACCTAGGAGGGGGCCATGGCAGAAAAACCCAAGGTTGGCATCTTCGGCCTCACTGGTTGCGCTGGGGACCAGCTGCAGATCCTCAACTGCGAGGACGAGCTGGTGTGGCTTTCGGAAAACCTGGACATCGTGGACTGGGTGATGGCCAAGGGGGAAAACGACCACATCACCCGGCTGGACATCGCCTTCGTGGAGGGGGTGGTGGCCACCCAGCGGGACCTGGACGCCCTCAAGGCCATTCGCGCCCGGGCGAAGATCCTCGTGGGGATCGGTACCTGCGCGGTGTGGGGCGGTTTGCCGGCGATGCAGAACGAGCTTTCCCGGGAGGTGCTCCAGCGGGAGGTGTACGGCGCCGATCCTTCGTTCCTGGACTCGGTGGAAGCTTTGCCCCCCTCCAAGTTCGTGCCGTTCGAGCTGTTGATCCCTGGCTGCCCCATCGAGAAGCACGAGTTCCTCCAAGCGGTGCGGGCGCTCTTGCTGGGAACGGTGCCCGAGCTGCCCAAGGTCCCGGTGTGCTGGGAGTGCAAGACCAAGGAAAATCTCTGCCGGGTGGTGTACTTCGGCGAGGTTTGCTGCGGCGCCATGACCCGGGGCGGCTGCGGCGCCCGCTGCCCCTCCCACGGCGTGGCGTGCGCCGGGTGCCGCGGGCCCGTGGAGGAGCCCAACTACGACTCCAACATCATCATGTTCGCGGATCGCGGTATCTCCTGGATGGACATCGCCCAGCGGATGAAGAACTTCTCGGCCCCGGTGTGGCTCGCCAAGGGGCTCGCGAAGGAGGTAGGCCATGAGCCGTAGGACCGTGGTGATCCCCCACCTGGGGCGCGTGGAAGGGCACGGCGGCATCTTCGTGCGCATCGAGGGGAACCGGGTGGCCCAGGTGGAAATGGACATCTTCGAGGGCAGCCGCTACTACGAGGCGCTGCTCAAGGGCAAACACTTCCAGGAAGTGCAGGGCATCATCACGCGAATTTGCGCGATTTGCTCCGCTTCCCATACGGTCACCGCGCTGCAAGCCCTGGAGAACGCGCTGGGCGTAAAGGTTTCCGAGCGCGTCCACGATTTGCGGGGGCTTTTGCTCCTGGGGGCCACCATCGAGTCCCACGCGCTCCACGTCTTCGCCCTGGCCCTGCCGGACTTTCTGGGGTACGAGTCGGTGCTGGCCATGGCGGGGGACTACCGGGAGGAGGTGGTTCAGGCGCTGCGCCTCAAGCAGCTGGGGAACAAGATCCAGGACCTCATCGGCGGTCGTGCTGTGCACCCGGTGAACACCCTGGTGGGTGGGTTCGGCAAGCTTCCCCGCCACCGGGAGCTGGAGTCCCTGGCCAAGGAGCTGGAGCAGGCGCTGCCGGTGCTGGACCGCTTCGTGGACCTGGCCGCCTCGATCCCCCTGCCCCAGGTGAAACCGGGGCCCACGGTTTACGTGGCGCTCCGGCCTTACGTGGAAGCGTTCCGTTTCCGGGGGGTGTCGCTGTGCACCTCCCGGGGGGAGGAGTACCCGCTGGAGGCCTACCGGGAGGTGATCCGCGAGTTCACCGTGGAGCACTCCCACGCCAAACACGCGGCTCTGGAAGCGGGAACCACCTACATGGTGGGCTCGCTGGCGCGCCTCAAGCTCTGGGGCCATTACCTCACCGGGCGCGCCAAGGCTGCCTGGACGCGGTTGATCCCCGACCCCGGGGACGACAACCCGCTGCTCAACAACTGGGCGCAGCTGGTGGAGCTGGTGCACTCGGTGGAGCGGGCGCTGGAGATTTGCCAGGAGCTGCTGGGCCAGCCGGAGGAAGCCCGGGACATGGTGGATTACCAGGTACGGGCCGGGCGGGGCATCGGCGCCATCGAGGTGCCCCGGGGCACGCTGTTCCACGAGTACGAGCTGGACGAAGCGGGGCGGGTGGTGGCGGCCAACGTCATCACCCCCACTGCCCAGAACCTGGCGAACCTGGAGCGGGACCTGCGGGCTGCCGCCGAAGCGGCGCTCGCCCCAGGGGCTGGCCTTGCCGACAAGGAGCTCAAGCTGCGGCTGGAAATGGTGGCCCGGGCCTACGACCCCTGCATCTCCTGCTCGGTCCACCTGGTGCGCAGCTAGCAGCGTTCTCGCCGCGCCTCGGGTCGCTGCGGGGTGCCGGGGCAGGGCCAGGAAACCATGGACCGGCGGGCGTTGGTGGTGGGGTTCGGCAACCCGTTGATGGGGGACGACGGGGTGGGGCTCGCGGTACTGGAAGCGCTCCGAAAGGTGGACTTGCCGCCGGAGGTGCGGCTTGCGGAAGGGGGTACCGACGCCACGAGCCTGGCGTCGCTCTGGGAGGGGGAGGAGGTGGTGGTGCTGCTGGACGCCTTGGCCTTGGGGAGGACCCCCGGAAGCGTGACGGTGCTGGATCGCCCAGCGCTGCGCGAGCTGGCCACCGCGCAGCCTCACGTGCACGCGCTGGCGCTGCCGGCGTGCCTGGAGTGGGTTTGTCTCGCCCAACCGGCTCTTGCGGCGGCCCAGGTGTACCTGGTGGGGGTGGAGCCTGCCACCGTGGCTCCCACCCATGCGCTTTCCCCCCAGGTGGTGGCGGCGGTTCCCCAGGCGGTGCGCCAGGTGCTGGAGCTGGTCAGCGGGGCGCGAGCTGGCACCGGCGAGTGAAGAACGAGCCCGGCAGCTGCAAGCCGGGTAGCAGCGCGCACCACGGGGCTTGGGGGCGGGCTCCACGGCACCGGGGCCGCTCGATCCAGCCAGCGTTTTTGCGAAACGGGAAAAGCGTTCGGGGGGCGGGTGGAGCTCCGCCCCCCGAGGAAAACTGCCTCACCCGCGGATGCGCAAGAGCAAGATCCCCGCGGTTCCCAGGGTAGCCAGGAGCGCCAGCAAACCCAGAGATGTGAGAGTGGGTATCGGCTCGATTTGCTGGAACTGGGCCGTGACGTTACAGGGTGCGGTGATCGGCCCGCTGGTGTAAACCAACCCGGCAAGTGAGCCGCCGCAGGTGCTGTTGAAGCTGGCCAGGAAGTAGCCGGCGTTCACGGAGATGGTGCACGTGGTTGTGTTTCCGTAAGGGACCGGATTCGGGACGCACACCACCGATCCTCCCGCAGGGGGCGTCCAGCTCACGTTTACCGGGATCGTGGTGAGGTCGAAGGTGGCGATGCAGGTTTTGCTGGTGTCCATGGTGACGACGCCATCGGCGCAGTCCGGGTCCCCGGCCCAGCCCACGAACACCGAGCCCACGCCCGGGGTGGGGTTGAGCGTCACCACCTGGTTGAGGGGGTAGGTTTCCGAGCAGTCCCCGGGGCAGTTGATCCCCGCCGGCGCGCTCGTCACCGTGCCGGTTCCGGTGCCCGCCAAGGTCACCGTGAGGGTGGCGCTGGCGCAGAGGGTCGCTTCGGTGAACGTGACGTCCCCCAAGCTCGGGGCGGACGAGAGGTTTTCCGGGGTGGTGGCGTAAGAGGCCAGCCCCCGGAACGCGGAGACGAGAGATCCGGGGCTGGTGGGGGAAACCGGGAAGGCGCAGCTCACGATGCTTCCCGAAGCATCCAGCAGGCCGAAGAGCAGGTTCGAATCGCCCCCCGGGGCCGCCGCTTGGCCGAGCACGGAAAAGCCCCCCGCCGCCGGGCGCACCGAGGAAAAGGAGGCCGCGGCCACTGAAGGGGCGTACGTGAAGCTGTTGATCACCGCCCCGGAGGAGGAGAGGGTCACGATCCACGCTTGGCTGGGAGGGGGCGGCAGATTTCCCGAGGTTCCCACCGCCACGAAATCCCCCGAGGGGAGCTCGCGGATCGAGCTCAGCTGCTCGTTCTGTCCGAGGTCCAGCACTTGGAGCCACTGCATATTGCCGTTGCCGTCGGTTTTGAAGACCACGCCATCGCGGTTGGCAAAGGCCTCGGTGTACCCCGCCACCGCAAAGCCACCGTCGCTGGTTTCCACCACACTCAACCCCCAATCGGCGGCGGCGCTGCCCACCACCCGGCCCCAGAGCGGGGTGCCGCTGGAATCCACGCGCACCAACCAAATGTCGTCCTGCCCTAGATCGTTGGTGGTGGCCCCAACGAAAACGTACCCCCCGTCAGAGGTTTGCCGTACCGAGTACGCCCGGTCGGAGCCGGAGCCGGTGAGGTTGCCGTAAGCCCGGGCCCATACGGTGTTGCCGGAGTTGTCCAGCTTCACGAGCCAAGCATCGTCCTGGCCCAAGTTGGGCCATACGGAGGAGGTTTGTCCCGCTACGATGAAGCCATTGTCGCTGGTTTGGCGAATGTCGAAGCCGAATTCGAAGCGATCGGTTCCCGGCGGCGCGGGGTTCCCCAACGTGCGGAGCCAGCTCAAGTTCCCGGAAGCGTCGGTCTTGACCACCACCACATCGCCAAAAATCTGGTCGCTCGCAAAACTCCGGCTGAACCCAGAGGCCA
>Ga0209162_1002273_pt1 | contig 17191 bp, 12 predicted proteins | sample YNPNPMetaG_FD_187121 | JGI IMG/M metagenome (GOLD analysis project Ga0209162, IMG submission 187121) | Anoxygenic and chlorotrophic microbial mat microbial communities from Yellowstone National Park, USA - YNP NP MetaG (SPAdes) (version 2) ... | reverse complement strand
GTCACGACAAGTGATACATATCTGTTCCATCTCGACAATACCAGCGCAGAGATCGGCAACCCGATAACGTCGTAGACCAGAAGTACGCCTTCAGAGTCACGATATCGACACGCAAAGATCGCAGTGTGCGACCAGATGCGCCGTTGTGTAATCAGTCGCTGCAACGTTGCTTCCATCGTTACGTAAAGTCAGACGCCTTGCCAGACATTGCGAAGTGTCATCGTTATGTAGACCTGTCTGATCCTGTTACGTCGTTGTCGTCCCGTCGACCTGCCCGTTCCTTCCAGATACCGCACGTCGTTGTCGTCCCGTCGACCTGCCCGTTCCTTCCAGATACCGCACGTCGTTGTCGTCCCGTTGACCTGCGTTCCTTCCAGATACCGCACGTCGTTGTCACGTAGACCTGCCTGTCCTTTGCTACAGCGAAGCGCAGAACAGTTGACCGCCGGGAATGCACACATTGGGCGCGCATAACGCCCGTGCACCGGGCACGCGCGCGGTTCAACAATGCCGCGCGTCGCTCTGACGTCATCCGTATTTGCGGTAACCATCCGGTGCGCTGATGCACTGGGGGCGTTTCCCCCTATCCGGTTCCGGGAGGAAATGTTGAGAGAGATCTCAATAGGAGGATATATGAAAGACAAACGCATTCAATCAGCGGTTGAGGCGCTGGGATATCTGGCGCTCCACGAAGGAAAAGAACGTGTCCGACTTCCCAGGGCGTTCGCGGCTGCGCTGGCAATGGCCCGGGTGACCTTTTTCAGTTGCAATGGAACGGTGGAAGTCAGCCGCAGTGAGGCGGTGCAGCGGCTGGTGGCGCTGATCAATGAAACCGGCGACCATTCAGCTCCTCTGGAACGCTGGGAGTACCGCATCCAGCGGAGTGGCATACCGGTGTGGACGATGCAGTATCCGATAGTGTTCGATCATCACCCGTATGTCGAAGTGGTGTTGCCGTTGCAACCATTCGACCGGGGACCCGCATGGGTCGAGCAGTACACCGGCGCCTTTGTCGAGACGCCTGAAGAGAACAGCGTGCGCTATGGCGCTCAGTGGTTCGTACCCGCAACGCCCCTCGATGCCATCTACCGGCGTTGTGTGACTCAGGCGCGCTGGCGGGGGAAGAACGAGGCATACGCCCGCGAACTCTATCTTCAGCATCTCACCCGTCTTGTAGCGCTCCAGAGAGAATACCGGCATACGTGGGTGTTCTACGAGATGACCATGACAATCCGTGACGATACGATCACGTATGCCCGCGAGGATCTCCTCGTTCCTTCGTTCTGGTCCTGGAGCGAGATCGAGCATATGATCGCCAGTGTGGTGCGAGATTACTGTCACATCCTCCCGCAGCAGGTCGAGGGGCGGGAACTGTTCGATCCTCCGGCGTTGCAGCGGATACTCACCGATCTTGCAGAGCGGACGTCGGCGCTGCTCGATGACGAAGAGACGGAGGCGGCGCTGCTTCCTCCCGATATCAAGGCGCCACGTGACATTCATCTTACCGGTGACCAGGGGCAGTGGCCGACAGACGACGACCGGTTCATGCCTGGAGAAGCAGAGATGAATTGATCAGGGGATGTGTGTATTGAACCAACCGCTCGTCGCGCCATCTCGTCGCGGCGTAACGGAAGTACCGCTGCCTACCATGAGGAATATGACCCAGACGATAACGCATCCTCCCGATCGCCCTTCTGAGAGAAGGGTACCTGTTCACACCTGGTAGCACACGCGCCTGGGAGCGAGGGCGCCCCGTTCTCATCGCGTCTACGAGGGCAAGATGCTCTCGCTTCCAGGAGAAATGTGAACACGTACAGAAAAGGAATCCAGGCGTTCCGTCGCTCACAAGGAACAACCTGTCCCAAAGCTATCGGAAAAAACCCGATCCTGCACGTCTCTCAACTCTGGTGCGCGCCGCCGGACGCAGACCCGGCTGGCGCGTATCAGTTCCGGTGGTGCCCTCTTCGCGGCGATGCAATAAACTTTCGGTACCCGACGCCGAAGGGCGCTTTCGGTTGACGGCACAGCGGACGGCAGAGTTCCTCGACCACCGCATTCACCAGACTCATCAGCATCTGCACGTCCTGACGGCTCAACCAGAGACCGGCAGTGTGCACCCAGAGGTGACACCCGCCCTCCGGGCTATGGGTCAGGCGATAGTAGCCACGCCGCAGCAGCGCAGGCTCTTCTTCCAGCAACCACAGATCGAGAAGCGACGCCAGGTGTGGCAGGTCGAAAATCGGCAGGCGAATGATCGCGTGATCCCACACCAGACGCAGGTCGCCGTCTGGGGCAACGCCGATCAGTCGGCCAGGAGCAATCTGGGTGATTGTCGTCAGTTCCATGGAAGACCTTTCTCGTGATAGCAGGAACAAAGATAGCATACTCCCTGCCGCCTGTGCAAGAGAAAAATTATTCATCCAGGATGACGATCTTCAACTGCTACTCCAGTGTTCCCTCCTCAACATAGCGGGTCAATTCACTCACACTCAGATTGGCGATGCCCAGTCGATCCAGTGTGCGTCCACGACGCCAGTAGTCGGTACGGTGAATGATGCATGCCAGGCGAATAATGCTGTCGATGCCAGCGACGGCAACGCCGTAGCGTTGACCGAGCGCCGCAATCGGCACCAGGCTCATCGGCACATCCTCGAAAATGTAGCGGTGGTTGAGCGTCGGCGGGGCTTTGATACCGTAGTAGCCCGGCTGGTTCTGAATGGCTTCATAGAGTGAATCGCCCGTTGCATTGTACGCCAGCGCCAGCCACTCCTGCGCCGTGCGGGCGCGAATACCGAGCGCAGCAGCAACCGTTACCCGCTCCCGGTCGATCACTTCGAGCACGCGCGCAACCGAAGGTGTAACGCCATCGATGTAGAACTGAAAATCGCCACGGGTCGACTCGATGCGTCCAGCGTTCAACAACGTGAGTGCCGGGTGAAAAATGGCGCCCATGTTGTTCAGCCCGGTGCGCAATACATTGCCGCCGTCGATATACTGCGGGAATGCATCGTGGATCACACCAAGCACATCGCCGGTGCGATACGCAGGGAGCGCCGCCAGCGGCACTGCTTCCTTAATGCGGAAAATACGCGCCTGCGCCGGACCGTCCGAGCGACTGGCGTAGATGAACGTCTCCGCTTCGGCGATGGTCACATCCGCCCGGCAACGTTCATCACGCAGCACTTTAGCGACTTCGATAGCGCCGCAGGTGCGCCCGGGATGCAGAATAATAATCTGCCCATCGCGCAGATGCGGCGCCATTGCTCGCGCCACTTCGGCATGCGCCGACGAAGGAACGACAACCATTGCCACATCGCAATGGTCAAGCGCCTCTTTCATGTCTGATGTTACCAGCGCAAGCTGGCCAAAACCGCGCGGCCCGGTTTCACCGGACTCCAGTTCAATGCCGCGACGCTGCCGGATAGCTTCGATGTGATCGGGAGTGCGATTGTAGAGGGTCGTCTCGAAGCCCATCAGCGCCAGATGCGCTGCCATCGCCTTCCCGCCATTCCCGGCGCCAATGACGGTGTAGCGGGTTGAGGGTGCCATATGCGCTCTCCTTTTATGTCAAGTTATTATGGGTGTCGAATGATGATCCAGAATCTGCCGGATGCGTTGCTTTTCGTCGAGCGGACGACCCTGATCATCGACCGCCACGCACATGCCGTTGATGAAGCGAGTAACGACGCGACCGGGCGCAAAGGGGTTGTTGCGCAACTGGGGTGCATCGAGCAACCCGACGGCAACGGCTTTCGTCAGGGTGGCGGGATCAGCCAGCGGATCGGTGACGCCCGGCGGCGCAAGTTGCGCAATCGCATCGAGGAGCAGATGCGTCTCTTCGACCAGTTGCGCTGCCCGCGCCCGCACCGCCGGATCCGCCGTCATATCGGGTTGACCGCGCAGCGCATTTTCGATAGCGCGGCGCGCCATATCGCAGGCTTCGATCACATCATCGGCGGTTGCGGCGTGATGCGCTTCGGTATGACCCACGACATGCACAATGTGCGGATGAAGCGCCATCTGGAGGTAGATGCTCGCCGAGAGGTGCGCGCGCGATGCCGCCGGATCGACCGGATAACTCAGCAACCCGGTGCGGGTCTGCTTCCAGATGCGGAAATCGGGTCCTGCCAGCGGCGCGGTGATCTCGATTACCGCCAGCATTTTTGCCAGGTCCATCGCGTCGGAAAGACCGGGTGGGCTGTTGAACATCAACTGTGCAATGTAATCGCGCACGCCAAAGGCGCGGGCATTGTATGCCGAGAGGTAGGCGCTGGCGACGAAGACGGTGTCAGGTGCGTCGCGCATGCCCCAGTGATGCGGTTCGTTGAGTTCGACCGGGATGTCGCACTCGCCGTACCAGCGCATGATCGTCTGATGCTCACGGATCGATCCCTCCAGATCCCACGGTCCGCGTCCATCCATCCGGTTGAACCAGAAGAGCGGGATGGCGCACCAGGCGATGTTGATCGTTTCGACATACAATTCCGCCAGGCGAACGAAGTCGTCGGTGCCGGAATACGTCCTCATCAGGGGGTAGTTCCCCCGCCGACTGGCGGCGTAGAGGGCGCGGTAATCGTCGGCGCTGCGCACCGGAACGCCGCCCGCTCCGGTGCGCGCCGGGTCCTGGCGTTCGGGGTGGAAGAAGTTCTCCTGGGCGTCCTGATCGGTACCGAGAGAAATGACATCGAGGCGCCGCGACCCGGCGATTTTTGCAATCCCCGCGATGGTCGCCTGCATGGTCGGCAGACCAAAATGGTGCCGCAGCAGAGGGTATGGCGACTTCCAGCGAATGCGGTCAACGGTGCGTTGCGGGAAATCCGCTTCGGTTGCCGTCGCCGGGTTTTGCCCCTTGAGGTACGCCAGCACCTGATCGGCAGGTTCGCTTCCGTCGAACACCCGCTCGAAAAACCCGAGCGTTGCTGCTTTTTCCGCCAGCGGCGGCGTTCCGGCGAAGGCGAAGCGCACTCCGGCAGCGTGCAGTTCATCGGCAGCCTCGGCGAACCGTCCCAGCAGATGCGCGCCGGTTTCCGGCGTCAATCGGTACGATACGCCAACCAGATCAGCCTGTTCGCGTCGCGCCGCTTCGAGAACCCGCTCGACCGGCGTCGCCGGACCGAGAAACACAGTACGCCAGCCAGCTTCCTCCGCCAGACGCAGAAAGTTCATCACACCTGCCACATGAACACATTCGCCAAGCGCCGCTGCTACCACCGTTTTCTGTTTTTCTGCCATACGTTTTCTGCCACTTTCTACGTACTCAAAAGCACAGGCTTTTGATCCCGATAGAAATTCCTGCTTTACAGGGCGATGGAGGGCATGATAGAGATTGAGCATTTATAGCAGTTCTCAGATCCATTGACCATTATTCCTATCCGTCGTGTCGCACAAGGCGCCCGCCGCCAGCGGAGTGTAGACCGAAATTCATTTCGGTCGCCGCAATTCATTTCGGTCGCCGCGTGAGTAGACCGAAATTCATCTCGGTCGCCGCGTGAGTAGACCGAAATTCATCTCGGTCGCCGCGTGAGTAGACCGAAATTCATCTCGGTCGCCGTGTGGGGGGTGCGATTCCGGGAGTGTTCAACCTCGTCCACCAGGTTCAACCTCTTTGAGAACTGCTATAATCCGGTATGCGCCTCTTGCCGTCGGGATCATGGAGGTTGAGCATTTAATCCGGTATTCGCCCTTGCCGTCGGGCTAAAGCCCTCAGCTATACGGGGCAAAGCCCGCCTGCGCGAGCGAGAGCGGATTATCTTATTCAAAGACCTGATGCCCTCGCTCCCATGATGGGTCGCATCGCTGCATGCGGGCGAGACGCCCGCGCACCCAGGCATGCCGATTCGTCGCATCGCCGCATGCGGGCGAGACGCCCGCGCACCGTGTCTCTCTCCTCCGATAAGCCGGTTGACTTCAAGTCGCATCGCTGCATGCGGGCGAGACGCCCGCGCTCCCAGGCATGCCCGGGGACGCGCGATACCTCTCGCGCCCATTTCGTTGTTCGCTCGCGCGCACCCAGGCGTACCGGGGAGGCGCTGCCGTTAGGGCACGGCATGCCGTGCCCCAACACCTCAGCAACACTCCAGAACGACCACAGGTTGCTCCGGCAGAAATTCATCTGATAGATTTGATAGTATTCGCGCCTGGTGCGCGATCCCGACGGTCAACTGTTCTGCGCTTCGCTGCTGAGGGCGTGTTGTCCCGGAGAGCGCGAACCCGCCACTCCCGCAGCGCTTCCGGGCGCAAGTGCGCTATCTGCCTGCCGCGTGCCTGTTCGCGTTCTTTCCGGTCACCTGAAAGCCCCGTCTCAGCGCTCGAAATGGAAGTCTTCCGATCGGTGCAACGGGAAGGATCGACCTCAGGTGTCACAACAGAACACTCATCCGCCGAACCGGGCAGGCACGAATGACAGGACGCACCTTTCGTGTCTGTTCATTCCGTGCGCCTGTATTGTACCATCAATCGTCAGAGAACGGCGTTCCCATCTTCAGTACACGTGTGCGGATCGATCAGCGACGGAAGAACAACCAGACTCCGCCGAGCAGGATAAGGAGGCCAATCCCTCCGAGCACCAACCCAATAATCGGTGAGATCGATGCCGTTGTGCGCTGAAATGCAATATACCCGGCATGCGTGCCGCCGAACATGAGTTCGGCTTCGATGGCGCGCCCCTCGACTCCATCAACGATTCGCCCGATCACCATTGCAGGACTGCCGGACTCAAAGCCAGCATACCGTTTCGTACCCTCACCGCTGAAACCATTCCAGCTCAAATTGTCCGATTCCTGCCATTTTACCGGTGGTTCTTCCAGTCGATAGGCGTCGTTTGCCACCCGCACCACGCCATCTTCGGTTGCAATGAGCAACGGCGGCGTCCAGCGCTCATCCTCCTTCCAGTCCGGGTTGTCGTTCGCGTCGAGTCCCCGATACTCTTCGCGGATATACGCCACGAAGTTGCGGAAGCGGGTCGGGTTGCGCGGATCGATGAAGCCTTCGACAATCATTTCTGTACCGACGCTGCTGCGTTCAATATCGCCTGCTGTCATCACCGGCAGGCGCTCAGCGCGCTCCGCTGCTTCTCGCGCCGTGCGTGCGCCAACAATACCGATGCTGATGCTGCCGATAATGAAGAGAATCCCGACCAGAAGCAGAACAATGGCGTTACCACGCCCTGAACAACCTCGCATAGCAGAACCTCATCTTTATTGCATCGTGACGGAAAGGGTCATTGCGGCGCGCACTGCCACGGCAATCGCGCGCTCGACGGCGATCGCCTTCTGTTCGAGAACAATCGCTTCACCGGCAGTGCGCTGCGCAACGATGCCACAGACGCATCCGGCGGCAAATCCGTAGACCAGTCCCATCTTGAAGAGCGTTCCGGCTTCCATTTCGTAGTTCAACACGTTCAGGCGGCGGTATTCATCGGTGATGCCGCGCAACCAGCGCAGCAGATGCGGGTTCGCCGATTCGGTGCGCTCCTGACCTTCGTAGAAGGTATCCACCGATGCCGTCACGCCGACATAGTGCTCGACCCCTGCGGCGCGCGCAGCTTCGACAAGTGCGACGGTCACGAACGGATCGGCGGCGGCAGGGAACTCACGCGGCGCGATGTCGTCGGCCGCGCCCTGACGACACAGCGCTGCACTGGAAATAACGATGCTGCCGGGCGAAATATGCGCTTGAATCGAACCGCTGGTGCCAACACGAATGATGGTGCGGATGCCGACCTGCACCAGTTCGTTCACGACGATACTGAGCGAAGGGGCGCCCATGCCGCTCGTGGCAGAGAGGAGCGGCACGCCGTTGGGCAATGTTCCAACATAACTGTGCAACCCGCGGTGTTCCGAAAGCGTGCGTGCGTCACGTAATGCGGTGTGTGCAATCAAACGCGCGCGCTCCGGGTCGCCGCTCAGCAGCGCGATGCGCGGCGGGTTGTCTCCCAGGTCGTGGCGACCAAAACCAATGTGGTACAGGCGATCATGGGCGGTCATAGACGCTCCTTCGAGGCAGCAACCCTCGCAGCAATAACAGGTACGATCCATTAGCGCTTCCGTTGCATCAGTGCGGAGAGCAAACGGTATACTGAGCATACCCGCCCTTTTGACAATGGTCAACCCTTATCGCTCTGTGGCAACTTCTCACCTCTGCTGCTACCGGCTGTCGTGTACGATGAACCCACCGCAGTGGTTCTGGTCGCACACGGAGGGCATACGATGGCTCAGGCTTCCCATCCTCTCAGCGCCGTCGACAGCGCCTGGTTGCATATGGACGATCCGACCAACCTGATGATGGTTACCGGAGTTGCGCTGCTCGATGGACCGATTGATGTTGAACGCTGCTACAAGACGTTTGAGTCGCGTTTGTTGTCTTTTGATCGCTTTCGCATGCGGGTGACGGATCACCGTGATGCCATGAACGCGCCCCAATGGGAACCTGATCCTCACTTCTCGCTCCGCTCCCATATTCATCGGGTGGCGCTGCCATCGCCCGGTGATATGAGCACCCTTCAGGAATTCCTCGGTGATCTGGCAAGTACGCCGCTTGACCACACCAAACCGCTCTGGCAGGTGCACCTGGTCGAGAATGTCCTCGGCGGTTCAGCGATTGTTATGCGCTTCCATCATTGCATCGGCGACGGCGCCGCCATGAACACGGTGATGCACCGGTTGATGGATACCACGCCTGATGCGCCGATCGAGCGCCCGACGCCGCACGCTAACCATAACCACACCCTCGGTCCGTTGCTGGAGCCGCTTGTCTCGACGATTGAAGGAACGATCAAACTGGCGGACGATCTGGTTCACGAAGGGATGGAGTTTCTCCGTCATCCCGAACATCTGCTTGATCTACCGGCTCAGACAGCCAGCGGGGCGCTGGCGCTGAGTCGCGTGTTGCTGCTGCCGCCCGAAACAAAGACGCCGTTCAAAGGACCACTCGGCGTGCAAAAGCGCGTCGCATGGTCGGCGCCTGTACCCCTGGATCAGGTAAAGCAGATCGGGAAGGTTGCTGGCGCAAAAGTGAATGATGTGCTGCTGGCAGCCGTGGCGGGAGCACTGCGCACCTATCTGATCGGACGCAATTTCAAGGTGGACGGACTGGAGATCCGCGCGGTGATCCCGGTCGATCTGCGTCCGCCGTCGCGCGCCCATGATCTGGGGAATGAGTTCGGACTGGTCTTCCTGTCGCTGCCGCTGGGCACGCCCGGTCCGGTCATGCGGCTCGCCGAGGTCAAGCAGCGGATGGAGGCGCTCAAACGCTCACCCGAAGCGTATGTCTTCTATGGTCTGCTCAACTTCTTTGGGCGCACGCCAGCACAGGTGGAGGAGCAGGCGGTCAATCTCTTCGGCAGCAAGGCGACCGCTGTAATGACCAATGTGCGCGGTCCGACGGAGCAACTGTACCTGGCTGGCAATCGGATCAGGAACATCATGTTCTGGGTGCCGCAATCCGGGCGACTCGGCATGGGGATCAGCATTATGAGTTACTGCGGCCAGGTGACGCTTGGGGTGATCACCGACGCCGGGCTGGTTCCCGACCCGCAGACGATTACTGCGGCATTCGAGCGCGAGTTCCACGTGCTCCATGATGCCATCGTGGCGAAAGAGCACGGCATCGAATCGGCATCGTGATGCAGCGACGGATAGGAGAGACGGGGCGCTATTCCGTCTCTCCTGAGTATAGTTACGGTTCGCGACGGATCGGCTCACCGGTGTACGGGTCGTATTTCCACTCCTCAACCGGGCGCGGGTGCGGCGGAAGTGTCGGTTGCGCCCGGATTGCGCTCTCCTCCGGCATGACGATCCACAGAATGATGTAGACCAGCGGGCTGATTCCGCCGAAGAGCACCGCCACCACGAACACCAGCCGCACGATCACCGGATCGATATTGAAGTAGTTTGCCAGACCGCCACACACGCCAGCGATCATCCGATCGCTTTTGCTGCGCGCCAATTGTCCACTCATTGAGGAACCTTCCTTTCCATTCGTCCTGTTCCTGCAATGTGTGACGAGTGCGTGCAGCGGAAGGTTGCGCATAATGGCGGATGCGAGCGTGAGGTTGTTGGATATGGATGGTTTCGCCAGTCACTCGACTCCTCGCGGACTGGCTCGTTGTGCGGTGTCCCAGATGGCGTCAAGCGCCTGCCGCATCTCATCGTCAATGGCTGCCTGCGGAACAAAATCGGCCAGCAGGTGATAATTCGTCTTGCTCATCTCGTTCGGCAGGCCAAGCGCTCGATAAAACTGCTTGAAGAGCGGCGTCAGAAATTCATCACTCGCCTTGATATCGGCGCTCCAGGCCTCTTTTCCCAGGGTTTGCAAGGCGTGTTCAACCTCCTGGATGGCTTTTTCCATTGTGTCGCGCCACGCAGCAGCAAATAACGCTCCGACGTATTTCCGCCCTTTTTCTTCTGCAAACGCCAGGAGTGTTTCCCGCTGGCACAGGTAATTTTCCAACTCACGGCGCGACCACATGATTTGCTTCAGGTTGGGATCGTTCGGCAATGCCATGGCGAGCCGATCATAGACGGCAACGCCCGCCAGATCGGGTCTGGCTTCCCGCAGGGCATAGAAGTGCTCCTGCGCCTTGCGTGGTTGATTGGCGACATAATGGACAAAAGGGCGCTCCAACAGCGCATGAGCCGGATGCTCCAGCCGTCGGGCAAAAGCACGCAGGATGGCCAGGTCGGTCGAGCCTTCCAGGTAGAGCACCCAGCCGGTCGTTTCAGCCAGATAGTAGTGATCAAAGCCAATGTCGCGCAGCGCCCTGAGCACCTCGCTGCCTCGATTATCAATGCGATGAGGTTTGCCCACAAAGGCGACCACCACATCCCTTTCGGCAGCTTCGTTGAGAATCACCTCAGAATGACTGGCGGCGATCAACTGGCTCTTCGTCTGTTCCGCCTGTTGCGAGAGCACATCATAGATTTGCCGCTGGCGCAGGATTTCCAGGTGCGCGTCTGGCTCATCGAGCAGAAGCACAGCATCATTGTGGATGGCCATATGAGCCAGCAAAAGCAGCGTTTGTTGTTCTCCCCGACCGCTGGCGGAAATGTCGAGCACGGCGCCGGAACGGGTGCGGTAATCCATGGTAATTTCGCCGCGCTCAACAATGTACTGGGGACGGTTCAGTTTCGATCCGAAGAGACGTTCGATAAAGTTGCAGATTTGCGCCCATTTCTCCTCGCCGTTCTCGCGTTGCAAGACCTGCCAGCAGAGGTTACGCAGGACTTCAGCGGTGCGCCCCTCGCCCAAACGCACGCGAATCGATCCGATCTCCAGGCGGTCTTCGCGCGCAGCCAGACCGGACATGGGCGGAAGGTAGGCGACCTGGAGATTCTTCAGATGGTCGGGAACGTGCATACGGCGGCCATCCGGCCCCAGGGGTGGACGGCAGTAGATGGACTCTTCATTGGCATAATCAAACTCCAGGTTACACTGCCACACATGGTCATCTACTCCCTCTACCCCGATTTCGATGCGCACATTGCGTGTCCGCAGTTTGTTCTCTATCCGCTCGCTCTTGCGCACGCGCAGGTCGCGCCAGAGCAGTCTGGCTGAAGGAACTGGAATCGACATCACATCCTGGCGATTGATGGTCACAGCCGGACGCTCAGCCGAAATGTTGTCGCTGCCGCGCTTTTCCAGCCAGCGTTTGACGCCTACATCCCATAAGGCGATGGCTTGCAGAGCGGAGGTTTTACCGGAGTTATTGGGACCGATGAACACAACACGTTCAGACAGATCTACTTCGACTTCTGAAAAGAGTTTGAAGTTTCTTAATGTCAGTTTTGTGAGCATAGCGAGCTCTTGCGTTCCAGCCCAATCATCCTTACACATTCCCGGTCATCTACCGTCTTGACCGGTAGAGAAATCTTTCTTCGTTGCGCGCCCGGCAGGTCGGTCACTTCCGGTCTGAGCAGGATGATGTCCAGGTCAGACTTGTTCCAGGGCAAGTCGGGCAGCTCTGCTCTGGATTGCGGACGTATCTGGTAAGCGGCCTCTCCGATGATCTCGCTAGCGCTGGCGATCGTGATCCAGATCACCCCGGTTACGGTGGCGAATAAATCCTACGGCCTCGCGAGCGGCATCCAGCATGTGCTGAAGTCGGATCAGATCATCCGGCTGCATACTGTACTTCTGCTTCAGCGATGACTTGACCCCGGAAATGCGGACTGAGATCCTCTGGCGTGCGCAGGTCAACCGTGTCCTCCCAACCGCATTGAGAGTTCCTGTTCCATGCCAGCAATATCAAAGGCGGTCTGGCTCGAACTCGACCAGAATATCCACATCACTATCCGGCCTGAAGTCGTCCCGTAACGCTGAACCGAAGACCGCCAGCCGCCGGATGCCGTGCTTCTGGCAGAATGCTGCAATACATTCAGGAGAGAGATGGATGTTTTTCATAGCTTGATCTCCGTGTCAGGGACACCGGATGCGTAATCCGTTATGAGAGAGAATTGTATCACAGCGCATACGCGGTGCAAAGAGATTTCCGCCGGGGCCAGGAGGCGTCAGACAACGCTCTATCTTTCAGAAATACTACATCCAACAAAATGCAGCGGAGGCGGTGCACTGAACCGCCTCCGCCACGCCGATGGATCGCCCCCGGATTGGTTTCAGTTGCCGCACGGCGCAACATTGCGCCAGTTTGGTACGCTATCGTTCACGATCTGCACACCGCTCACACCGTAGGTGAGAGTCAACTGGCGGTTGGCGATCTCGTCGCACGCCGCGCCCTTCTCGACGTAATCCCACGAACCAAGGGTGTACTTGTACTCGATCTGGGTTGTCTCCTTACCGGTGAGTGTGATCGACCACTGGTTCGGACCGATCTGGGTCAGCGCCACGCCGCCGGGATTCCACTGCGGCAGGTTGCCGTCGAGACGGTCGAGGAACCCGGCGATGTAGACCGTACTGCCTGCCGGGGTCGTGGATGGCACGGTTACGGTAAATGTGACGCTTACCGTCCGCAGTTCGGCGGTCGCCGCGACTTCGGCGGAATTTGCGGAGCGGTTGAACGACGTATCCACCGCGCGAACGACGTAGTAGTAGGTTGCGCCCTGGGTGATGGACGTGTCGGTGTACTCGACGCCGGTGACCGTCGCAATCGTGGTGTACGGTCCACCCGCCATGCTGCTGCGACGCACTTCGTAGCCGTAGAGGGTCGGATCGCCGGTCACCGCGTTCCAGCGCAGGGTAATGCCTGCCGGTGAAGCAGTGACGACGGTCAGACCGGTTGGCGTCGCTGGCGGCGTGGTGTCGCTGCTGGCGACGACGGTGAGTTTGCCTGCCTGTGATGGGCTGTAGCCGTTGCCGATACCGTCCAGATCGGCATAGGTCCATTCGCGTCCATTGGTCGTACTGTAGCGATAAGCGTAGTCGAAATCTCCGGTTTGATCAGGCAGCAGACTGGCTTTGAACTCGTCGTTGTTGCCAGCATCGACGTTGAACTCAGCCTCGATCCAGATCCATGCGGGGTTGCCTGCCGGGTCGCTGTTACGCGGTCCATATCCGAGTTGCGCGCGCAATCCTTCCGTCACTCCCGGACGGTTAGTGACGCCATCGATCCAGACCTGACCGAAGATCAGCGGGGTGCGGTTGATTGCGCTGATGGTATGGGTGATCGATGGGGGCCATTGCAGGTTCGCCCATCCGATCTGGAGGCGAGGCATCGCCTGGACTTCGTTCGAGAAGGCGCTTTCGTTCCCTTTCTCGTCCAGGGAGGTGACGACGTAGAAGTAGTCGCGCGCATTGCGCAGCCCGGCGTCGGTATAGGCGGTTGCGCTCAGCGGCGCATTGTTGACCTTCACGAAACCGCCGCCGCTCAACGGACTGCGGTAGAGGTTGTATCCGGCTGCACCGGGGACGCTGTTCCACGCCAGGCTTACCTGCCCGTCGCCCTCACCCGTCACCCGCAGGCTGGTCGGAACCGGCGGCGGCGTCAGATCGGCAAGGTAACTGGTCAGCAGCACGGCGCTCATCGGGTTGAGCGTCACCCGCACCGTGCCATTCTGGACATTCAGCCAGTCCTTCAACTGGTCATTGGCAACGCAGTACGAAGGGAAGAAAGCCGTACCGTCGGGAATGACGCCAGCGACCGGAATATCAACCGTGCGCGATTGCGAACTGCGGTTAATCGCCACAATTGCCGCGTCATCGCCACTGATGCGCGCATAGGCAACTGTGCCTGCGGCATCATCCGCGAGCAGGAAGCGCAGATCGCCAGCGTGCAGCGAACGATAGTGGTGGCGGATGCGCGCCAGGTCACTGTAGTGACGCAGCAGCGATCGATCGGGATTCCCGCCAGTCTCCGCCCACGGATAGGTGCGCCGGTCATCGGGATCGTCATCGCCGGTGACGCCAACCTCATCACCGTAGTAGATCGTCGGTGCGCCGGGCATGGTGAACTGAATGAGCGAAGCGATCCGCAGGCGTTGTTTGCCGTTCGCCAGATTGGCAGCATTGAACTCCTTATCGGCGCGGGTCTCGGCGCCCGGCGTCAACGTCCACAGGATGCGCTCGGTGTCGTGGCTGCCGACCAGGTTCATCAGCGTCAGATAGGCAGCGTCGGGGTAGTCTTCACGAATGGAACTGATACGATTGGCGAACTCCGACGGCGTGATCTGGCGTCCGCTGTCGGCGAACCCTTTCGAGTCGAAAGGTCCTGGCGTCAGCAAGCCGATGATCGCATCGCGCAGACGGTAGTTCATCGTTGTGTCGGCAGTATCGCCGCGCAGATGTCGGAGCAGCGTGCTATCTTTCTGCCACAACTCGCCGATGATCAGCGCATCGTGGCGCGTTTCGCGCACCACCGTGCGGAAGGTGGTCCAGTAGTCCGGCGGGAAGGACGAATCACCCATCACATCGAGGCGCCATCCGCTCGCTCCCTGGCGCAACCAGTAGCGCGACACGCTGTTCGGTCCGATCACGAAATAGTTCAGCACCGCCGGATTTTCTTTCCGTATCTCCGGAATGCTGTCGAAGCCAAACCAGCCGACGTAGTAGGTATCGTCGCCGCCTGGAGTCGATGGCGCACAGGGTGACGGTTCGCCCGGTCCGGGTCGGCGGAAACGGAACCAGTCGCGGTAGGGCGATGCAGCCGACTCACACGCGCCGAGGGTGGCGTAGTACCCGTAGCGGTCGAACTGCGGACTATCCGATGACATGTGGTTGAAGACGCTATCGACGATCACGCGGATGCCGCGCCGTTCCGCCTCGCGCACCAGACGCCGGAAGTCGGCGAGTGTGCCGAGCGCCGGATCGATGCGGAAGTAGTCGTAGGTATCGTAGCGGTGGTTCGACTTCGCGTGGAAGATCGGGTTGAAATAGATCACCGTCACGCCGAGATTCTTCAGGTAATCGAGCCGGCCGATCACACCGCGCAGATCACCGCCATAGTAGTCGCGTCCACGCGGACTCTCCTTCGTTGGACTCCATGATGGCGGCGTATCGTCGAAGCGCCATGGGCAGTTGGCGGCGGCATCGCTGTAGTTGCGGCAGTACCCTTCCGGCAACTCACCCCATGGCAGTGCAATGACCGGGTCATCATAGCGGCTATCGCCGGTACGCGGGTCGTTGCGCGGGTTGCCGTTGCGGAAGCGATCCGGGAAAATCTGGTAGATCACGGCGTCTTTCGCCCACTCCGGCACGGTAAACGCCGGATCGTAGAACATCAGCGCCCAACTGTGATCCTCCTGATCGTCGGTCATCCCGCCCAGACCACCGTCGAGTGCAGGGGTGTCGTCATCGTAATAATCTGTATCGCTGCCATCGGTCACAATGAACCGATACCAGAGGTTGTTCGGCGACGCCTCGTTGAGTGTCACCTCCCAGAAATCGCAGGTTTTATCGTCGAGACCTGCCTGGTAGCATGCCACGTCGGTTGCGGCAGGCGCCATATCATAGAAACGTTGCGCGCTGGCATTCAGGTCGTACACCCGCAGACGAACAGACGTCACATCGTTGTGGAACGTGCGCAGGCGAATGGTGACCGGCGTCCCGGCTGGAACTGCTCCGCCTGGCGTGCGGTAGAGCGGATCGCGCGAGTCGTGGCGCACGCCATCCCACTCGACATTGTTATCCGGCTGCGCTCCGGAGCTGACAACTGTCACCGACGGGGTGTTGGTCGCCGAAACGAACCTGAACGTCACCCGATAGCCAGGTGCAGGCACACTGAACGGAATATTCGCCCCGCCAGGAGTGCCGCCAGCACCGTAGTTTTCGCTCCAATTCTCATCGATGGCGATCTTGAACTGGTAATTACCGGCGGGCAGACCGGTTACCGTCGCACTGAAGGTTCCATCGCCATCAGGGTCCTGCAACCAGGAGCGCAAACAATCCGGTTGCCAGTCGCCAGGGCAACCCAGTTCGCTCTGGTAGTCGCCGGGCGCGGTGACGATGCGGGTATTGCGGTTGCTGGCGACCCAGTGCGTTTCGTGGTCGTAGTAGAACCTGACAGGACTGGACGAACTGAGTGACAGGGCAATGTTGGATCCATTGCGCTGCGCATTCGCGCCATAGTTCTCGTCCCATGATCCATTCAGCGCCGCCTTGTACTCCCAGTTGCCGGCGGGGATCGTAAAGGTCGCCTGCCAGACCTGATCAGCTGCATCGTACACCAGGCGGGTAACGGTGCATTCAGGCTGCCAGTCGCCGGGGCAGCCCAGTTCACTCTGAAAACTGCCAGCAATTGTGACCGATGCGGGTGTGGGGGTGTCGGAGGCGTGCACCACACGTGGTGCGCCGGGGAGAGCGAAGGTGGCAATAACCAGACCAAACAGGGCGAGTAGCGCAGTCCAGCGGTAGCGACGATCGTGGCTCATTCGTAGCTCCTTTGCTCGAGCGGATAACAAGGGGCAACCCCCTCAGGAAGCATACCCGCCATCCAATGCACATATGGGCGAGACATGCACAGGGCGCGTGGCGCTAAAAAAGCGCAACACCACACCTGCCCGCGATCACGCAGTCATGGATCGCGTACAGATGCGCTACGTGCGTTGACGACTGATTGATGTCCCTGGATGCGCCGAGTATAGCACAACTGACTAAACCGGTCAAGAGGGATATGAGCAGTACCGGTACTACCGGAAAAACAGGAACATCGCCTCAATTCCCAGGCGCCTGATAGCCCTCTATAATCCTTTCTGGAAAACAAGGCGTTCTGCCGCCAGCATGCGACATTGCCGCTTCGTCTTAC
>Ga0209162_1002270_pt1 | contig 17196 bp, 22 predicted proteins | sample YNPNPMetaG_FD_187121 | JGI IMG/M metagenome (GOLD analysis project Ga0209162, IMG submission 187121) | Anoxygenic and chlorotrophic microbial mat microbial communities from Yellowstone National Park, USA - YNP NP MetaG (SPAdes) (version 2) ... | reverse complement strand
ACGATGCCGTGCGTTATCATGTTTCAGTGCTCTTCAACGAGCCGAAATTGCTGAAAGCTGAAAAGCGATTTTGGGTTCTATCCGGTATCAAGTTTCAGTGCTCTTCAACGAGCCGAAATTGCTGAAAGCTGTTTCGGATAGTACACGTATTGGTACATACGTTGTTTCAGTGCTCTTCAACGAGCCGAAATTGCTGAAATCCGCCTCTAACTCGCGCAATTTTGCGAGATCGCGGTGTTTCAGTGCTCTTCAACGAGCCGAAATTGCTGAAACGAAAATCAAGGCAACAAAAGCGCTGTTCTGGTACGTTTCAGTGCTCTTCAACGAGCCGAAATTGCTGAAACCAGCGTCCAGCCGTAGCGCGCCGCTGCGAGACGCGTTTCAGTGCTCTTCAACGAGCCGAAATTGCTGAAAACCAACCTCCCCGCGCGCGCCCACGCCGGTCGCGCAGCCAGCGGATCTTCAACGAGCCGAAATTGCTGAAAACAAATTCGAGGCGGTCGCCGGCGACGCGCTGACGAGCCAGCGGATCTTCAACGAGCCGAAATTGCTGAAAGAAGCGCGAATTAGTGAAAGCAGCGGCGAAGATGCGCGAGCCAGCGGATCTTCAACGAGCCGAAATTGCTGAAAGCCGGGTGACGCTCGGCATTCGGCGTGCTCACCAGAGAGCCAGCGGATCTTCAACGAGCCGAAATTGCTGAAACCCAGCGCGCCGCAAGCACCGGATCGTAATACTCCGAGCCAGCGGATCTTCAACGAGCCGAAATTGCTGAAACCGCTGCCCGCTGCATACACAGAACTGGTGTTATGCCGAGCCAGCGGATCTTCAACGAGCCGAAATTGCTGAAATTGAATTCTGGTCGCTCGACAACGAAGATGCGGGAGAGCCAGCGGATCTTCAACGAGCCGAAATTGCTGAAACTCGAACTCGACAGCGTAACGGTGCGGCGCTCGTAGAGCCAGCGGATCTTCAACGAGCCGAAATTGCTGAAATCGTCGCGTAGGCGCGGGCGCTTGCAACGAGCCCGGTGAGCCAGCGGATCTTCAACGAGCCGAAATTGCTGAAAACATTACTACACAATCCCCCGTTTGTCAAGAGAGTTGAGCCAGCGGATCTTCAACGAGCCGAAATTGCTGAAACGGGCGGAATCCCGCACGTCTATCGCGGATCGATAGCGAGCCAGCGGATCTTCAACGAGCCGAAATTGCTGAAACCTTTGTGACCGCACAGATACCACGACATGGCATTACGAGCCAGCGGATCTTCAACGAGCCGAAATTGCTGAAAAGCGCGCCGCGAAGGGCGACGTCGCAGTGCGCGCGGCGAGCCAGCGGATCTTCAACGAGCCGAAATTGCTGAAAACGCCGCAGCAGGTTGACTACGCACTGCGCGATGTTGGTTTCAGTGCTCTTCAACGAGCCGAAATTGCTGAAAAACCTCTCGAAATCTACGATACCGTCTTTGTTAACTGTTTCAGTGCTCTTCAACGAGCCGAAATTGCTGAAAAGCCGCGTCGGCGAGTTCGAGTTGCGCAGCCGCAGCGAGTTTCAGTGCTCTTCAACGAGCCGAAATTGCTGAAAATTGCCCGTTGAACATCGATGTAAAACATACGTTCTGTTTCAGTGCTCTTCAACGAGCCGAAATTGCTGAAAACTCGATGCCCAGCGTCGCCTCGACCTCTCCCTCGCGGTTTCAGTGCTCTTCAACGAGCCGAAATTGCTGAAAATCCGTCGCTTGCTGATGCGCTGTCAGCCTCGCCAAAGTTTCAGTGCTCTTCAACGAGCCGAAATTGCTGAAAAATGAGGTGTTGTGACAGCATCGGGTGTTGTGACAGCGTTTCAGTGCTCTTCAACGAGCCGAAATTGCTGAAAAGCTCACGAAAGAACGAAACCCGCGCCAGATGGTGAGTTTCAGTGCTCTTCAACGAGCCGAAATTGCTGAAAACCGTCACGCCGCGCGGGCGTTGCTGCGGCGCGCGCTGGGTTTCAGTGCTCTTCAACGAGCCGAAATTGCTGAAAAATATAAATAAAAGAGATGCAGGCGTTGTGACAGCAGGTTTCAGTGCTCTTCAACGAGCCGAAATTGCTGAAAACGACCGCGTAGTCTTTGGTCTCGCGGTCGAAGAGAATGGTTTCAGTGCTCTTCAACGAGCCGAAATTGCTGAAAATCTACGTCGCGCAACTCGTCAGCGCCGCCGACGGCGAGTTTCAGTGCTCTTCAACGAGCCGAAATTGCTGAAAATTGGCGTCTGTCTCGTCTGAGGCGTGCGCCATGCTGTTTCAGTGCTCTTCAACGAGCCGAAATTGCTGAAAAATCCCCGGTACAGTAGTCGCCCGTCACGTCCTACTGGTTTCAGTGCTCTTCAACGAGCCGAAATTGCTGAAAACAGCCACTGCTCGAACCGAGAGCGTTCGGCGTCGGTGGTTTCAGTGCTCTTCAACGAGCCGAAATTGCTGAAAAAGTCGGTCTCCCGCGTGAAGAACTCATTTTCGAGATGTTTCAGTGCTCTTCAACGAGCCGAAATTGCTGAAAAGTGCATCAAAGCGCGCAACTGACGATTTTTTAGAAGTTTCAGTGCTCTTCAACGAGCCGAAATTGCTGAAAATGTGACGCCCTGGTTGTTATAGTCGTACGGCGACCACTGTTTCAGTGCTCTTCAACGAGCCGAAATTGCTGAAAACGATGACAGTTTATGTGACGCTTGACGATGTAGAAAGTTTCAGTGCTCTTCAACGAGCCGAAATTGCTGAAAACACTCTGACGTGCATAGGGCGACTCCTTCTGGTGATGTTTCAGTGCTCTTCAACGAGCCGAAATTGCTGAAAAAAAATCAGCGCGCCTCCATCCGACGTTTCTTAGCGTCGTTTCAGTGCTCTTCAACGAGCCGAAATTGCTGAAAATTGCATATTGACAACCACGCGCTGGCGCTGTATACGTTTCAGTGCTCTTCAACGAGCCGAAATTGCTGAAAATAGCGCGCGTAGTCATACAGCAGTTCGGGATACGACCGACGTTTCAGTGCTCTTCAACGAGCCGAAATTGCTGAAAACTCGCTGTACCCGCGACTGGAGAGCGCGTTTCGGTGTTTCAGTGCTCTTCAACGAGCCGAAATTGCTGAAAACGATGACAGTTTATGTGACGCTTGACGATGTAGAAAGTTTCAGTGCTCTTCAACGAGCCGAAATTGCTGAAAACACTCTGACGTGCATAGGGCGACTCCTTCTGGTGATGTTTCAGTGCTCTTCAACGAGCCGAAATTGCTGAAAAAAAATCAGCGCGCCTCCATCCGACGTTTCTTAGCGTCGTTTCAGTGCTCTTCAACGAGCCGAAATTGCTGAAAATTGCATATTGACAACCACGCGCTGGCGCTGTATACGTTTCAGTGCTCTTCAACGAGCCGAAATTGCTGAAAATAGCGCGCGTAGTCATACAGCAGTTCGGGATACGACCGACGTTTCAGTGCTCTTCAACGAGCCGAAATTGCTGAAATTCGCCGCGTTGTGGTACATGCGGCGCCGTGAGAGCGGCGCTGTTTCAGTGCTCTTCAACGAGCCGAAATTGCTGAAATTCAAACTGAGCGCAGTTGACGCCGCGAGCGGCGTGCGTTTCAGTGCTCTTCAACGAGCCGAAATTGCTGAAATCGCAGAGTAATCCGCGTTCACAAACACATAACCTTCGTTTCAGTGCTCTTCAACGAGCCGAAATTGCTGAAATGAGTTCATCGTAAGCGCTGGGCTTCGCTGAGAGACGGTTTCAGTGCTCTTCAACGAGCCGAAATTGCTGAAATTCTATACGGTGTTGTGACAGCAGCCCGCCACAGCGGTTTCAGTGCTCTTCAACGAGCCGAAATTGCTGAAATCGATAATGTCTGTGGCGAGTACGACCAGCAGCGGCAAGTTTCAGTGCTCTTCAACGAGCCGAAATTGCTGAAATGCACTTGCTCCCACACCGGCAGCATCAGTTTGTAGGGTTTCAGTGCTCTTCAACGAGCCGAAATTGCTGAAATGGGACGGCGGCGCATCTGGTGCTGCGTGAGCAGGTCGTTTCAGTGCTCTTCAACGAGCCGAAATTGCTGAAATTATGATTGTGTCCAGTCGTTCAAGCACTTCCCGCATGTTTCAGTGCTCTTCAACGAGCCGAAATTGCTGAAATGATTTTTGATCTACTGGCGGCTCACGGGCGGGCTGCAGTTTCAGTGCTCTTCAACGAGCCGAAATTGCTGAAATCTACGAGAATCTCGATCCGGAGCCAGACGTGTCGCCGTTTCAGTGCTCTTCAACGAGCCGAAATTGCTGAAATATTCACCGCGCCGTCGATGAACGACATTCTCAACGGTTTCAGTGCTCTTCAACGAGCCGAAATTGCTGAAATCGACGATGTTCCGGCGCGCACCGAGAACGGCGCGCGTTTCAGTGCTCTTCAACGAGCCGAAATTGCTGAAATGTGGGACCCGTACGACTATAACAATCAGTTGATTGAGTTTCAGTGCTCTTCAACGAGCCGAAATTGCTGAAATCGCTACGGGTCTATTCCAAGCGATACTGACCAAACTGGTTTCAGTGCTCTTCAACGAGCCGAAATTGCTGAAATATGAGCGCGCGCGCCAGGCGATGGAGATAGGACGTACAGTTTCAGTGCTCTTCAACGAGCCGAAATTGCTGAAATTGAACGTTGTGCCGTACTGAAGCGACATAGCGCGTTTGTTTCAGTGCTCTTCAACGAGCCGAAATTGCTGAAATTGAGTGATGCGTAGTCGTTAAGGATGTGGTTAGTGTGTTTCAGTGCTCTTCAACGAGCCGAAATTGCTGAAATAAGGTTTTCGTGGGGCAGCGAACGGCTGCGACAAGTGTTTCAGTGCTCTTCAACGAGCCGAAATTGCTGAAATCCAGATCGATGGCTACGACGTGTTTGTGGATTCACCGTTTCAGTGCTCTTCAACGAGCCGAAATTGCTGAAATCTACCACGCGCTGATATATGTCTCCCCCGGTCTCCCCGTTTCAGTGCTCTTCAACGAGCCGAAATTGCTGAAATGGTGACATGCGAATTGGTGCGAGTGTACCGTTGCCGCCGTTTCAGTGCTCTTCAACGAGCCGAAATTGCTGAAATTTATCGGCGCATACGATAGCGGCAGGCTAATCGTGGGTTTCAGTGCTCTTCAACGAGCCGAAATTGCTGAAATACCAGAAAACAAACGAGATGACTAACAGCGTCATCGTTTCAGTGCTCTTCAACGAGCCGAAATTGCTGAAATGGAAACTGTCGCTAAGAACTGCGCGCAATCCCTGCGGTTTCAGTGCTCTTCAACGAGCCGAAATTGCTGAAATCCGAAGCGGTCGCGTGGGGGTCTGATGAATGTCGCGTTTCAGTGCTCTTCAACGAGCCGAAATTGCTGAAATACAGTTTCCGCGTCCAGCCCGACGGGAGCGATGCGGTTTCAGTGCTCTTCAACGAGCCGAAATTGCTGAAATAGACATCATTCGACCTGTCAACTACGAAATGCTTATGTTTCAGTGCTCTTCAACGAGCCGAAATTGCTGAAATCGTCGAAGGTTTCGCGCTGTTCGGCATCGCGCGGAAGTTTCAGTGCTCTTCAACGAGCCGAAATTGCTGAAATCCGACGCCCAGCGCGGCGCGTTCGGCGCGCTTGAGCGTTTCAGTGCTCTTCAACGAGCCGAAATTGCTGAAAACTCGGCAGGCGCAGTTTCGTTGCTGGCGACGACTACAAGAGTTTCAGTGCTCTTCAACGAGCCGAAATTGCTGAAAATTCGGCGCTGCTGAGTTTCGTGTAGAGCCGCTCGACGTTTCAGTGCTCTTCAACGAGCCGAAATTGCTGAAAACGTAATTGTACGCGGGTGCAGACGTCTCAGACCAAGGTTTCAGTGCTCTTCAACGAGCCGAAATTGCTGAAAAAAACCACATGCCACGCAACGTCGTAACCGCCGCCAGGTTTCAGTGCTCTTCAACGAGCCGAAATTGCTGAAAAATGGTATTGTCCAGCGTCCAGCCGTTGCGCGCAGCCGCGGTTTCAGTGCTCTTCAACGAGCCGAAATTGCTGAAAATGCAACGCGCGGCTGAACTGATGCTGACCGCGTTCCGTTTCAGTGCTCTTCAACGAGCCGAAATTGCTGAAAACGCAACAAGCGCTGGACGCGATGACGGAGTTAGTGAAGTTTCAGTGCTCTTCAACGAGCCGAAATTGCTGAAAAAGGCCCTCTATCACGTCAATAGGAGTGTGCTATATGGTTTCAGTGCTCTTCAACGAGCCGAAATTGCTGAAAATCCGCGCCGCAGCGGCGATTGCGGGCGCCGGCGCAGAGTTTCAGTGCTCTTCAACGAGCCGAAATTGCTGAAAAGTGCTGGAGCGCGTCGCCCAGAACGTTCGCGGCGTCGTTTCAGTGCTCTTCAACGAGCCGAAATTGCTGAAAAACGCTATCAACGTTCCGCGTCTGGTGACGATCTCCCAGTTTCAGTGCTCTTCAACGAGCCGAAATTGCTGAAAACCGCCAATCGCCGGAATCACCCGCACCGGCAACTGCGGTTTCAGTGCTCTTCAACGAGCCGAAATTGCTGAAAAACGGCTCAACTGTCGGGCATCTCTCGACGTATGCCGTTTCAGTGCTCTTCAACGAGCCGAAATTGCTGAAAACGACGCCGTACCCATCGTGATAGTACGCGTAGACGCCCGTTTCAGTGCTCTTCAACGAGCCGAAATTGCTGAAAAAACCAGCAGTCCGCCGGTGCAGCGGATGCCCTCGAAGTTTCAGTGCTCTTCAACGAGCCGAAATTGCTGAAAACTGGAACAAGTCGCGGTCGGCGCGTTGCGGCAAATGTTTCAGTGCTCTTCAACGAGCCGAAATTGCTGAAAATTGTGCTCGTCGTCGCCGACCTGCAGAGCGCAGCGAAGGTTTCAGTGCTCTTCAACGAGCCGAAATTGCTGAAAATTCTAAAGCCCCGTCCATCGCTGGGCGGGGCTCTTCGTTTCAGTGCTCTTCAACGAGCCGAAATTGCTGAAAATGGGGATCAGAGTTATCGTCTCGATGCAGACGCCGAGTTTCAGTGCTCTTCAACGAGCCGAAATTGCTGAAAACAGATGCGGGGAAGGGGAGGAACGTCTGTTTAGCGGTTTCAGTGCTCTTCAACGAGCCGAAATTGCTGAAAACGCAGAAGCCGTCGCGCTCGTTAGCGTCTGGCGGAGGTTTCAGTGCTCTTCAACGAGCCGAAATTGCTGAAAAACACTGCTATCATGACAGTATAAGGGGACTCGTTGGTTTCAGTGCTCTTCAACGAGCCGAAATTGCTGAAAAACCGCGCGTTTTTGGTCTGTTCCGCGACCGCGCGCGTTTCAGTGCTCTTCAACGAGCCGAAATTGCTGAAAAGCGTCTCGCGGTCGAAGAGAATGCGGAAGTCTTCACGTTTCAGTGCTCTTCAACGAGCCGAAATTGCTGAAAACGCAACGTCTGCGGGATCGAGACGCGGGTTGTCGCGTTTCAGTGCTCTTCAACGAGCCGAAATTGCTGAAAATATTCCGGCGATCCAGCCGTAACAGGTTGTCGCTGTGTTTCAGTGCTCTTCAACGAGCCGAAATTGCTGAAAATCTATAGCGTGTTGTGACAGCAGCCCGCGCTGTGGCGTTTCAGTGCTCTTCAACGAGCCGAAATTGCTGAAAACTCCTTTCGTTTCCAGCGCGGTTCGCTTCTTTTAGAAGTTTCAGTGCTCTTCAACGAGCCGAAATTGCTGAAAACCCGCTTCCACTGTTGCTGATGAGTTCCTTGAACAGTTTCAGTGCTCTTCAACGAGCCGAAATTGCTGAAAACGGTAATGTGGTGGAAGATTGAAGACGTACCGGAGAGTTTCAGTGCTCTTCAACGAGCCGAAATTGCTGAAAATCAGCAAGCGCTGGAGCGGGGCTGGCGCCGTCCCCGACGTTTCAGTGCTCTTCAACGAGCCGAAATTGCTGAAAACCGGTCGCTAACGACGTACTCGCAACGGGCGCGGAGGTTTCAGTGCTCTTCAACGAGCCGAAATTGCTGAAAACAGCCGCTCTGCGTCGAACGCCACCAGCGTTCCGCGTCGTTTCAGTGCTCTTCAACGAGCCGAAATTGCTGAAAAGTGCGGAGTTGCGTCGGCGAGGTTGTGCGCAGCAACGGTTTCAGTGCTCTTCAACGAGCCGAAATTGCTGAAAACTTCATCCTCGCGTATGTGTTCGGCGCGCTGGCGTACGTTTCAGTGCTCTTCAACGAGCCGAAATTGCTGAAAAGCGGTCGAAATCTCGACAGACGGTACGAACTGGACGGGTTTCAGTGCTCTTCAACGAGCCGAAATTGCTGAAAACGCGCGAAAGCGCGGTTGGCGGTGCGGCGCAACCGCGAGTTTCAGTGCTCTTCAACGAGCCGAAATTGCTGAAAAGGTCAGCGCCTGATGCCGCCGCTCCGCGCGCAGCGGTTTCAGTGCTCTTCAACGAGCCGAAATTGCTGAAAAGATTTTGCGGGTTCTGACGACGGCGCGCGCGGGAACGTTTCAGTGCTCTTCAACGAGCCGAAATTGCTGAAAAGCCGAACCGTCGGTTGATCTCAGGCGCGATGCGGCGGTTTCAGTGCTCTTCAACGAGCCGAAATTGCTGAAAACACGCTGCTCGCTGCGTTGCGGTTGAGGATTGAGGAGTTTCAGTGCTCTTCAACGAGCCGAAATTGCTGAAAAGCATCTCGAAGCGCTGCTGGTCGAAGCGTTTCCGGTTTCAGTGCTCTTCAACGAGCCGAAATTGCTGAAAAGTCATCGATATATCGAAAGCGCCAAACCGCGTGTAGTTTCAGTGCTCTTCAACGAGCCGAAATTGCTGAAAAGGAGGTCAGGCTCCGACGGTTCGACGAGTTGGATACCTGTTTCAGTGCTCTTCAACGAGCCGAAATTGCTGAAAACCCGTCGGTTGGAACGGGCGTTTCGATCGACATCGGTTTCAGTGCTCTTCAACGAGCCGAAATTGCTGAAAACGTATACTGCGGTTTGAGGCGGGTACGCCGAAGTTGTAAGGTTTCAGTGCTCTTCAACGAGCCGAAATTGCTGAAAACCTGATCCACAACCGTATGCGCTGTATGGCTACCGGTTTCAGTGCTCTTCAACGAGCCGAAATTGCTGAAAACGTAGAAGATGAATTATTTCTAGAAGAACAATCAGGTTTCAGTGCTCTTCAACGAGCCGAAATTGCTGAAAATGGATACCGGTCCGGCAAGGTGTTTTTGGGCGAAAAGTTTCAGTGCTCTTCAACGAGCCGAAATTGCTGAAAAGTATGAGGTCTTTATCCAACATCGATGACCCGCGCAACGTTTCAGTGCTCTTCAACGAGCCGAAATTGCTGAAAATTCCCCAAAGAAAAAAGACCCGCCGGGCGCTCCGGCGTTTCAGTGCTCTTCAACGAGCCGAAATTGCTGAAAATCAGCGTCGCCGACTACGAACTGTCAACGTCAGACGAGTTTCAGTGCTCTTCAACGAGCCGAAATTGCTGAAAAGCCTTCACCGCCGCCGCCACCTCGTCGCGCAGCCGCGGTTTCAGTGCTCTTCAACGAGCCGAAATTGCTGAAAATGTCGCAGAGGTGTATATGCTCCCACTGCTGGACGCGTTTCAGTGCTCTTCAACGAGCCGAAATTGCTGAAAATGGGGTTCGGCGCGCTGCAACGCGATGCGCGCATCTGTTTCAGTGCTCTTCAACGAGCCGAAATTGCTGAAAACGCATCCGGTTTTGCGATGCTCACGTTTGTCTGCGTGTTTCAGTGCTCTTCAACGAGCCGAAATTGCTGAAAAGCGGGTCGCTGAGATTGCTGATGCGGTATCCGATGCCGTTTCAGTGCTCTTCAACGAGCCGAAATTGCTGAAAAGGTACACTATCTGATCGCCGGCGTCGATCTGAGCATGTTTCAGTGCTCTTCAACGAGCCGAAATTGCTGAAAAAACCGCGCATTTTTCGTCTGTTCCGCAACCGCGCGCGTTTCAGTGCTCTTCAACGAGCCGAAATTGCTGAAAACGTCGAGGGGTTCGCACTGTTCGGCATCGCGCGAAAGTTTCAGTGCTCTTCAACGAGCCGAAATTGCTGAAAAGCGTCGCGCAGCATCTTGCCGCGCTGCGCGCGGAGGTTTCAGTGCTCTTCAACGAGCCGAAATTGCTGAAAACGCCGCGACAGTCTTCAATTACGCAAGCGTCGAAGAAGGTTTCAGTGCTCTTCAACGAGCCGAAATTGCTGAAAATGGACGCAGGCGCGGCGGCGGCGCACAGCGTGATGCGTTTCAGTGCTCTTCAACGAGCCGAAATTGCTGAAAATTTACGACAACAGCGTGCGATACCGGTTCTTTGAGAGTTTCAGTGCTCTTCAACGAGCCGAAATTGCTGAAAACATTTTTCGGGTTTCGGCGCGTATCAGTCGGGCGCGGGGTTTCAGTGCTCTTCAACGAGCCGAAATTGCTGAAAAGATGACGCGCTGGAAGTACGCAATGTCTGCGCGACGTTTCAGTGCTCTTCAACGAGCCGAAATTGCTGAAAAACGATCAACGCCAGCGCCGACTGAACTTCCGCCGGCGTTTCAGTGCTCTTCAACGAGCCGAAATTGCTGAAAATGTAGCCCAAACGTTCAACTCCCCTGATTAGTACCAGTTTCAGTGCTCTTCAACGAGCCGAAATTGCTGAAAACAACCAAAATTGCCGCCAAACTCGCTTGACAAACGGGTTTCAGTGCTCTTCAACGAGCCGAAATTGCTGAAAAAGTGCTCGTCAACCTCGCCCGCGAACGCGGGTTCGAGTTTCAGTGCTCTTCAACGAGCCGAAATTGCTGAAAATCCGCGCCAGCAGATGCGATTTCCCCCAGCGCCGACGTTTCAGTGCTCTTCAACGAGCCGAAATTGCTGAAAAGCCGCTGCGCTTCCAGAAGAACCGCTTCCAGTCTGGGTTTCAGTGCTCTTCAACGAGCCGAAATTGCTGAAAACGGATGCGCGGCGTTGACGTTGATTCGCTTGATAAGCGTTTCAGTGCTCTTCAACGAGCCGAAATTGCTGAAAATCTTGCTGGTCGAGGAGTATCATGCTGACCCGTCGGGTTTCAGTGCTCTTCAACGAGCCGAAATTGCTGAAAACGCTTCCACGGCTTCAGTGCGCGGCACAGTGACTACCGTTTCAGTGCTCTTCAACGAGCCGAAATTGCTGAAAACAACACCACGCAATCACCGTCAAAAACCCGTTATGGAGTTTCAGTGCTCTTCAACGAGCCGAAATTGCTGAAAATGGGACGTTGTGGTCGCCGACAGAGTAATCACCTTGTTTCAGTGCTCTTCAACGAGCCGAAATTGCTGAAAACGTTGATGTCGATTTCGCAACGCAGCGCCGGGCGTTGGGTTTCAGTGCTCTTCAACGAGCCGAAATTGCTGAAAAGGAGCCTATCTCGTCGAACGCTGGGTGCGGAAGAAGAGTTTCAGTGCTCTTCAACGAGCCGAAATTGCTGAAAAACGTTCGAGACCAGGCTTAGCCCGGAGCCGGAGATGGGTTTCAGTGCTCTTCAACGAGCCGAAATTGCTGAAAATTGCGAAGAACGCAAGCGCGATCCCGCGATCCGCACGTTTCAGTGCTCTTCAACGAGCCGAAATTGCTGAAAACGAGCCGGTTGCGCAGTCGCAGCAGTCGCTGATCCGGTTTCAGTGCTCTTCAACGAGCCGAAATTGCTGAAAACTGCGGATTGCACCGCGCTCCAGGCGTCTTTCGTAGAGTTTCAGTGCTCTTCAACGAGCCGAAATTGCTGAAAACGGTGATCTGCAACGTTTCCACCGCCGCGTTGAACTGGGTTTCAGTGCTCTTCAACGAGCCGAAATTGCTGAAAAACCGCGCGTGTCTGGTCTGTTCCGCAACCGCGCGCGTTTCAGTGCTCTTCAACGAGCCGAAATTGCTGAAAATGAACCATCCTTGCCAAGGCGGGAATGCCGTAGTGAGTTTCAGTGCTCTTCAACGAGCCGAAATTGCTGAAAATACTTCGCGCCGACGTACAAATTGATGCTGCCGGTGTGTTTCAGTGCTCTTCAACGAGCCGAAATTGCTGAAAAGCGCGGCGACTGGAGCGCGGCGTGGGCGGCGATCAAGTTTCAGTGCTCTTCAACGAGCCGAAATTGCTGAAAAGGTGACGAAACTCTTGCTGCCGACCCAAAGCGTGAGTTTCAGTGCTCTTCAACGAGCCGAAATTGCTGAAAATACGCGCCAGCCGCGCTTGACAACTCGTCGGTTGCGGTTTCAGTGCTCTTCAACGAGCCGAAATTGCTGAAAAGGAAGCAGTACGAGCCTTGCAAGCAACCTTCGGGCGTTTCAGTGCTCTTCAACGAGCCGAAATTGCTGAAAACGACGGTAATCGCGTGACGGTCGAGGCGCAGACCACGGTTTCAGTGCTCTTCAACGAGCCGAAATTGCTGAAAACGACGAAGTTTACTGCCGCATCATCCTCAACGATAAGTTTCAGTGCTCTTCAACGAGCCGAAATTGCTGAAAAGTTGATGCGCTATTGACGGCGCTCGATTACTGGGGCGGTTTCAGTGCTCTTCAACGAGCCGAAATTGCTGAAAACGAGCGCGCTCACCGCGTCGAGCGCTTGCTGCCGCGTTTCAGTGCTCTTCAACGAGCCGAAATTGCTGAAAAGAAGCCGGGCAGGTGGCTGGTGCGCGACGGGAGGCGTTTCAGTGCTCTTCAACGAGCCGAAATTGCTGAAAATCTATACGGTGTTGTGACAGCAGCCCGACCCGCTGCGTTTCAGTGCTCTTCAACGAGCCGAAATTGCTGAAAAAGCAATTCGCTGCTGTGATGGTCGTCGGCGCGTCGGGTTTCAGTGCTCTTCAACGAGCCGAAATTGCTGAAAATTATCGCAGCGCGCTGAGATCGTCGCGCATATCCAGGTTTCAGTGCTCTTCAACGAGCCGAAATTGCTGAAAAGAAGACTACCGCGATCTCGCAAAACTGCGCGAACTGGGTTTCAGTGCTCTTCAACGAGCCGAAATTGCTGAAAAAGAGATGCCCGACGGTCGTCCCGTCGGCGCGCTTCGGTTTCAGTGCTCTTCAACGAGCCGAAATTGCTGAAAAATTGAGGGAGCGGATTGAGTTGTCTCTTATGGCAGGTTTCAGTGCTCTTCAACGAGCCGAAATTGCTGAAAACTCCCGATCCACCCGCGCGCCGTTCTCAGTTCGCGCGTTTCAGTGCTCTTCAACGAGCCGAAATTGCTGAAAACCTCTTCAGTGTTGTCGTAACTAGAGGCGGTCGCAAGTTTCAGTGCTCTTCAACGAGCCGAAATTGCTGAAAACTGGGTGGAGCGGTGCGTTTTGTACCTCGCCGACGACGTTTCAGTGCTCTTCAACGAGCCGAAATTGCTGAAAACGGTGCATTTCGTCGGCGAGTGGATGTGCATCCTCGAGGTGTTTCAGTGCTCTTCAACGAGCCGAAATTGCTGAAAAATCGAACTCGTCGGCGACGGCGCGGTCACTGCGTCGCGTTTCAGTGCTCTTCAACGAGCCGAAATTGCTGAAAACATCGACCGGCTTCTCCCGCAACTGCCGCACCCGGGTTTCAGTGCTCTTCAACGAGCCGAAATTGCTGAAAACGCGCGCGGAAGCATCGAGAGTACGTCATCAACGGAGTTTCAGTGCTCTTCAACGAGCCGAAATTGCTGAAAACAGAAAGGAGACGAGTGATGGAAGAGATCGAAATCGTTTCAGTGCTCTTCAACGAGCCGAAATTGCTGAAAACGTCCTGGCTCCCGTCCACCAGCGCGCCGGAGATGAGTTTCAGTGCTCTTCAACGAGCCGAAATTGCTGAAAACTGCTGAGCAGATGCGCAGCAGCAAGCAGCGCCCGGGTTTCAGTGCTCTTCAACGAGCCGAAATTGCTGAAAAGTCGAGATTGAGCAGCGCGCGGGCGGCTGGCGCGCGTTTCAGTGCTCTTCAACGAGCCGAAATTGCTGAAAAATTCCGACCAGCCCGATCTGCGCCGCCAGCGCGGCGAGGTTTCAGTGCTCTTCAACGAGCCGAAATTGCTGAAAATCAAGTGACCTACGCGCCCCGTCGGCGTCAAAAGGCGTTTCAGTGCTCTTCAACGAGCCGAAATTGCTGAAAATCATCGTTCGCCGTCTCCCAGACCATCACATACTCCGTTTCAGTGCTCTTCAACGAGCCGAAATTGCTGAAAAGAAGCCGGGCAGGTGGCTGGTGCGCGACGGGAGGCGTTTCAGTGCTCTTCAACGAGCCGAAATTGCTGAAAACGAGGCGACGCTGACGTTCATTCAGAGCGCATTCCGTTTCAGTGCTCTTCAACGAGCCGAAATTGCTGAAAACGGCGTACGAGTCGGCGACGGCGACGGGGAGGGGGAGGGTTTCAGTGCTCTTCAACGAGCCGAAATTGCTGAAAACCAGCAGTTGGCGCGCATTCGCAATCCGTTCGAGGTTTCAGTGCTCTTCAACGAGCCGAAATTGCTGAAAACGCGGAATCCCAGACCAACGGCGACAATCGTCAACTGTTTCAGTGCTCTTCAACGAGCCGAAATTGCTGAAAATCCTGATAGACCTGCCGACGATCTTATACCGACAACGAGGTTTCAGTGCTCTTCAACGAGCCGAAATTGCTGAAAATGACGCGCATTGACGATATGACGCGCTGAGTGTGCGTTTCAGTGCTCTTCAACGAGCCGAAATTGCTGAAAACGGTAATCGTGTGTATTTATTGATGCGATGTATGAGTTTCAGTGCTCTTCAACGAGCCGAAATTGCTGAAAATCGTCGATCCGACGCGCAGGGGTGTTCGCGCATGACAGTTTCAGTGCTCTTCAACGAGCCGAAATTGCTGAAAAACACCACACCAACGCGCAAGTGGATACATGCGAGGAGTTTCAGTGCTCTTCAACGAGCCGAAATTGCTGAAAAAGTACAGATCATAACGCTTTCCGTCCAAATCCGCCATGTTTCAGTGCTCTTCAACGAGCCGAAATTGCTGAAAACCAGCGGGGAACGCAGACGGCAAACGTTTCCATCGCGTTTCAGTGCTCTTCAACGAGCCGAAATTGCTGAAAAGTCCGATATCCGCGACGTTGACTTTGATGCTTTCGCGTTTCAGTGCTCTTCAACGAGCCGAAATTGCTGAAAACGCAACGCCTGCGCCAGCCCCTCGCCTGCATACTGTGTTTCAGTGCTCTTCAACGAGCCGAAATTGCTGAAAACGCCACCTCGTCGCGCAGTCGAGCCGCGATTTCGGGTTTCAGTGCTCTTCAACGAGCCGAAATTGCTGAAAAATAGGTATTTGGGTAAGCGCGTGCGGCTGATGCTTGTTTCAGTGCTCTTCAACGAGCCGAAATTGCTGAAAATTAACGCGGCCACGTCTATTTTCAACCCGTTCGTGTTTCAGTGCTCTTCAACGAGCCGAAATTGCTGAAAAAGTGCTGCTGTTCGGCTTCTCCGAACGGGAAGTGCGTTTCAGTGCTCTTCAACGAGCCGAAATTGCTGAAAATGAAGCGCGCATTGATGCGGTGCAGAACGCGGAACGTTTCAGTGCTCTTCAACGAGCCGAAATTGCTGAAAAGCAGCAGCGCGAAGGTACGGGCATTGCGCGGAGTGTGTTTCAGTGCTCTTCAACGAGCCGAAATTGCTGAAAACGAAGGGTGACGCCTGGACGTCGAGCGCGACTTTGGTTTCAGTGCTCTTCAACGAGCCGAAATTGCTGAAAATCCCGCCAGAAAGCCGCCTCGGCGGCTTCCAGCGAAGTTTCAGTGCTCTTCAACGAGCCGAAATTGCTGAAAATGACAATTTTGGTTGCGTTTTGACGCTTGACAGATAGGTTTCAGTGCTCTTCAACGAGCCGAAATTGCTGAAAACGCGGTTGCGCTGGCGTTCAGCGTTGACCCGATCGCGTTTCAGTGCTCTTCAACGAGCCGAAATTGCTGAAAAAGCGTATCCAGTGCTGTCGCGCTGGTTCGCCGAGTGCGTTTCAGTGCTCTTCAACGAGCCGAAATTGCTGAAAACGACGGTCGGTCAGCGCTGGAGACGATCCAGCGCGGGTTTCAGTGCTCTTCAACGAGCCGAAATTGCTGAAAACATACGCCTTGCGTCGCCGAACGCAGCGAGCGCGTGTTTCAGTGCTCTTCAACGAGCCGAAATTGCTGAAAAAACAAGCACCCCCGTCATCAACATCTCGAATGCGCAGAGTTTCAGTGCTCTTCAACGAGCCGAAATTGCTGAAAAAGCGCAGATCGAAGCCGCGCTAGACGCCGGCGCAGGTTTCAGTGCTCTTCAACGAGCCGAAATTGCTGAAAAGAGATGGAGTGGCGAACCGCGCCGGGAGCGACGCTGAGTTTCAGTGCTCTTCAACGAGCCGAAATTGCTGAAAACGACCTTTCCGCTGACGTTCACCGCGCACCCCCGCGTTTCAGTGCTCTTCAACGAGCCGAAATTGCTGAAAACAGCATCGCAGTGATTTCGCGCGCGCGGGAAAGGAGTTTCAGTGCTCTTCAACGAGCCGAAATTGCTGAAAACAATCTTCGAGCGCGTCGCCCACTCACGCGCGCCGAGTTTCAGTGCTCTTCAACGAGCCGAAATTGCTGAAAAACGTACTCGCGCGTTGCGGGGGATTCAGCGTCGAGCGTTTCAGTGCTCTTCAACGAGCCGAAATTGCTGAAAATCGATATTAGAGGTGTCACGAACTGAGCCCAGTGACTGTTTCAGTGCTCTTCAACGAGCCGAAATTGCTGAAAACAGCGCGCGTCTTTGCGCGCCAGCACGGTGTACGGCGTTTCAGTGCTCTTCAACGAGCCGAAATTGCTGAAAACGAACGTCGGCTCCGGCAGCCCGCTCTCCGCCAGAGTTTCAGTGCTCTTCAACGAGCCGAAATTGCTGAAAATCGACGCGTGAGCCCTACCAGCCGCCGTCGCCGGTGCCGGTTTCAGTGCTCTTCAACGAGCCGAAATTGCTGAAAATCAAAAGCGCCAAATCGCGTCTTCGGGCAATACCGGTTTCAGTGCTCTTCAACGAGCCGAAATTGCTGAAAATGTTGATGTCGTCAAATACGGCGAGCGGGCGTATGAGTTTCAGTGCTCTTCAACGAGCCGAAATTGCTGAAAATCAATCCCGACGATTTCGTAAACGCGCTACGGTGAGGTTTCAGTGCTCTTCAACGAGCCGAAATTGCTGAAAAGTTGACGACCCAT
>Ga0209162_1002261_pt1 | contig 17230 bp, 12 predicted proteins | sample YNPNPMetaG_FD_187121 | JGI IMG/M metagenome (GOLD analysis project Ga0209162, IMG submission 187121) | Anoxygenic and chlorotrophic microbial mat microbial communities from Yellowstone National Park, USA - YNP NP MetaG (SPAdes) (version 2) ... | reverse complement strand
GGGCGGTGCGTTTTTTCGTTTGTGCCCAACCGGCGCGTCCCATCGGTGGGGCCTCCCTTAGATAAGTGGCGCGGGAGGCCCAAAATGACCAAAACTCGCCAAGATTTTTTTCGCGATCGCCCCGTGCGTAAGCGTCCTGTGAACCCCGCGTGGCGTACGGCGAACCGGTGGCATGTGGATTGCGCGCGTGCGGAGAGCGGGAAGAAGAGGAATCACTCGGCCGCCCGCGGGCGGGGGGCAAGCGCGACCGGTAGGTGGCCGTGGCGTGAGTCTGGACCCCCGCTTTCGCGGGGGTGACGATACGGGGCATGATGGGCCGCCAAGGGCGCCAACGCGCCACCTGCGTCATTCCCGCGCAAGCGGGAATCCAGGGGAGGTTGGCTCGGCCCGGCCGCCCGGCCCTCGATATCTGGGACCGTCGCGCACCTCGGACCGCACCTTCGCAAATCCGAGGCGGCGAAAACAAGACGGGGTTCACAGGACGCTTACGACTGATCGGGCCGCAGACGGAGGCGGGGCTCGGCGGACCGGAGGCTACCGATACCGAGCCGGGATGGGCAGTCCCAGCCGCTGCATGACCTTCTTCAGGTCCTCCCAGGCCTTGCCCTTTTCGCCGGGGTTGCGCAGCAGGTACGCCGGGTGATACGTGGGCATCAGCGGGACGGGCTGGCCGATCATCGGCGTACCCGACGGGTAGAAGTCGTGAAACCGCCCGCGCAGCCGCCCGATCGATTCGTGCGTGCCCAGCAGCGTCTGGGCGGCCGGTGCCCCCAGCGCCACGATCACCTCCGGCCCGAGTACCCGGAGCTGTTCGAAGAGGTACGGCGAGCAGGCGGCGATCTCATCGGCGGCCGGCGTCCGGTTGTCCGGCGGACGGCATTTGAGCACGTTGCAGATGAACACGTCCTCTCGCCGCAGCCCCATCGCCGCGACCATCTGTGTCAACAACTGACCGGCCCGCCCGACGAAGGCCAGGCCCTGGCGGTCCTCGTCGTAGCCCGGGGCCTCGCCCACGAACACCAGCCGCGGTGTCGGGGGGCCTTGCCCGGGTACTGTCTTCGTACGCGTCCGATGCAACCCGCACTTCGTGCACGCGGCGACCTCAGCGGCGATTCTCTCCAGCGCAGCTACCCGCTGGCCGACTTCCTCCGGGCTGAGTCCTGCCCTCTGGGGGGGCGTCGAGGCTCGGGCACCCGACGGCCCGTTCGACGACCCTGCTGACGGATCGCGCGGCAGGGACGCGGCGGCCCCGACGACTGCCTTCGGCGCTCGATTTCCGCCGGCCGGGGCGGGCCAAGGGATATCTCGCCCGCCCAGGAGCATCTCCGTCTCCAGGAACTGCCTCAGGATCTCGCGGGCATCGGACAAGTCACTCACGATTCTTCCCTCCTGGTTCGGCCCCGCCGCAGGGCATCGCGGCGCTCTGGCCCGCGGCGCGAACGATATGGATTCGAACAGGAACGTCCGGCCGGCGGGCTACTCCACGATACTCCGTCCCGCGCATCGCGGGTCGCACGCGGCTGCCACAGCCTGGCCGGCCCGGCCCACCTCCAGGAGCTGAACCTTGCCGCCCACCGTCCGCGGGGCCACGACGCGGACCCTGTGACCCCGCCGACGCAGCCCTTCGATCACATCGTCGCCATAGTCCCGCTCCACGCGGATCGTGCCGTCGTCGTCGATCGCCCATCGTGGGGCCGCAGCCGCCTGCTGGACCGTCATCGCATGATCCAGCAGGGCCGAGAGCACCTGAACGTTCCATTGCACCTGCTTGTTGCCCCCGGGCGTCCCGCCGACGTACCGCAGCTCCGGGCCGTCGTATACAAGGTACGTGTTAAGCGTGTGCACGGGCCGGCGCCCGGGGGACACCTCGTTGACGTGCCCCGCCCGCGTCACGAATCCGTTCATGCGATTGTTTAGAAGGATGCCCGTGTCCCCGACAACGACTCCGCTGCCGAACGTGTAGAAGATCGACTGGATGAACGAGACCGCATTGCCGGTCTCGTCGGCCGCGCACAGGTACGTCGTCTCGCCTGCGGCACCGATGTCACCGGCCGCGAACGCGCCGGCCCTGTCCATTCGCACGAGTCGGGCCCGACGGCGGATGTACTCCGGATCGAGCAGCTCCCGCACCGGCAGCCGGTACCGTTCGGGATCGGCCCAGTACCGGTCCTTATCCGCGAACGCCAGCCGCACCGCCTCGATCATCCCGTGCACGCGCTGGGGGTCGTCGAATGGCAGCTCATGCAGACCGAGCGCCTGAGAGATGCCCAGCGCCTGGAGAGTGATGAACCCCTGAGACGGCGGCGGCTGTTCCGCGATCGTCCATTCTCGAGCCCCGCTCCGGCCCGCCGGGCTCGTCAGGGGGCACCGGTCCAGCTCCGCTCTCTTCGGGTCGGCCGGGGAGGCCCCCCTCGTCCCGGGACCCGTTGGCCGCGGCAAGTGCGGGTACCCGATCCGCAGCGGTTCCAGTATGCGGGTTTCGTGTCGGGCGAGGTCCTGCGGTTCAAACCACCCGCCCAGCCGCCGCGAGTCGGCCCCGATCCGGTCGGCGATCGCCCCCTCGTAGTAGGCCTCGGCCCCGCCCGCCGCGATTTCGCGAAGCGTTCGAGCCACCGCCGGCATCCGCACGATCTGTCCGGCTGCCACCGGCCGGCCGCCCGGGCGAAACTGCCCGGAGAAGCCCGGTTGCTCGTGGACGTCCCGCGTGCCCTCGACGGCGGCCGCATACTCGTCGGAGGCCGCGAAGCCGGTCTCCGCCAGCTCGATGGCACGATCGAACAGGCTTTGCCAGGGCAGGCGGCCCCAGAGCCGGTGGGCCGTCTGCCAGGCGTGCACCTGGCCCGGCACGGTAGCCGCTCGGAGCCCGCGAGTCGGAATTCCTGTCGCGAAATCGGCAGCTCGAACGCCCAGCGGGGCGGCTCCGCTTCCGTTGATGGCCACAGTGCGCCCCGTCGCTCCTTCGTGCACCAGCAGGAACGCATCGCCGCCCAGGTGCGAGGCGAACGGCTCGACCACGTTCAGAACCGCCGCAGCCGCCAAGGCTGCGTCGATGAACGATCCGCCCCCGCGGAGCACGGCAGCGCCGGCCTCACAAGCCAGCGGATGCGACGCCCCGATGGCATGGCGGCCTGTTTTCCCGGACTGTGGCGGCATACCGGTGGTATCGTACCGGGCCGGCGGCCGAGCCCAAAGACCCCGACGCGGCGACCCCGGATGGCGCCGGTCTGCCCTTCGGTGGCGCCGGCCGACGGCGGCCCGGGTCAACTGCCGGTCCTTCCCCCTTTTTCGCAGTCGCGATGGCCGTCCCGGAAACCCAGGCGCGGCGGCGCTAGCATTAAGTGGAGGTGTGTAATGATACTCGAGCTGACGTCCGAAGAACGGGATGCCCTGGTCAGCCTGGTCCAGCGGGAGATCTCCGATCTGGGCCCGGAAATCCGCCACACGATGACCGCCGACTATCGCGAGCAACTCAAGCGCGACAGGCAGTTGCTCATGCGGCTGCTCGAGCGCTTGCAGGCTCCGATGACCGTGTGAGTCCCGGCCGCGGCCCTCGTCCCACGCCGCCCGGCATGTCCGATCCACCCGGTCCTGGGGTAACATGTCGATCCGTCAGTCAGGGAGTCGGGCATGCGTTGCTTCGTGGCGGTCGAAGTCTCCGGCGAGATCAAGGCACAGTTGGCGTGCATCCAGGCGAGGCATCGCGACCTCGATCGCGCGGTTCGCTGGGTGGACCCGGCCCAGATTCACCTGACGCTCAAGTTCCTCGGGGAGGTTCCCGAGGCCGATCTGCCGGCGGTCTTGCAGGTGCTCAATGAAGTTGCCCGGCGGTCCGCCCCGTTCGAGTTCGGTGTTCGTGGCACCGGCTGTTTTCCGCCCGGCGGGGCGGCGCGGGTGCTGTGGGTCGGCATCGAGGAGTCGTCCGGCGCTCTGGGCCGCCTCCGGGAGGCCTGCGAGAGTGCCTTCGCCGAGTTGGGCTTCGCTCGGGAGGGACGCGAGTTCCGGCCGCATCTGACGCTGGGGCGGATTCGGGAGGCCAGACGGTCTGCGGAAATCCGCGCGGCAGCCCGGGCCGAATCCGCCTTCTACGCGGGTACCCAGCGGGCGGACTCGATCGTCCTTTTCCAATCCATCCTCTCCGGCGCAGGCGCCCGCTACCAGGCCCTCGGGCGTGCGTTGCTGGGCGGGTCGCAGTAGAATAGCGTCGCCCGGTCGACTCGCGGCCTCAGAGGCCGGGCTGCCAACCCCCTGTACGGAAGGTCAGGCCACGCGGACGGAGCAGCGGAATATGACGGACGATCTCAACGCACGACGGCAGCAGGCGCTGGCCCGCGCCCTCCAGCAGATCGAGAAGAACTACGGCAAGGGCTCCATCATGAAGATGGACGAGTCGATGGCCCCGGCCATCGACGGAATCAGTACCGGCTCGATCTCGCTGGACTTGGCTCTGGGGGGATACGGGATTCCCCGTGGTCGCATCGTCGAGATGTTCGGTCCCGAGTCGGGCGGGAAGACCACCCTGGCCCTCCATGTGATCGCCTCGGCCCAGCGGGCCGGAGGCGTGGCGGCGTTCGTCGACGCCGAGCACGCGCTGGATCCCACCTGGGCCAAGCGGTGCGGCGTCGACCTGCAGAACCTGCTCGTCAGCCAGCCGGATACGGGGGAGCAGGCCCTCGAGATCGTGGATCTGCTGGTTCGCTCGAACGCCGTGGATTGTATCGTGGTCGATTCGGTGGCGGCGTTGATCCCCAAGGCCGAGATCGAGGGCGAGATGGGCCAGGCCCAGGTCGGCGGCCAGGCGCGTCTGATGAGCAGCGCCCTCCGCAAGCTCACCGGCGCCATCGCCAGGAGCCGGGCCATCGTCATCTTCATCAACCAGCTTCGCGAGAAGATCGGTGTTCTGTTCGGGAATCCCGAGACCACGCCCGGCGGGCGGGCCCTGAAGTTCTACAGCAGCATCCGTCTGGACGTCCGGCGGCTCACGACGGTCAAGGAGGGCGACCAGGCCGTCGGCTCCCACGTGCGTGTCCGCGTGGTGAAGAACAAGGTAGCGCCGCCCTTCAAGGAGGCGGAGTTCGACATCATGTTCGACAGCGGCATCAGCCGCGAGGGTGACTTGTTGGACCTGGCGACGGCCCTCGGCGTCGTGGACAAGACCGGCACGTGGTTCAACTTCGGCCAGTTGCGCCTCGGGCAGGGTCGCGAAAACGCCCGACAGTTCCTGGCCGACAACCAGGAGCTCTGCGAACGGATTCGCCACGAAATCCTCCTCCGAAAGGGTCTGGTCTCGCCCAGGCCCGACGGCAAGTCGGACGGAAAGGCCGGCGGCAAACCCGAGCCGAAGGCAGAGGCCAGGTCCGAGCCCGCCCGCACCAGACGGAAATAGGATGGAGGCCGCGTTCCACCGCCGCCAGGGCGTCCGGGCGGCCGCCCGGCGAGAGCATGCTTCGGGAGTCTCGATGCGCATCGTGGTGATGGAAGGCGATGTGGTCATCGCCGACCGGGTGTTTGAGGACGAGGCTGTTTACGTCGGGTCGCGACCGGGTTGCGCGATCCACCTGCCCGACCGCCGCGTTCGCGATCAGCAGTTGCTGATCGCCCAGGACGAATCGGGGGCCTGGACCGTGGAGGCCCTGGCAGCCGATGCGCCCGTGCAGATGAACGGCCAGGCACTGACCCAACGTCAGCCCCTCACCGACGCCGCCCAGATCACCCTCTATGAGTACACCCTGAGGATCTATCTCGACTCGGCCGGCTCCATCCGTACGGGCGTGGAGGACGAGCGGCTCAGCCCTACCGACCTGGCGGAAATCAAGAAGTATCCCCTGCCCCCCGGGTCGTTCATCAAGCGCTCCGATGATCCGCTCGACAAGCTCCAGTCCACGCAGGTGCCGCGCATCTCGCGTGCGGCCCTCGAGGTCGCCAAGACCCGCGACATCCACGAGCTCGTCGACGTCGCCCTGTCGCAGATGCTCCAGGCCTTCCGGGGCCGGTGCGCCTGGATGGGGATCCGCCGCCAGAGCGGCGCCGATCTGGAGGTCCTCGGCGGGCGGTACGCCTCAGGGGAGTCATGCGACGCCCCGGAACTGGCGCGGAACCTGCTCTACCGGTGCCTCGATCGTCACCAGACCATCCTGATCCGGCGGGCCGCCGAAGGCATCGTCGGGTCCGCCGTGGCCGCTCCGCTTGTCACCTCGATGGGCGTGCTCGGCATGGTCTATGTCGACGTGCGCAAGACCACCCGGCGCCTCAACACCTCGGACCTCGACGCCTTCGTGCTGTTCGCTTCGGTCGTGGCGCACCAGCTCGAAGCCATCCTTCGCGAGCAGATCCGCCAGGATGCACGCATCAGCAACACGGAACTCAGCGTAGTCCGCGCGGTTCAGGAACAGCTCGATCCCCGCGAGATCCCTCATTGGCGGGACCTCCAGGTCGCGGCGTTCACCATGGCCGGCCAGGTGAACTCCGGCGATGTCTACGACGTCCTCAAGGTCCCGGGCAGAGATCTCGCGGCGATGTTCGTCGCCCATGTCCATGCCGAAGGGGCGATGCTGGCGCTGCTGATGGCGCAGGTTCATTCCTCCTTCCGTCTGTCGGTCCTCCACGGGGATCCGCCCCACGTGTTCCTCCGCTACCTTAACCACCTGCTCTACGGCGAGCGCGCGGCCCGATACGCCGCCTGCTTCGTCCTCATGGCCGACCCCGCCTCAGGCGTGATCCACCACTGCCGCGCCGGCCGCATCGGCGCGGTTGTGATCGACGCACGCGGACAGCCGCGCCCGTTCGGCGCGATCGAAGTCCCGGCCGTCGGCGTCGAGAAAGGCTTCGACTATTCGTGCAGCGAGGATCGGCTCGGGCCGGGCGAGACGATCGCGATCTACACGCGCGGAGTCACCACGGCCACCAACGCCGCGGGTGAGCGCTTCCGCGAAAAGCGTTTCATCGAGACGCTGTGTGATAGCTTCGGTCAGCCGGCCGCCAGTACGCTCCACGACGTCCGGACGGAGCTGGCAGCCCATACCGAAAAGGGTACGCACCCCGACGACATGACGGTTTTGTTACTTCACCGGCCGCCCGCTTGAGCCGACCGCCGCAAGCTCGATGGGGCGGTCTACGACCGGCAATCTGTGGTAATCCTCGCTTGGGCAAAGGGTTAAGGTACATGGCCATCTGCCGCCCCCGACATCGTAGCTTGCTCGCTGCCCATGGCGGGCGGGCGCTCTACCACTGCCATAAGCTAGATGAGATTAGGGCTGGGCTCAGCGAAACGGAGCACCGTACCACGCAAAAAACATCAGTTTGTGCGGATTCCTCTTGACTTTTTGATTCGGACGTGCTATGAAAGGAACGTATCAAGAACCTATAGGAACCCTTATGGAGGGCGAAAGCATGAGACGGTGGACTTTTTTGGGCATGGGCGTCGTGGCGGTAGCACTTTGCGCCGCAGTCCCGGTTCGCGCGGATTGGATACCGGGTCAGGGCGCCATGATCATTCGCATCGATGTCTCCAGCGACCTTGGCAGGGGGGTCAAGCAGTTCGTCTTTACTCCCGACGAAACGCCCGACGGTTCGTGGCAGTGGCAGCTGCCGCCCGGCCAGGAGAACCGCCTGGTCAAGGCCGGCGACGCGGTGCTGGCGTCGATCGACACGCTGGCGCAGACGGTGGCCGGTGATCCGGCGGTCTCGTTGGCGTTTGCCGTCGTGGCGGGCGCAGCCGACACGACGTTCACCATCACCAGTGCGCCTGTGAGCTTCGCGCCGATCGTGAACCCGCTGGCGTTTGCGACCGCGGCGGTGACGGTCACGGACCTCAACGGCGACGGGGCAACCCTTTCGGGTCTGCAAACGGGCGGCAAGGCGTACAAGGCCAGCTACAACAGCCCCATCGTCGACTGGGCATTCCTGGTGAGTGCCGTTACGGCCCCCGTCAACTCCAGCAACATCGGCACCGAACGTCGGCCTACACCGAGCGGGCGCGAGACCATCTTGGCGACCGTCGGCTCGATCGAGTCCCAGTTCAGCTTCACGCTTACCGCAAGGGACTCGGCGAGCGGTACGAGCACGTTCGACGTGATTATTCCCGAGCCGGCGTCGTTGCTCGTCCTCGGAGTTGGATGTGTCGGCTTGTTGGCTCGGCGTCGCAGCCGGTAACGACGCGAGCTGACCTCGAGGTCAAGCCAACTACGAAGGCCGGATCACTGCGTCCGGCCTTCTTGTTTTGATCTCACGGGCCGCTTGTGCGGTGCTCATCGCGCCGCGCGGCAGGGGGCTTCTTGCGACCGGGGCACAGGGTTGCCGTGCCGCTCCACGGCGGCACAAGCGGCTTGTTACCAACGCCACGTGCTCGGCGGGCCAGGATCGTGCGGATCAGGCGGCCCCGAAGTCCGGAGGGCATCGCCGCGGGTTCGGGGGCCTGCCTTTTTCAAGTCACGTTCACGCAATCGGTTACGTTCCCGATCCGCCTTTCAAACGGAGCACCGTAGCTGCACAAAAAACTGCTATTCTTGCCGGATTAGGCTTGACAGTGGTATTCGGACGTGCTAAGAATTAGGACGTTCGAGACGCATCTCACACAGGGTGCATGGAGGGTCAAAGATGACTCGAGGCACATGTTTGACGGCCGTGCTAGTGGCGCTGTGCGCAGTTCTACCGATCCGCGCGGATTGGATACCGGGCCAAGGCGCAAAGATCATTCAGATCGAGGTCTCCAGTGACCTGGGTTCGGCGATCAAGCAGTTCGTCTTCACCCCTGAGAAACAGGCCGATGGTTCGTGGCAGTGGCAGTTGCCACCGGGGCAGGAGAATCGCCTGATCAAGGCGGGCGACACCGTCTTGGCCTCCATCGAGAACCTGGTTCAGACGGTGGTGGGCGATCCGGCGGTGTCCTTGGCCTTTGCCGTCGTGGCGGGACCTGTAGATACGACGTTCACCATCACGAGTGCAAACGCCGGTTTTCTGCCCATCGTCAACCCCGACGCCTTCGCAACGGCCGCGGTCACCGTGACGGACCTCAACAGCAACGGAGTTGCGCTCACCGGTCTCCAGGCGGGCGGCAAGGCGTACAAGGCCAGCTACAACAGCCCGGCGGTGGACTGGGCGTTCCTCGTCGGCAGCGTCAGTGCGCCCGCCGGTGACAGCAATATCGCCACGGAGCGCAGGCCGAGCAACGGGCGGGAAACTATCACGGCCACGGTGGACTCCATCGAGGCCCAGTTCAAGTTCAAGCTCACGGCCAACGATTCGGCCAGCGGCACGAGCACATTTGATATCATCCCCGAGCCGGCCTCGCTGTTGCTGCTGGGGCTTGGAGGGCTCGGGATTCTGCTGCGTCGCCGCCATCTGCGGTGATCGGCTCTTGGGATAACGCAAACAGTACGAGGGCCGGATCGAGCGATCCGGCCCTTTTCTTCCCGCAACCTCAGGCTCGAGGAGTGCGCCGTCAGTCCGATTCCCACAGCATGAGGACCCGCCGCCAGAAAGCCACGGCATAGGCCCGCGGGAACTCGCCGCAGCCGACCCGATGCGTGGGGATACGCACGCTCATCTCCGGGTTCCGCAACGCGCGCTCGAGGTACTCCTCCGTCTCGCGGAGGATTCGACGTCGCATCGTCTCCCAGTCTTCATGCACCCGGCCGCGGAGCAACATTACGCGACCTCCTCCGCCTGGCCGTGCAGCATCCTGCGGCCGAACCAGGAGCCCAGGATCACTCCGGCCGTGCCCATGCCTGCGTACTGGATCGGCAGAGGGCGGAACAGGGGATTCGGAGGCGTCGTGGCCAGCGAGCCGTAGTAATTGATCGGGGATTGCGGACGCATGTATCCCCAGCCGTACCCTATCGCCGCGGTCAGCAATACGGCGGAGGCCAGCCATCCGGCGGAGGTGCGCGACCACACTCGCTGCGCGATAAGGGCGGCGATCAGAAACCCGGCCCCGACGGCAAAAAGCACCTGCCCATGTTGTACGGGGGATGGCTCGCGTCGGGAGATCGTCGTGGAGATGAACAGGGCCGCGATGGCCGCACACGTGATCGTGCCCAGCAATCCATCCTGGACGTTCGCCAGCAGATTCGAGAGCCGTGCGAACCCGTCGGCCCCGGCCGGCATCGTCGAGGCTGCCGCGCCCCCGTTGAGCCACCGCCGGGTGACCTGGCCGACGATCCATGCCGCTGCGATGGCCGCAGACCAGAGCACGGCTTCCGCCAGGAGCAGCACGGCCAGCACCCTTCGCTCGGCCGGCGCGGCTCCGTGGTACATGAGCACCTGCGTCATTGTGCCGCCCCGGAAACTGAGGATGGACAGGCCGGCTGCAGCCGACAGTGTTCCTATGTGAGGCACCGTTCCCGAGGCGATGGCCGTTCCGACTGCCGAGGTGACCGCCGCCAGCGCGACCATGCCGACCAGCAACGGCGCCCACGCCCGTGACTGAAGAAGCAGCGTGATCGCGGCGTACGGGTCGTCAGGACGTATGACCGTCCAACCCGCGGCGGCAAACAGGGCGATGCCGACGGCGCATGCGGCCGAGGCGCGGACCTTCTGGCCGAAGCCCAGCGGGTGCGGTGCGGTCACGGAGTCGCTCATACGTTCAGGCTACCGGGCGCCGTCAAACGGGTCAAACGGCTTACGGATACAGCCGAGGTTCCGCGCGGGGGGCCCGGTGCCGGCGGCTTTTCTTCCGCCGCCTTTGCGTCTACCATCCCTCCGATGCTGATATCGCCGATCGTTCTGCTCGTGATTCCGCCGCTCGGGGCGGGGGCTTTTCCGTTCGGCGTGGCCGCAGGCGACGTAACGGAGTCCGCGGCGATCCTGTGGACCCGGGCCGACGAGCCCGGCGAGATTCCATGGGAACTCGCCACCGACGCGGACTTCTCGGGTATCGTCGCCGGCGGGGTCGCCGTGGCGCTGGCCGAGAACGATCTGACCGTTCACGTCGAGGCGACCGGCCTGCGACCGGACACCACGTATTACTATCGTTTTCGTTCCGCGGCGGATGCGGCGCAGGTCAGCGCGGCCGGCACGTTCCGCACGCCGCCGGGCCCCGACCGGGCGGCGCCGCTTCGTCTCGTGTACTCCGGCGACTCGGAGGCCGGCCGCCGGCCGTTCGATATGCTGGGGTTTGCCGCCGAGGAGCGTCCTGATGTGTTCCTGTACGTCGGTGATACGATCTATGCCGACCTGACGACCGAGGCGCTGGGGGTGGCGGTGACCCTCGATGAGTACCGCGCCAAATACCGCGAGAATCGGGAGGATGTGCATCTCCGTCGGCTGCTGGCATCCGTGAGCACCTGGGCCGTCTGGGACGACCACGAAGTGGAAAACGATTACAGCGGCCGCGGGTTGATCCAGGCAGGCCGCGGGGGGCAGATGGAGGCCGGCTACCGCGCCTTCTTCGAATACATGCCCGTCCGACGCAATACCGTCGAGCCGAACCGCACGTATCGCTCGTTCCGGTGGGGCCGGACGGCGGAGTTCTTCCTTCTGGATGGTCGGCAATATCGGGACCCCGGCGCCTCCGACGCGTGCGGCGCCTCCATCAACCCGCTGGGGTTCGCGTTCGGCTCGCCCGATCCCGCCTGTGTCGAGCGCCTGTTCGCACCGCGTTCGATGCTCGGCGCCGAGCAGCTCGCGTGGCTCAAGGAGGGCCTGGCCGGGTCGACGGCGGCGGTCAAGTTCGTCGTGACGAACGTGCCGATCAGCTTCGTTGCATACTGGCCTTACGACCGCTGGGACGGATACGACGCCGAGCGGCGCGAGATCCTCGAGTTCATCGACGCCCATCGCATCGGGAACGTCGTCTTCCTTACGACGGACTTCCACGCGAACGCGTACAACCCCGACGTGATGAGCTACTTCCGCCGCTACCGCCCCGACTACCGCCTCGACAACGGCGTCATCTGCCCCGAGGTGATCACCGGCCCGATCGCCGCTGCGAGTCTGCATGAGGAGGTGACCCGGGCCGCTTGTTCCGTGCTCGGTCTGGATTCCGGATCGCTGCTGGCAAACCTCCTGGTGTCCGCGGCCGAATCGGCGATGCTGCGGCCGCTGGTGGAGGCGGACGGCCTGACGTTTGCGGAGACGAACCGCTACGCGTACGTCGTGATCGACGTGGAGCCCGACGGAGCGCTGCGGACACGGTTCCGCGGCCTGGCCACATGGCCGGGCCAGTCCCCCGCCCGCGTGGAGACGACGCACGAAGAGCCCCCGCCGGCCTGGCCGTCGCCCTGCGGCCTTCCGCTGCTTCCGGCGGTCGTCGCCTTATTCGCGGCCGCTGAGCGATTCAGCAGGGCCGGGCGTGCGCCGCTTCGCGCATCGGGCAGGCCCGGCAGCAGATCACGTGCGGGCGGGACGGAGGTGGGGGGGCTTAATCGGAACGCTCCATGACACGCAGACACCGCTTTGCGATCGGCGTCGATATCGGCGGTCGCAGTGCCAAGTTTGCCCTTGTGCGCGACGACGGCGCGATCATGGCTCGCGACCGTCATCCGCTGGCCGATACCATGACGATGGCCGCGGTGATCGATCGGCTTGTCGAGGGCGTGGACGCCATGTGCCGCGCCGCCCGCCGGCGCCGCGCGCGGCCGCTGGGGGCCGGCGTGGTGATGCCGGGTTATCTCGATGAGAAGAGGAAGCGCGTGGAGCTCGTCGCGAACTTGCCCGGCTTGAGCAACACGCCCTTTCCGCGCAAGCTCGCCGAGCGTCTTCCTGTGAGGGTGCGTTTCGATGTGGACGCCAATGCCGCGGCGCTGGGCGAATACCGGTTCGGAGCTGGGCGGGGCGTGCGGCGGCTTCTGGTGGCCACGCTCGGCACGGGTATTGGAGGAGGAGTTGTTCTCGACGGCAGGGTTCTCCGGGTCCGCAACCACGTGGCCGGGAGTCTGGGTCATATCATCGTAAACGCCGACGGGCCCCGGTGCGGCTGCGGAGCTCGCGGCTGCCTGGAAGTGTACGCCTCGGCCCGCGGCTTCGAATGGCTGGCCGAGGACGTGGCCCGCAAGCAGCCGCGGAGCATGCTGGCGCGGCTCAAGGCCGAGACGGGGCGCCTCAGCGGGCCGGAGCTGGCCAAAGCGCTGGCCGCCGGCGACGCGAGCGCCCGCTACGTCGTGGACCGGTGCGGCCGGTGGCTGGCCATCGGGATTGCGACCTGGGGCGTCATATACCTGCCCGACCGCGTGCTGCTGGGAGGCGGGGTCGCGGCGATCGGCCGCCCGCTGCTTGAGACGGTCCGCGAGAGCTTCCGGGACATCGCCCAACCGTACGTGGTGGAGCGGATGACGATCGACCTGGCCGCCCTCGGCAATGATGCCGGGGTTATCGGGGCCGCCTCGCTTTGGTTCTGAGGTTCCCGGTTGTTCGGTGACGCCGGGCACGGCAAACTCCGGAGCCGTGGTCTGGCGGCCGAGCCCGGCGAAGGTGCATGGGATCGGGCGTCAGTTGACCGGTCCTGCTCCGACAGGGCCGACGGACTCCCCTGAACTGTCAGCGACGATCTTATGAAGGGGCATGACAGATTCGCCCCAGAATGGAGCCATTGCTCGTTTTGTTTCAGATATCTGTAACGCCCTGATATGCTGCGCTGCTCTGGCCGGGTGAGCCCCCGCTCAATGGTCAATCGTTGCCGATCGTGGCCGGCTCGGATGCCCTGATCAGTGGCAGCCTTTTTGTTGACAAAGATTGGCGGACATCGTAAACTGGTACGGGTTGGGATAAGCGCTCATGTCCTCGGGAAAACGGCGAATCAGGAGCTGAATGAGGCACTCCTCATCCTGAGGGCTCTTTGCGGGCGAGGCTCGCATGCGACTGGGTGCTGCGGCGACTCACGCCGCCGCCTCAAGCACGGAATCAGTAACGCAACGAACAGGTCGCGAAGCACGGGCTCGATAATGGATTGCAAACGGCTCAGGGGGCTGCGGGCGGGACTCCGATCCGGCCGGTTATCGCCCATCCGGGGCACATGAAGAGTTGGAGCGGGCAGCTTGGTGTGCTGTCACGCGCTGTTGTGAGGTCAGAGAGGACATCAGATGGGACGGTCGACAAGCGGGCGGTACTGCGGGTGTGGGCTTCTGCTGTCTTTCCTGGTCTGCTCCACCGCCGGCGCCGCGGTAACGCTGCTGGGGGTGCAGTACCAGCAGGACAATCCCTACTCGGAATACCGGTGCTGGTATCACTACGGCAATTACCCGACATCCTGCGGCGTTGACGTCGTCGGGTGCAACGTTCACGTCTTCCTGAAGAATACCGGCGCTTCGTCCGTGACGGTCAGCGATGTGACTCTGGCCGGCTACAGCCTGAAGACGGTTCTCAAGCGGAATGCCAACTTCCATGATGCCGCCAGCATTTTCTTCTACTGGGACAATCCCCCTCAGGCCGTTTTTGATGCCGGCGAGCCCGTATGGTACCGGGCCGATCCGAATCCGATTCCGGCCGGCGGAGTGGCGCGGGTGGTGGTGCGTCTGCGGTCGGTCCCCGTGACGCAGCCGGTGAGTATCGGGGTGGTTACATCCGCGGGGACCGTGAACGCTGTCGCTCCGGTGAATGCGGCCGATCCGGTTCTAGCGAGCGTGGGCTTCTCGGCGGATCGGACCCGGGTTTACCTGCACTGGCGTCGGGCCGGCGGGGCCGCGCCGGCGGCGATCCTGATGGACGGGACCGACGTGACGGCCAGCGCCATCACGGTCGGCGATCCGGGTGCCAACTATGCGGCGTCGGTTCTGGAATTCGCCACCCCGCTGACGAACATGTCGTACCACGTGTATCAGGGGATCTACCCGGACGGCAAGACGGCCACCGGAGCGGTCCGCACCTGGGTCAACCCCTTCATTTACGGCACGTGGGGCGTCAAGGAGATCCCGGACAACGATTACGCCGCCGCCCGGGCATGGATTGATGCCTGCGAAAGCCGGGGCGTCAACACCTACGTGATGAACTCTTCCGGCGGGCTCCAGGACTATATGGCCACCTCGGAGGGACGGGCTTACGCGGACGCCCATGATTACGGTTACGTCAAAGACAGCAATGTCTGGGGCACCCGGCCGCGGATGTGGTTCATCGACGACGAGCCGGACATTGAGGAGGGCAACATCGGCTGCGGAACGGGCCTGAAAATCCCCTGCGGGGGAGGTCACACCACGGGCATTCTGGGGCTGCGCCTGATCGAGTACGGCGAGACGTTGCGGGCCATCAATCCCTCGGCTCCTACCACGGTCAACCTCGACGGGAACTTCAAGCCGGACGGCTGGTACGCCTACGGGCAGCTCGCCGACGTCATGATGGTCGATTCGTACTACGAACAGGAGATGGCGAGCAATCACTGGCATCATCCCGAGCGGGACCCCCTGTACCGCAAGCCGACATCCATCTACGCGACCGCGATCGCGACGACCACGGCGGCCGAACCGAACCCGATGCACATGATCCTCTACTCCTGCGAATACAAGGACATGAGTCTGGGCTACATCTGGCCCTTCCCGACCCCTCAGTCCAAACAGATTCAGGCGTTTTACGCGCTGGCCGGCGGCGCCAAAGGCATGGCCTACTGGTGGTTCAAGAAAGGATATCCGTGCAACGGTCTCGATGACGGCGGTCCTGAGGCCGTCGCCCTCTGGAAACAGATCGGCATCATCGGGAACCTGATCAAGACGGCCCAGCCGCTGCTGGTCAGGAGTCATCCCGTCAGTGCCCCGCTCGTCCTGACCGAGTATGTCTGGGCCAGGACGCTGGCCGTCGGCACCGACGGCATGATCCTGCTTGCGGTGACCGACAACTTTTACATCGACGAAAACGGCTTCCACTCAGGCCCCGTCACGAACGCGAGCGCGAGGGTCACGCTCCCGTCGTGGCTCCTCTCATCCCCCCGCGCCTTCGAAATCACACCTTACGGGACCTGTGATGTAGGTACGTTTCTCGAGGGCAGCCAGTTGGTCGTGCCACTGGGCTCACTCAGTCTCACGCGCATGATCGTGATCACCACCAATCCGGGCCTCAAGGCGGAGATCGAAAGCCGCTACCTGGATCGCTGCCGACCGGGTATCTGCACCTTCGCTCCCGAATACTGCGCACCGCGGAACACCACGGCAACGATCGTGTTGCAGCCGGCGGGCGCAGCCGTCCAGGCCGGAAACACCGCCCACTTCACCGTCCTGGCTGCGGGAACGGGGCCGTTCTACTACCAGTGGCAGAAGGACGGCGCCGACCTGAGCGACGGAAACGGCATCTCGGGCGCGACCGGCCCCTCGCTTCAGATTGTCGATGTTCGTGCCGCGGACGCGGGAAACTACCGTTGCGTCGTGACCAATCCCTACGGGACCGTTTATTCGTCGGCCGCCGCGCTGGTGGTGACGGCTCCGCCGTGCGGGAATATGACGAATGCGAGTTTCGAAGACGGTCAGACCAACGGCGTCGCCCTCGGCTGGACCGGCTATCAGCGATCCCCCAATCCCACCACAGTGTGGTCCATCCAGACGGCCTCCCCGCCGGCGGGTGCGGGCGAGCGGTATCAGCAGATTGCCAACACGAGCTCGACGGGCGGCGGCGGCGTTCGCCAAGACGTGACCGGCTGCATACCGGGGGTCACGTATACCATATCGGGGTGGATGCGGACCAACTCGGCGAATGCCACGGCGACGGTGAGGGTCAGCCCGACGGCCTCGACCAACTGGTCGACGGCTGTCGATCTGACGCCCCCGCAAAGCACGACCAGCACCACATGGGTCCGATTCAGCGGGACCGTGGTGGCAACCGGCACCTCCATGACCCTCTGGCTCGACGGTCGGACGGGCGGGACCGGGCTCAACAAGGCGGTGTGTTTCGACGACATCCGGGTAACGTGCTCCGGACCGGCAGCGCCGACGATCCTGCAGCAACCGCTCGCTCAGAACGTCTGCGCGGGACGGAACGCGACGTTCTCGATCTCGGCTGCGGGCGAAGGGACACTGTCCTACCAGTGGCAGAAGAACGCCGCCAATCTCTCCGACGGCGGCCACTATTCCGGCACGACCACGCCTACGCTTACGGTCTCCAACGCCTCCACGGCCGACGCGGCCGACTACCGGTGCGTGGTCACGAATGCCGGCGGCAGCGTCACCTCGAACCCGGCCGCCCTCACGCTCCGGACGGCCACGGCGATCACGCAGAACCCCGCCTCCCTCGCCGTCTGTCCCGGCAGCCCCGCCCAGTTCACGGTCGTCGCCGTCGGCGACGGCCCGCTGACCTACCGCTGGCAGAAGGACGGGGCCGATCT
>Ga0209162_1002258_pt1 | contig 17253 bp, 16 predicted proteins | sample YNPNPMetaG_FD_187121 | JGI IMG/M metagenome (GOLD analysis project Ga0209162, IMG submission 187121) | Anoxygenic and chlorotrophic microbial mat microbial communities from Yellowstone National Park, USA - YNP NP MetaG (SPAdes) (version 2) ... | reverse complement strand
CAAAACCCAAAACCGCCACCTCTTTTCTTTTTTCTAATTCAAAAGCTAATTTATTTGGCAAAACTTTTTTTATTTTTAAATTTTTAACAATATGATGAGTATTTAGAAATTTTTTCCTAATTTCTTCTTTCTTCAAAAAAATTAAATTTTTCCCAAAGGTCAAAGAGGTTAATTCATTCCAAATTTCTGGAGGGCAAGAATCTTTCTCCCACTGACAGGTAATTTTTTTTACCGTAAAAAACCCACTTTTAAAAACTATAAAGGCAACTCCTCCTAAAAAGATTAGGAAAAACAAAATTTTCAAAATCTTTTTCATTTTACTTCTTCAAGTAAATCGGCAATTTTTTCCGCTGCTTTTAGACAAACCAATTTTTTGGCTTTAGTAGCATTTTTTTGATAAGAAGAAAGATTATCTAACATTTTTTTAATCAGTCTCAAAAGATTTTTTCCAGAAAGGTCTTTTTGAAGCAAAACTTCAGCAATTCCTGCTTTTTCCAACATTTTAGCGTTTTTTTCTTGCTCGTTTTGATAAAGCCAGGGCAAGGGAATTAAAATACATGGCTTTCCTAAGGCTGCCAGCTCGGCAACGGTATTTGCTCCTGCCCGAGAAACTACCAAATCAGCTTTATAAAGCAAGGTTCCCATCTCCTCACCACTTAAATATTTTTTAACTTGGTAGCGAGATTTTAGTTTTTCCGGCAGTTTATTTCTTATCTCTTTAAGTTTTTCAAAATCAGCAAAAGCATTTAAATGGCCACACTGATGAAAAACATTGGCTATTTTTACCAGCTGGGGAATAATTTCTCCCATCGCCATATTGATAGTATGCGAACCCTGATTACCGCCAGTAATAAAAACCAAGGGTAATTTCTTATCAAAGTTTAATTCCTGCCAAATCTTTTTATTAAATTTAAAAATATCTTTTCTAATCGGGTTTCCGGTAAAAACTACTTTCTGGGGAGGAAAACCACCAAGATTAGTCCTCCAGGAAACAGCAATTTTTTTAGCAAAAAGGCTATTAAATTTTGTTGCCAATCCTTTCACTGTTGTTTGCTCATGGGTAACCACCGGAATCCTTGCTAGCCAACCGGCAAAAACCACCGGTGCACTTACATAACCACCAAAAGACAAAACCACATTAGGGCGGATTTTTCTTAAATATAAAATTGCCTGAATAAAACCAAGGGGAATTCTTAAAATTGCCGGAATTGTCCAGCGAGTAAAACGACGCTGAATTCTTCCTGCCGCCAAAGGATAAAAAGGAATTCCCATTTTAGGAACAATTTCCGACTCTACCGAGGGAGTTTTTACTCCTTCAGCCGCATATTTTCTTCCAAGAAAAATAATTTCCCAACCCCGTTTTTTTAGCTCTTCCGCGACCGCCAAAGCAGGAGTTAAATGACCACCGGTAATCACTACTTTTTTGGCCATATTTTACTTTCTAATTATTTTATACCTTGAAATATTTGCCAATATCCCCACCGCCAACAAACTTAAAACTAAAGAAGAGCCCCCATAGGAGACAAAAGGCAAGGGAATACCAGTTAGAGGGATAAGCGTTGTCATTGCCCCAAAATTCAACAATGCCTGAAAACCAATCCAGCCGGTAATTCCTACCGCCAATAATCTCCTAAACTCATCAGGGGTTTCTTTGGCAATTTTTAAACCCCGCCAAATAAAAGCCAAAAATAGCAAAACCACTACCATTGCCCCCAAAAACCCAATTTCCTCGGCAATAATAGCAAAAATGGAATCAGTTGTTGCCATAGGAATATATTCATATTTCTGACGAGATTGGCCCAAACCTACTCCCCAAAGTCCCCCCGAACCCAAAGCAATTAAAATCTGACGAATATGATAAGAAGCCCCCAGGGGATCTTGAGCCGGATTTAAAAAAGTCAAAAATCTTTCCTTTCTATAGGGAGAAGCGAAAATCAACCCCAATCCCCCAATTAGTCCAATTAGTCCAATTAGTCCAATCTCCCAAATCGGCGCCCCGGAAACAAAATAAATAATCACTCCACTGCCTACCAAAATTATGGCTGTCCCCAAATCTGGCTGAAGAATAATTAATCCCCCCAAAAGCCCCAATATTCCCAGAAATGGCAAAGTCTTTTTTTTATTACTTAAAAAAGCTGCTGCCCACAAAACAAAAGCAAATTTTGCCAATTCTGATGGTTGAAAACGAAAAGGCCCCACTCCCAACCAGCGTTTTGCCCCCAAAGCTTTAATTCCCACTCCCGGTATTAACACCGCAGTTAAAAGGAAAATTGTTACCAAAAGCAGAGGAAAAGCAGTTGCTCTTAATCTTTTAAAATTAAAGAACAACCCCCATAACAGCCCCAACAACCCTAATCCCGCCCATTGAAGCTGGAGTTTTAAATAATAAAATTTATCACCAAAATCCTGATAAGCCTCCACCACCGAAACATTTCCCACCATGATTATTCCAAAAACCACCAAAACAAAGACTAAGATCAATAAAACCAAATCCGGCTTATTAGCAACTGGTTTAAGGGCGACTTTTTTCCGAAATTTCCCAGACATATTTTTTAAATTGCCAGCCTCTATCTTTATAATTTTTAAACATATCAAAAGAAGCGCAAGCTGGTGAAAGCAAAACTACGTCTCCTTTTTCCGCTTCAGTAAAAGCTTTTTTAACAATTTCTTTCATTCCCCCCGGCTTATAAACTATTTTTCCACGAAAACCTGATTTTTGAACAACTTTTTTAATCTTTGGAGCAGTTTTTCCTATTAAAATAAGAGTTTTTACTCTTGATTGAGCAATTTCTTTACCCAATTGATTATAATCTGAACCTTTTTCCGAGCCACCGGCAATCAAAATTATTGGTTGGGAAAAGGCTCTAATCGCGGCAATTGTTGTTTCCGGTGTTGTCGAAAAAGAGTCGTTGTAAAATTTTACTCCCCCAAGCTCCCTAACAAACTCCAATCGATGCTCTAACCCCTTAAAACTAAAAACAGCTTTTTTAATTGAATTTAAATCGGCCCCAGCTAAAAAAGCGGCAGTACTTGCAGCGCAAATATTTTCCCAATTATGAACCCCTAAAATTTGAAGTTTGCTTGTTGGTCCAATCAATTTATCAAAAAGATAAATCTGCCCCTCCTTAGCAAAAGCACCATTAACTTTTTTTTCTCTGCTAAAATAATAAACTTTTGCCGGTGTTAGCGAAGAAAAAGAAGAAGAAGTTTGATTATCGGCGTTTAAAACAGCAAAATCATCCTCTTTCTGCCAGCGAACAAGATTTGCCTTTGCTTGAATATATTCCTCAGTTGAGGAATGATAATCTAAATGCTCTGAGGTAATAAACAAAACAACAGCAATATGGGGACTTTTTTCCAAATCCTGAAGTTGAAAAGAAGAAAGTTCCAAAACTACCCAACTTTTTTTATCCAATTTTGGCAATAAAGCCAACATCGGCTCACCAATATTCCCCGCCAGAAAAACCTTTTTTCCCGCCTTTTTTAAAATCTCATAAATCAAGGTCGAAGCTGTCCCCTTCCCTTTCGTTCCGGTAACGCCAATAATTTTTGCCGGACATAAATCAAAAAATAATTTGGTAGCGCTGGTAATAATAGCCCCAGAGTTTTTTGCCTCAACAATTTCCGGCAAAGAAAGTCTAAAGGCGGGAGAACGAAAAATAATATCAAATCCCCTCAGCCCATTTTTCAAATAATCAGGCCCCAATTGAAAATTGAAAATTGCCCGCCTGCCGGACGGGCAGGAAAATTGAAAATTTTTATAAACTTCGCCTAGTTCTTCCGCTGTTTTTTGGTCGAAAACAGTAATATCTTTAGCCCCTTGACTCATCAAATAACGACAAACATCTTCTCCTTCAATTCCCAGTCCTAAAACAGCAATTTTTTTATTTTTGAGGTCCATCAAGAAGTATTATATATCAAATTCTTGCTATACTGAAGAAGAAAGAGTCCTAACAAGAGAAACAAAAATTTCTATTCCTCTATTTAGAAACCTTCTCTCAATTGTCAGGGGCGGCATCAGCTGAATATTAGTTTCTGAATCCGAAATAAGATGCAATCCTTTTTCATACGCTTTTTCCTCTATTAAAGTAGCTATTGGTTTTTCTTTCCTACTTTTAACAAAACGAACGCCTACCTCCATTCCCATACCATCGATATTCTCAACTAATCGATTATTTTTAAATTCTCTTTTAAGTTGGCTTATTAAATAACAACCGTCCTTTTCCGCCTTTTCCCAAATTCTTTCCCGTTGGTGAATTTCCAACACTTTAAGACCGACTGCGCAAGCAATTGGAGTCCAGCCAAAAGTTGAAGTTAGATTAGTCTTATTAAAGGTTTTTTGGGCGATTTTTTTGGTAGTGACCATCGCCCCAATCGCCGCAACTCCATTCGACATACCTTTAGCAAAGGTAACAATATCAGGAATTACATTTTCAAGATACATCCCATAAAGCCTACCACACCTTGAAAATCCTGTTCCAACTTCATCAAGTATTAAAAGCGTGCCGTACTTTTTGGTTAATTTTCTTACTAAAGTCAAATAACCTTTAGGAGCTACAAAAGTTGAACCCCAACCAGTAATAATCCCCGCTTCAGTAACCACGGCCGCTACATCTCTTTTGGCCAAATTTTCTTCAAGCTTCTCAGCAAAATCGGCAAGAATTTTTACTCCATTGCGACTATCTCCATAAGTTTTAGGAAAATCCATTTGCAAAAAACCTTCCGGCATAGGGGAAATTGCTTTAGGAGTCTCATACTCAGAAGAATAACCTAAGGCAAGCGTGGCATAAGACTGACCATGATAAGTATCTTTAAAACCGATAATCTTTTTTCTACCGGTATAGGCTCTGGCGGTCTTGATCGCCTCTTCATTGGCCTCAGTACCTCCCGTGGCTCGCCCAATTACCATCAATTCCTTTGGAAGAGAAGAAATTAGTGCTTGGGCATACTTATTTTGTATTGGATCAGCCGTCCACATCGGTACATAAGTGTTCTTCTTTACTTGGTCTATTACTGCATTTTGAAGTTCTGGGTGATTCCAACCAAGATTAGTCACATTCCATCCAGAGGTGAAGTCAATTAGCTTCTTACCACTTTCATCCCAGATGAAAGGGCCTTTTGCTTTCGCAAGATTAAATCGCCAATAACAAAAATCATTATAAAGAATATTACCCCTGATCATATCAGTTATATTTTACACCACAATCTAAATCATGGCTAGCCAGAGGCCGAAAATAGCAAGCATAATTCCTGCCAACCAGGCGCGAAAAACAATTTTTGGTTCTTCCCAGCCGCGATATTGCAACCACAAATGCAAAGGGGCAACGGGGAAAATCTTCCGGCCTAAAAATTTTTTCCCTAACATTTGAATAAGACTTGAGGCAACTTCAATTACAAATAACCCGCCAATCACTACCAAACCAACAATTTTCCCTAGTAAAAGACCAACTACCGCCAACGTGGCACCAAAAGATAAGGCGCCCACATCTCCCAACCAAATTCTTGCCGGATAAACATTGAAATACAAAAAAGCCATCAGTCCCCCAATCAACAAAGATAAAAAAACCGAAAGAGTAGTATCTAAAATTGACCCGGAAATTATCCAAAAGGCAAAAAGGCAAATCATCAAAAGCCCGCAAGCCAACCCATCAAGTCCATCAGTGATATTAAAAGCGTTAGCAAAAGCAACAATGACGAAAGCGGCAAAAGGAATATAAAACCAACCCAAACGAACAATTCCAAAAAAAGGAACATTCACAAAATTAATTCCTAAATTAAAATACAAAAGAGAAGCAATAATAAAAGCTAAAATCCATTGAATCAAAAACTTATGCCTCATCCTCAAACCAAAAAACCCGCTTTGTTCAAAGCCAAAAAATTTCTTAAAGTCATCATAAAGGCCCAAAAGACCAAAAGAAATAAAGGAGAAAAATAAAATATTTAGCTCGTCTTTAATTGGGTAAACCGCAGTAATATAAATTCCTAAAAACTTTACCAGGGGAAACAGAATCGCATAAAGAAGAGAAACAGTAAAAATTATCAATAATCCTCCTCCCACTGGTGTTCCTGCTTTATGTTTATGAAGTTTATTAAAAATTGGGGTGACTTTTCCCAAAAAATCCCTTGTTTTTTGCTCTCGGCGCAAAAACTTAAGTTTATATAAAACATCAATGAAAGGAACAACTAAAATACTGTGAATTATAAAAGAAAAAATTAGTAAGCCTAAAAATAAAACCATTCCTCTTTCATTTTAACCCAGGAGGTCCGGAATGTAAATAGGGACAATTTTGACATTGCCAATAATTATGGCAAGAAACAAGCCGACAGCCAACTTTTTCTCCTTTTAAAATCAGTAAAATCCTTTCTGTATGGCGCAAAAGTGAACCTTTTAGATAGACTAAATCGCCCGGGCGCAAAATTTTTTTCAAAACTTTTGCCGCCTCCCCTACATTTTCTACCCAAAAAACTCGCTTCTCTTCCATTCCTGCTTTAGTTGCCGCTTGAGCGGTCAATTTTTGAAGAGGACCGACAGAAATTAAATAATCAATTTTTTTCAGTTTTGCCAGTTCCCTGCCTATTCTTTGATGCTCTTTTTTGGCTGAGTCGCCCAATTCTCCCATCTCTCCCAAAATGGCAATTCGCCGTCCCTCAGTTGGTAAATCAACTAAGGTTCGCAATCCCGCCAAAGTTGAAGCCGGATTTGCCCGCAGATGGTCGTCAAGAAAAATACTTTTCCGCGGTCCTTTTTCTACACTCAGCCGGCCGGGAAGCGGCTTTAATTTTGCCAACCCCCTTTTAATTTCTTCCCAACTTAAACCTTTAATTTTGCCCACCACTGCCGCCGCTAAACAATTTAAAACAAAATGGCGACCCAAAAGTCCAGTTTTAATTTTTATTTCTTCTTTCTGAGAGCATAAAGTAAAACTTGTTCCCGAAAAATCAACTTTAATTTCTTTTGCCCAAAAATCAGCCTCAGGCGTTGTTCCGTAACGAATAATTTTCGCCTTGGTTTCCCCCCCCATTTTCCTCACTTTCTCATCATCCCAATTCAAAATTGCCCAACCCCGCCGACTGGCGGGCTGGCAGGGTAAGGCCCTCAAAAGCTTGCTTTTTTCTTTGATTATCCCCTCAAGCGAGCCTAAAAGTTCTGGGTCAGAATGAGTAGGATTAATTCCGGTAATTACTCCGATTGAGGGTTTAACTAGCGCTAAATGATAATCCATCTCATTTTTATGGTCTACCCCATACTCTAAAACCAAAGCTTGATGCTTAGGACGAAGTTTTAAAATAGTAATTGGCAGGTTATAAACGGTATCCAAATTTAAATCTGTTTGTAAAGTAGGAAATTTTTCTGAGAGAACTTGAGTAATCGCCCGAGTGGTATTAGTTTTTCCATAACTGCCAGTCACTCCAATTATTGTTAAGTTTGGAAAAAACCTCAACCACAATTTCGCCAAAGCTCTTCTTGCTTGATGAAAAGGTTGTTTCCACCACAAAGTCTGCGCCATAAATTTACTCTAATCTTTTAATTTTCACTCCTAGATTTTTCAATCTTTCCTCAATTTTTTCATATCCCCGCTCAACTATTTCAATATTTCTAATTTCACTTTGTCCTTCAGCGCACAAAGCAGCGACTACCAGTGCCATTCCTGCCCGAATATCCGGGCTTTCAACTACTTTCCCTCGCAATTTAGTTGGTCCGCTTACTAAAACGCGGTGGGGATCACACAGAGTAATATTTGCCCCCATGGTAATCAACTTATCCACAAAAAACATCCTCGACTCATACATCCAATCGTGACACAAAGTCACTCCTTCTGCTTGAGTTGCCAAAACAATAAACGGACTCATTAAATCGGTAGGAAATCCTGGCCATGGACGCGTTTGAAATTTTCTTCCCAAAGAAACTAATTTTGAAGGAAAAACATTCAGGGTATTGCCTTTTACCTCGCATTTTACTCCCATCCGCCGAAGATACAAAAGAATCATCAATAAATCTTTTTCTTGGATTCCATCGATGGTAATTTTGCTTTTAGTTACCGCCGCGGCAATCGCAAAAGTTCCAGCATCAATATAATCAGGACTAACAGTGAACTTTCCTCCGTTAAGTTTTTCCACTCCCTCAATAAAAATTCTGTTTGTCCCCGCTCCTTCAACTTTCGCCCCCATTAAATTCAAAAAACTAGCCAAATCTTCTATATGTGGCTCACAGGCAGCATCATCGATTATCGTTTTTCCCGGAATTAAACTGGCCATCATCATCGCGTTTTCCGTTGCCGTCACTGAAGCCTCATCAAGAAAAATATAAGCTGAATGGGGATTTTTTACCTCTGACTCATAATTTTCCTCACTGGTAATTGTTTTTGCTCCCAACGCCGCCAAGGCATCAAAATGAGTCCCCACCGCCCTTCGACCAACCATGCAACCGCCAGGATGCCTCATTTCCGCTTTCCCAAAACGAGCCAAAAGCGGCCCCAAAAGAAGAATTGAAGCCCTAAGTTTTTGAACTAATTCCGGTTTTAATTTATATTTCTTTACACCCCGAGTATTTATCAACAAGCGGCTTGTTCCCAACCCCTCAACCCTTGCTCCTAAATCTTTCAAAATTTCTCCCATTACCAAAACATCACCAATCAAAGGAACATTTTCTAAAACACAATCTTTATCAGTAAGTAAAGTAGCAGCCATCAGAGGCAAAACAGAATTTTTATTACCGGAAATTTTTACCTTCCCGCTTAATTTTTTTCCGCCTTCAATAATGAACCTTGCCATTGACTTTATTTTAAACCTCTAAATAATTTTTATCAAATCCCAAAAGAAAAATTTCTTCTTCTAGCTCTACCCCAAATTTTTCTTTTACTTTTTCTTTTATCAATTTAATTAGTTTGTTTACATCTGCTGCCTTAGCCTTACCTAAATTAACAATAAAATTAGCATGCTTTGGCGAAATTTGAGCATCACCAATCCTTTTTCCCTTCAAACCACATTTATCAATTAGCTCTCCAGCAACAAGAGGTTTGGGGTTTACAAAAATACATCCGGCCGAAGGCTCCTTTGGTTGAGTTGCTCTTTTGGCTAAATTTTGGCTTATTTTTTCTTGAATTTCTTTTTTATTTCCCTTTTCCAATTCCAACTCTACCTCCAAAATAATTTCTTTTGTTTTCTTAAACCGACTCTGGCGATAAGAAAAATGACAATCTGAGGCTCCAATCCATTTAATTTCCCCTTGAGGAGTTAAAACTTTCACCCTTTTTACTCTATCTCCTATCGCCTGACCCCAAGCTCCAGCATTTCCCCTTACTGCCCCTCCGACTGTCCCCGGAATCCCGGCGGCAAACTCCAACCCCGTCAGCGAATTTTTGGCAGCTAACTCTACCAGTCTTCCCAAAGAAACCCCCGCCCCGGCAATGATCTTAAAATTCGCAATTCGCAATTCGCAATTCGCAATTTTTACTACCACTCCCCTAAATCCCTCATCCGCCACCAACAAATTAGACCCTCCCCCCAAAATAAAATAAGGCAACTTAAGCTCCTTAAGCAACTTAATTAACTTAAGCAACTTCTCTTCTTCTTCAACTTCAACAAAAAAATCAGCCGGCCCACCAATTTTAAAAGTGGTGTGGCTAGCCAAAGGCTCGTTTGTTTTTACCGCTAAGCCTAATTTTTTAATGCTTTCAAGATAGTCTTGTGCCATAGAAATATGTTTCCTGCTCCCATGGTAAAAATAATATCTCCTTCTTTTGCCTCTTTCTTAAGAAATTCAACTACCTCCTTTTCTCCAGCTTTATAAAAAACTTTAGGATGATATCTGGCAACTTTCTCCGCTAAAATTTTTCCATTTATTCCCAAATTATCTTTTTCTCTTGCCGAGGCATAAATTTCACTAATCACTACTAAATTGGCACCATTGAAAGCCCTGGCAAATTCCTCAAGTAAGGCTTTAGTCCGGCTATAAGTATGAGGCTGAAAAACAATAATCAATCGTTTTTCCCCAAACCATTTCCTTGCCGCAGCAATCACCTGTTTTATCTCCGTCGGATGATGGGCATAATCATCATAAAGTCTAATTCCTTTTGCCTCACCGATAAACTCAAACCTCCGCTTTGTTCCCCCAAAATCTTCTAAACCCTTTTTAATTACCGAAAAATTCATTCCTAAAAAAGCTCCGACGGCAAAAGCAGCAGTAGCATTCAAAACATTAAACCGACCAGGAACCCTAATTCTAACATTTTCCACAACCACTCCCCGATGAGAAAGATTAAAAAGAGTTTGACCCTGGCCAAAATAAACCTTGTCCACAGACCAATCAGCTGTGGGGGAAAATCCGTAAGTCTGAAGAACCTCCGAAAATTCCCAAGCCACCTCCAGAGTATTTCTATTATCAGCACAGGCAAGCAAAAGCCCATCAGCAGGAATTTTTTGAAAAAAACTTCTAAAGGCGTTTTTAGTCGCCTTGAAATCAGGATAAGCATCTGGATGGTCGTATTCAATATTGGTAACAACAATTATTTTTGGATCCTGAAAAATAAACCTCGGCCGATTGTCCACTCCCGGAGAATTTACATATTCATCTGCCTCGGCGACAAATTCCTCCCCCGAAGCATAACGGCCAGGAAAACCCAAAGGATTTATTTCTCCCACCCCAATTGCATAACTTGGCTTTCTTTCTCCTTTGTCCAAAACGGTGGCAATCATTGAAGAAGTCGTTGTTTTCCCCCCTACTCCACAAACAGAAATTCCTCTTTTTCCCTTCATTAATTCTCCTAAAGCTTGGGCATGAGTTAAAACCGGAATGCCTAAATTTTTTGCCGCTAATACCTCAGGATTATTCAACCCCCCATGGGCTCCGGTAGTAATTAGCAAATCCGGTTTGGGAATTAAATTTTTTTCGCTAAAACCTATCTTCCAGCGAATTTTTCTTTTCTTCAAAACTTTATCGGTTACAAAAGTTTCCTCAACATCACTACCGCTAACTTTAATTCCCAAATCCTTTAAACAACAAGCCAAAGCGGTCATTCCCACCCCTTTTATTCCCGTAAAATGAACGCGCTTGATTTTTTTAAAAAATTCTGGCTTTTTCATGAGATTTTAATTAATTAAATTTTCAATTTTAATTAATTAAACTATCAAACCAATAACACTTAAAATTTCTCCATAATTACTTTCGCTATTTTTCCTAAAAGAAAAAAACTCCTCGTTGTTACAAGAAGTACACATTTTAGCAGAAAAAATATTGGCAGACCTTACTCCGCTGTGAAGAAGCTGAATAACTGTTGGTATTTCCAAATCCAAACAATTATTTTTTATCATCCCCTCAATTTTACCAAATTCTGCTAAAAAAATTTCAATTCGTCCTTTTTCTACCGAATAACATTTACCACAAATATGAGGCCCAATTGCGACCAAAACATTTTCTGGTAAACCACCCATTTTAATTATTTGGTCAATCATTTTTTGGGGTAACCTTGCCAAAATTCCTCGCCAGCCGGCGTGAGCTGAGCCAATAATTTTTGCCTGAGGTTCCCAAAATAAAATTGGCAAACAATCAGCCGAGCGAACTCCCAAGACTACCTGCCAATCTTTCGTTAACAAACCATCTACGCCAGGAATTATTTTCCCTCTATCTTGGTATCTCACTACCTTAATTTTGTTTCCATGAACTTGTTGGGCCAAAACCAAATTTTCAACTCCTACTCCCAACGTTTCCAAAAATTTTTTATAATTCTTTCTTTCTCGACAATCCCCAAAATGCCGACTAGAAAATCCATGAACTAAAAAGTCAAATTTTTTTAATTCCTCAAATTGATAATAACCAGCGGGATTTCTTTTAAACATTTTTCTTTTTTAAAAGTTCTTTTAAAGCTTTTCTTGCTTCTTCCTGATCACTCCAGGGATACTCTGTTTTTCCATAACACATCGACCGCTCATGCCCTTTGCCACAAATCACCACAATATCACCCCTTTTTGCTAATTTTTGAATGGCAAAACGAATTGCTTGACGTCTGTCAGGAACCCTCAAAAAAATCTTTTCTTTCAAATTTGACCAATTAGTCCAATTTGACCAATCTTTCTCCTTTGCTCCACCCTTTAAACACCCTCGAGCAATTTGATTTATAATCTCATTTACATCTTCTGTCCTTGGATCCTCGGCTGTCAAAACAGCAATATCTGCCAGGCGGGCGGCAACTTCTCCCATCATTGGCCTTTTAGCTACATCTCTTAGCCCAGCGCAACCGAAAACAACAATTAGTTTTGAGTTTTTAGATTTAAGCTTGAAGATTGTTTTCAAAACGTTTTCCAGTCCGTTTGGTGTATGAGCAAAATCAACAATTACTTTAAAATTCTGCCCTACGTTAATTTCTTCCATTCTGCCAATCACCCCTTTAAAACTGGCAACTGCCTTCCTAATTTTTTCTGGAGGAATTCCAAACGTTGAAGCTGCCGCAATCGCCGCTAAGCAATTGTATTGATTGTATTCGCCGGGAAGTAAAGTTTTGAAGGGGAAAGTTTTAGGCGTAAAATCGGCTTTATTCTTAATTCCGTAAGTAATACATTTGACATTTGACACCTGCCCGTCCGGCCATGTCTGCCGACAGGCAGGCAGGCGGGTTTGACATTTGACATTTAAATATCTAAATGATTTATCATCGCGATTTAAAATAGCAATTTTTACTCCCCGAAAAAGTTTAGCTTTTGCCGCTAAATAACTTTCGTATGTTTTATGGTAATCCAAATGCTCATGGGTAACATTAGTCACCACCCCAACCGCAAATTTAGTTCCCCAAAGCCGATGCTGATCCAAACCATGAGAAGTTGCCTCCACAACCGCATATTTAATTCCCTTTTTAACCATTTGAAACAAAAGCTTTTGTAAAATCCAAGGATTTGGCGTAGTGGTATGTAAACCGGGAGCAGAAACAGTAGAAATCAAGTCTGCTTTTTTACCGGCTGTTTTTAAAATATGATGAATTAAATGAACGGTTGTTGTTTTACCATCTGTTCCGGTAACGCCAATGACAGTTAATTTTTGGGAGGGAAAGCGCCAGTAAATATTTGCCAAAACCGCCAAACAAAGATGACCGAAGTTTTTTAATTTCCTTATCATTAAAGGTATTATAGCGCTAATTTTTATTCCGGTAAAATTCCAAAATAGGTAAAAAGTTCGCTAGCAATTTCAAACCACAGGGGGGCGGCGGTTTCCGAACCCCAAGGAGAAGAAGTTGGTTCCCGCAAAGTGACAAGCATCACAAATTTTGGTTCATCAGCCGGAGCAAAACCAACAAAAGAAGCAATCGTTTTTTCCTCATCGTAGTGCCCGGCAACCGGAATTTGGGCAGTTCCTGTTTTTCCAGCAATTCGGAATCCTTTAGGTTTTGCCCATTTCGCCTCACCATTATCAACGGCATTAACCATCATTTCGGTAATTATCATCGCCGTTTGGGGTTTTATCACTTGAATTCCCTCCGACAGGGGAATTTCTTTTTCTTTCCCTTCTCCGATTATTTTTTTAACTACAAAGGGTTTGACTAATTTACCCTTATTAGCAATTGCCCCCAACGCCCGAACCATCTGCAAGGGAGTAACGGCAATTCCCTGACCAAAAGCAACGGTCGCTAAATCTATTGGCTTCCATTCCCCATCCGGTCTTAAGGGCGGGCTTATCTCTTCTTGTAAATCAATTCCCGTTGGTTTCCCAAAACCAAAATTTTTAATATATGCCAATAATCTCTCTTTACCCAATTTTTCGTTTACAAAAACCATCCCTACATTATCCGAATGCTGAATTACCTCGGTCATGGTCGAATCAGGAAAATATTTGTCATTCCAGGTGCGAATAGTATAGCCAGAAATATTTCTTGGTCCGCTACACTTATCACAGCGCGTCTGGGGAGAAACTACCCCACTATCAATTGCCGCCGCCATTACCAAAACTTTAAAGGTTGAACCCGGCTCATAGGAAGAGGCAATCGCCGGATTGGGGAATAAAGATTTATCATATTTCCAATAATAAGCCGGGTCATAACTTGGCAAAGAGACCATAGCTAAGATCGCCCCATTTGGACTCATTACCACTACCGAACCGCTTACCGCCCCATAACGCTTAAGTCCATTTTTAAGCTTTTCTTCAACAATAAGCTGAACAGAGCGATCTATTGTCGTTAGTAAATTTTTCCCATTTACTCTTTCTTCTTGCTTACTTTCTCCCACTAAAATTGGCCTTCCTAGGGCATCTTTCTCCCGACGAACAAACCCCGGTTGTCCTCTTAATTCCAAATCATAGTATCCCTCCAGACCAAAATAACCCTTATCTTTACCATTTATATCCGAGCCAACAAATCCCAAAAGATGAGCAGAAATCGAACCTTCAGGGTAGCTTCTTTTTTCCTCTTCCTCAAAACCAATACCGGGGATATTTAATTTCTCCAAATTTTCTTTAGCTTGGCGAGAGACTTTATGACGAAGAGGAACCCAAACCAAATCCTCACGGCTCAATCTTTGCTTAATCATCCGTTCTGTTTCTGCCACTTCCCCATCCCCAGCAAGCAGGGGCGCAATCCTAGAAGCAACAACTTCTGGTTTTTCTTTTAAATCAGGAATTGAAGCAAAAACTAAAAAAGCCTCCTCACTTGTGGCCAGGGGAAAGCCATCAGCGGCAAGAATATCTCCCCTTTTAGCCGGAATTTCAAACGAAACCCAATGCTGCTTTTCGGCCGCGGCGGCTAACTCTTCTGATTTCAAAACTTGCCAATAAAATAATTTATAACCAACCAAACCTCCGAAAAGAAGAAAAAAAATCAAAAGAAGGTTGATTCTCCATCCACTACTCATTTTAAAGCTACAGGAAGTTGGGGAGTAAGATGTAAAACCGCTGTTGTTTTAACAAGACCAAGTTCGCTTGCCCGACTAGAAATTTTAGATAAAGAGCCACTCTCTTTTATCTTTTCCTCCAAGATTTGATTTTCCTTTTCCAACTGATTGGCTTTTGCCTCAAGCAAAGAAAGTTTTTCTCCCATTGTCGCCAAATAATGGGAAACCACTAGCTGCCCCAAAGCTAAAAAAGCAACTAAGAAAATTACTAAAATAAGCAATACTGGTTTTTTGTTATTTTTTTTCATTTTTTTCTCCGGCTCTTAACTTGCCACTCCGGCCTCTTGGGTTTTCTTTAATTTCTGCTTCTGTTGGTCTAATCGGCTTTTTAGTTAAAATTTTTATTTCTCCCTTCCCTGCTTTTTCCTTCAAAAAATTTTTTACAATTCTATCTTCAAGCGAATGAAAACTTAAAACTACCAATCGGCCACCTGGTTTTAAAATCTCCAAGGCCTGCGGTAAAGCCTTTTTTAAATTATTAAGCTCATCGTTGACGGCAATCCGCAAGGCCTGGAAACAGCGCGTTGCCGGATGGGTGCGGTCGAATCTACCCCTCCTCGGTCTTGCTCGCAAAATTATTTCCGCCAACTCGTCTGCGGTTTTAATCGGCGCTAATTGACGGGCGCGGCAAATAGCGCGAGCAATTCGCCAAGCATACTTTTCTTCACCAAATTTAAAAAATATTTCAGCAAGTTCATGTTCTGACAAACAATTTATTAAATCGGCCGCGGTTACTTTTAAATCCGGGCTCATCCTCATATCCAGCGGCCCTTTTAAATTAAAAGAAAATCCCCGATAGTCTGTTTCCAGCTGATGGCTAGAAACCCCTAAATCAAAAAGAACTCCGGCTACGGGGAAAAAATTACTCTTTAGAGCAATTTCTTTTAAATCTCCAAAATTCCCCCGGACAAGCCGCCAAGAAGCGCCAGGGCAGGCAGAAGAAAGACGCCTCCTGGCGGCCGTAATTGCTTCCGGATCACAATCTATACCTAGTAAAATTCCTCCAGATTTTAAAATTGCCTCCGAATGCCCTCCGCCACCTAAAGTGGCATCAATATATTTTTCCCCGCTTTTTACCGCCAAAAATTCAATTGCTTCTTTTAAAAGTACTGGCTTATGAAAAAGCTTTGGCACGATAATTCTCCCAATTTTTTGTCTCCCAAATTTCAAAATGATCTCCAGCACCAATAATTGTCAATTCATTTTTAATTCCAGCGTAGGCCAGCATTTTTTCTGGAATCACAAATCTTCCTTGGGAATCTAAATTGACAACCTCTGCCTCAGCACACATTTTTCGGCGCAAATCTCTTGCTTTTGGGTCAGAAAATAAAGGCTGAGAAAGCTCCGGACTAATGGTTTCTTCCCAACCTTTTTCACTAAAGCCTAAAATACATTTTTCAAAACCAACAGTTAAAACAATCCTTTCTCCGCCAATCTCATTCCTAATCTTTTTTGGTAAAGCAACTCTTCCTTTACCGATTAGATTTGGTTGGTAGGTTCCTAAAAACATCTTAAATCACCAATTTTCACCACTTTTATACTTTTTCTACCATTTTGAAACAAAAAAACCCATTTGTCAAGAGGCAATCTTTCACACCTGGGAGGTGTAATACGTTCACACCTAGGGAGCAGCTTCAGGCGTCAAACATTAAATGCTTTACTATTTCTAACCCCCGCTGATAATCTGCCCGATTTAAGACAAAATTTTTATATTTTTCCCGCGAACCAAAATAGGAAAGAACAACCTCTATATCACAAAACCCATCTTTCTCGCCTATATATTCCGGAAAAGATGACCATTGATATCCTTCCAAGTCAGAAAAATTTTTCACCACATAAGAAGAATAGGGATTAAGATGAATATACCTTGACAAATGAAGAAGTTGCTGCTCAGAAACTACTCTTACGGCTTTAAACTGGTCCAGGAAAAGGGAACCGTCTCTCTTATGTCTTTTGTTAAAATATCGAGTATAACTATTTTGGAAATTACTCATAAATTTAGAAATTCCCCCATCTACCTGCTGTTTTAAGAGTAAATGAAAATGATCTCCCATTAAACAATAGGAGATAATTTCCACTAAAACTTTTTTGTTTTGTTTAAGTTCACTCCATACTTCTTCCTGTTGATGTTCTGGTAATTTTAAATAAAAAGAAAGTCTCATTGGTGGAGAAATAAATCTATAAAAATCTAAAGAAAGTCGAGCCCGAACAAAATCTTTCTGATCAATAAAAGTCTTACAATGATTAATACCCCTGTTATATATGTGATTCTATGAAAATGTTTCTCACCTGGTAAAATTGCTTTGTCCAACTAGGACGAGATTGGAGGTGAGAAACAATGGAAGAAGAATATTTTGTCGGGATTGACCTACATAGGCAATATTT
>Ga0209162_1002252_pt1 | contig 17275 bp, 19 predicted proteins | sample YNPNPMetaG_FD_187121 | JGI IMG/M metagenome (GOLD analysis project Ga0209162, IMG submission 187121) | Anoxygenic and chlorotrophic microbial mat microbial communities from Yellowstone National Park, USA - YNP NP MetaG (SPAdes) (version 2) ... | reverse complement strand
GTGCTTTCGCAAACCACTGAAGCACGGAAAAGCTGTTATGAGGCGTTGAAAGGGGACCGTCCACGAATAAGCCACGAATGCACGAATATGAAACCACGAATGAACGCGAATAGACGCAAATGTACAAGGCTCTGAAACCACGAATGAACGCGAATAAACGCAAATGAATGCAAAGCGAATGCACCCTTTTTTCTTCGTGTCCATTCGCGGATTCTTGTTATGGTTTGCGAAAGCCGTGCTTTCGCAAACCACTGAAGCATGGCTTCAACACTCCATATTTCTAATATAATAGGGAACATGAGCATTCTGGAAGCCAAACAGCGCATGGAAATCACCCGCGTAGCCCGTCAGATCGCCCACCTTTGGATGCTTACCCGAAACGTCGGGAAGATCATTCCCTTGCCGGAGGCAGAACGCGCCTGCTTGAAAGAGATAAAATCATCGGGTACGGGAAGATGAACCAAAAACTCAGTTCTAGCGCGCAAAGAGTCCAGGAAGCCATCCGCCAGCGAGGGCTTGCGATAGAAGTGGTCGAGTTACCTCAATTCACCCGAACAGCGGTTGAGGCAGCTCAGGCAGTCGGTTGCGAGGTTGCCCAGATTGTCAAGTCTCTGATTTTCAAGGCAAAGCGCAGTGAACGGCCGATTCTGGTCATCGCCAGCGGCGCAAATCGGGTGAATGAGAAAGTCATCGAAGCATTGATTGGCGAACCGTTGGGCAAAGCCGATGCCGATTTTGTCCGCCAGCAAACCGGCTTTGTGATTGGGGGTGTGCCTCCTGTCGGGCATGTCCAGCCCATTCAGACCTTTATCGATGAAGACCTCTTGCAATACGATGAAATTTGGGCCGCGGCCGGGACTCCCCATGCAGTCTTCAAGTTAACCCCGCAAATCCTGATCGAACTGTGCGGCGGCCAGGTAATTTCGATCAAATAATCGTGCTCCGGTTCTTGCCCTCGCTCTTACTTTGCTGTAAGGCTGCCTCCGCCCGCTCCAGAAGCGACGTGAGGGTGTCGTCCCTGTGGGTCAGAGTTCCTCCAACGGAAATTGTCACCCCGAATTCACCTTTTTCGGTGATCAAGGAATTGTGTTGCACCAGGCGGCGCAGTTTTTCGGCAATTGCCTTCAGTTGAGGTTCGTTGACGTCATAGAGAACAAGGAGGAATTCTTCCCCACCCCATCGCCCAACATAATCGCTGGTGCGCACGCTGTACTGAAGTGTCTCCGCTACCAGTTTCAGCATCTGATCCCCCACCGGCTTGCCAAACGTATCGTTGACGAGCTTAAAATCATCCACATCGATCAAGATAACCCCAAAAGGCTCTGCCTCATGCAGGCGAGTTTGCAGGGCTGCACTCAGGTTGACCTCGCTAAAGCGCCGATTGCCGAGGTGGGTCAGCGCGTCCAGGTCGGTGAGCCGTTGAAGTTCCCGCGTCCGATGGCGAGCAGCCACAAAGACCGAATGATCCCGAAAGATCTCCACTGCGCCGATTACTTTACCCAGGTCATTCCGAAGTGTTACGGCGCGCACCCGCACCGGCACGCGATACCCTTCCTTGTGAGATAGATAAAGGTCAATCTCGCTCTGCGCTTCATCTTTCATTGCCACAAGTGCAGGGCAGCGATTCTCACCCAAGCGATTCCCTTCTTCGTCAGCAGGATTGAAAACCTATTCGCAATGCCGCCCGAGAACTTCTTGGCTCGAGTATCCGCTGATCTTTTCTGCGCCTTTGTTCCAATAGGTTATCCGTCGTTCGAGATCAACGAAAACAACCCCATCAAAGAGCTGATCCAACACATGGCGGTAAATTTCGTCAGAGGGTTTCACAGCTTTTTCCTCCATCACTCAAGGCGTTCGATTATAGATTCTTCGGTACAGCCCAAAGATCTCATAAATGCCGCGGATATAATCGCGAGTTTCGGAAAAGCGGATGACTTCCAGAAACAGGTCAGGGTCGCCATTGGCAAGTTTCTGCCAGGCCATCGCATTGCCCGGCCCGCCGTTATAAGCTGCCAGGGCTACGTAAAGATCTCCTTGAAAATAATTCCGCCACTTCGCCAGATAATATGCGCCGAATTCGACGCTGACCTGAGGGCGGTATAAATCGGCTGCCGTGTAGTTCGGTGGCCAACCCAGATTTTGGGCAATTTCCTCTCCGGTGGCCGGCATAATCTGCATCAGGCCGCGCGCGCCAGCAGAGGAACGCACAAATCCCTCAAAAGCGCTCTCCTGACGCACGATACTGAACAGGAGCAGGGGATGAAGTTGATATTTTTGAGCGATGGGCAGGATTAAGTCGCTGAAATAGAGCCCAAAGCGCACGTGATTGAAGTACAGAGGAGCACTGACCGAGGTAGCGTCGTCATAGCCGGCCAGGTTCAGCACCTGGCGGGCAGAGAAGATTGCCAGGCGGTAAGCGCCCCGCTCTAACATGGCGTTTGTCAGGCGAAAGCTGTTGACCGCGTCTTGAGCGACGGCAATCCGTAAATTCTCGAATTCCCGCCGCGCCTCATCATATAGGCCCAGACGCCATAACTCCAGGCCGCGTTGATAACGTCCATCGTTTGCCAGCTCTCCCATCCCGCTGAGATCGACGTCGGCACTGATTTGAAAGGTGGAACGCAACCATTGCTCAGCCTGCTGGCGTTCTCCTTCGAGGTCAACGGCAAGGTCGATCATCTGCGGCGGGGTAAAAGGCGCTTGTCCCAGGATCAACTCCCGGGCGCGCTCGCTGTAATACCCGGTGGGGTCTAAGTTCACCGCTTGTCCCCAGGTTACCTGAGCGGCGGCCTCATCCCCTAAGGCTTTCTGGCATTTTCCCTGCCACAAGTAAGCCGCGGCCCGATCGCGCAGGGTGGGGGCAAGGCTCAGGGCACGGCTGAACAAGACCAGCGCCCCTTTGAAATCGCCACTGCGGTAACGGCTGATGCCGGCTAGGAAAACACCCCGAAAGGTATATTCGCTGGCCGGATATTGCGGCTCGAGCTTCTCCCAAATTTCTGCAGCGCGTTGCAGTTGCCCATCCATCTCGGCAACCAGCCCGGCATCGAAAAGGAATTCAGCGGCTCGCGGATGGTTGGGAGCAGCCTGGACAAAGTTCAGCAACACCTCAATGGCGGCGTTGTACTCTCTCATAAAGTTCCACAACGTATAGGCTTTTTGATCCCAGGCGTCATCCCAAAAGCGGTCTTCGGGAAACTCGGCGATCAGGGTATCCCAGGCTTTGATCGCTTTTTCAAACGCCCCGCTTGCCCGCAAGGTTAAGCCATAGTAATATAAGGCAGTGGCGCGGTTCGCCCCACCTTTCTGGAAGTAGCGGTCAAAAGCCGCCAGAGCCACCCCATATTGCCCGGCAAAATAATCGACGATGCCGCGGTTGAGATCGTCAACCGGTACGCCGGCCTCGACCAGGATCACCAAGGCTTGATAAGAAAAGGTTGCCGTCGGATAGTTATTCACCGCATCCAAGTAGGCAGCGTAAGCCTCTTGCAGTTGTCCCAGGGCGGTAAAGGCTTGCCCTTTCAGGTAGGCCATTTGGGCTTTGGTGGCGTCGCTGCTGGTGCGGTTGTACACCTCGTCATATAAGGCAATGGCCGTTTGGTAATCGCCAGCCAGGGCGTGCGTGCGCGCCAGTTTGATCTGGATGTCTAAAGGGTCTAAAAAAGAGGGGGATTGCAGGGCTGCTCGATAGTCGTTGGCAGCTTCGCTATACCGACCAGCCGCCAAAAGGGCATCGCCGCGCAGATTCAGCACATAGGCATCCACCACCCCCGAGCGATAAGCGAGATAATTCAAAAAAGCATCGGCTGCTTCACTGTAACGTTGCAGGGCGCTGTAGCTTTCCCCAAGCACGAAGTGGGCGTAGGGGACATGGGCAGATTGGGGATAATCGCGCAAAAGCTGCTCGAGCAGATTGATTGCCCCGCGGTAGTCACCCACCTCGTAGCGGGCTTTGCCTTCCCCAAGCAAAGCAGCCGCTTGCAGGTCGGGGTCTTCGGTCGCCGAAGCCGCCCGGCGAAACTCCTGCAAAGCTCTTTCCCAATCCCCGTTGCTCAGGGCGCGCTCACCGCTGGCAATGCTGGTCGCCGGCATAACCGTGGGGTAGGGGGTGGCTGTCGGCGCGAGGGTGGGGATGAGGAATAGATCGGAAGTGGCAGGAATGGTTGGCGGCGGGGATTCATCAGGATCGGACTGAAAAGGGAGAAGAAATCCGGGCAGGTTGCAAGCCAGGGAAATACTCAATAGCAGCAATCCAATAAGGATGAACCTGAGGCGCAGCACACACGGTCTCATGGTTTGCACTATAACCGAGAGGCTAGCACCTGTCAAGAAAAGGGAGTACAATTTGCCTGTCGTTGAGAGATTGAAATGCACCAAACACGGCGGACATCCCCTTTGATCAAGCCTCCGATGCTGGAACGTTTTTAGCTGGAGAGTTGGCATGACCGCATTTCGGAGTATCGAATGGAAAGAAAATGCGCTATGGTTGCTTGACCAAAGGGCGCTCCCGAAAGAAATCGTCTATCTTGAGTTCAAGGATTATCGAGAAGTTGCCGAAGCCATCAAGTCGATGATTGTGCGCGGTGCACCGGCGATTGGCGCGGCAGCCGCCTACGGACTGGCTCTGGCAGCCAATGCCTCCAAAGCAACGAATGGACAACAATTGAGTCAAGAACTGCAAACAGCCGCAGATGTGCTGCGAACATCTCGCCCAACCGCCGTAAATTTGTTCTGGGCAATCGACAGGGTGCTGAACAAAGTTTCCTCCATCAAATCCACAGATGTCCAGAGCATTCGCCAGGCAATCCTGAATGAAGCTCATCTCATTGCCGAGGAAGACATTCGAGCAAATAAACAGATTGGCAACAATGCCCTACCACTGATTCCCAATCCGGCAAAAATCCTTCATCATTGCAACACCGGCAGTTTAGCGACGGTCGATTACGGAACGGCATTGGGCATCATTCGCTCCGCCCATGAAAGTGGCAAGCAGGTGCATGTCTATTTGGACGAAACCCGTCCCCGCCTGCAGGGCGCTCGCCTTTCAGCCTGGGAATTGAGCCAGCTAGGCATCCCGCATACGGTGATCGTTGACGGCGCTTCTGGTTTCCTGATGAAAAAAGTGGGGATTGACCTGTGTGTGGTCGGTGCCGATCGGATTGCTGCCAATGGAGATACAGCCAATAAAATCGGCACCTATAATCTGGCGATCGTTGCCAAAGAACATGGGGTGCCTTTCTATGTTGCCGCTCCCACCAGCACGATTGACCTGAGCATTCCATCGGGTGAACACATCCCCATTGAAATTCGCGATCGGAACGAAATTGCCCTTGTCGGCAATGAACAGGTAATGCCTGAAGGCTCAGCGGTTTTGAATTACGCCTTTGACGTCACACCGGCTCAATACATCACAGCGATTATTACCGAGGCAGGGATCGCCTATCCCCCTTTTCAAGAAAGCTTGTCCAAATTGGTGAAACGCTAAAAGCTCTCAAAGAATCGCCGCCGGGTCTTAATCGGTCAAAGTCAATTTACAGATCTTCTGGAATAGAAAGGTAAGAAGCGATGCTCGAAATTTATGAATGGAACGGAGAAGGCTATAAACCCCTCGTTTTTACCCCGCAATGGATGGCAGCCATTCTCAACTGGCAACCGCTTTACGATTTAGCAAATGCCGATGCGATCGAAGTCCATCAGCATACCGATGAGGTTTTCGTCCTGTGGCGAGGACGGGGAGCTTTGTACTATCTCACCGAAGATGGGCAACTCGAGGTGCAAGACCTGCAACCGGGTGTCATCTATAATGTGCCGGCTGGCGTCTGGCATGGTTGTTTGGGCAGTCGTGATGTCTCCTGGATCATTGTCGAAAACCGCGATACCCACTTGAACGATACCACGGTGCGCAAAATGAACGAGCAGGAACAGCAGACCTTACGGCAAAAAGCGCCATCTTGGTGTTCTGCCTGAAGTTGATCGAAGCCTGAACGAACCCGACAGCTTCGCCTTTGAGGGATGAGATAAAAAGCAGAAGCAAGGGTTGGAGCAACGCCTTCCCTTGCTTTTTGTAGATTTCCTGAACCGGCTTTGTGTTCCGATTCTTTCTTCAGAGATTCAACTCAACCCAATTCATTGACCCACGAACCAAAAGTGATAGGTCAATGTGTAATAGACATAGTTCTGCCAGAGGCGAATAATATCCTCGCGAAGATAGTCATGGGTGGCAAAGGTTTGCAGCAAGAAGCGCCCTTCGTAGCATTCGGTCAATACCCCGCGATTGGTTTGATCGGTGCCGCTGATTCCAAGCAGCATAGTCGCCTTGGGTGGCTCTCCGCCGATGGTTTGGGAGATCTTCATTAAGTCACCAATGTCCCCTTTCCAGTAATTGGCTGTGCCTAAGCTGCGCACTTGATTGGGTTTGCTGAATAGCGGGTGATCAGGTACAAGGAAGGATAGTTTGCGTAGGCCTGGGTTATACCAATCCTTGTAGAACTCAACGCCGCATTTCTTGAGTATGGAAGACATTTTGCCCTGATGGATGCTATCCACTTCCCACATCTCAAGGATAACGGCTGCACCGCGCTCAAGGTGTTGTTCCAAATAGGCAAAATATTCGCCTTGGATTTTGCCGTATGCTTCGGAAGAGACAATGATCAAATCCCAATCCGAAGAACCGAGCAATTGATCTTTGAGCCATCCCTGGGCGCTGCCTACATCGGTATATGTATAATCTTCCTGATCAAGAGCGTTTTTGACATACCGCTCGATCCCAAGGCGGTGCCCCGATGTATCCTCATAAAGCAAAATCCTCGCCGCTTTAATTTGGGCGTCAAAATCGGCCTGGGCAGGCTCGGAGGCGGTCGGCGAAGGCTCTAACTCGCCAGGAGAGGGAGATTCGGTGGATGGGGGTGGTTCGAGGGTAGGAATTTCAGGGATAGATTGCTGAATAGCCATCGCTGTTGCTTGCAGGTCGATGGCAGATTGAGTCGCTTGAGCAGCGATCTGAGTGCCTTGTTCGGCGAGCGCTTGCAGCGTTGCTTCTACGGGGTTTGTTTGCCCGGCAGCAGCCAGCGTTGCCTGCATGGCAAGGGCTTCTACCGTCGCTTGTTGGGAATTCGTGGAGCCCGGCAGGAATGACAGGTCGCAGGCAAGGGCAGCTCCAATGAAAATGACGATCAAGACAAGCAACGGACGACTTTGCTTGAACATCAGAATGAGCGTACCCATTCTTCCTCCTTTGGGAAACACAATATCGTTTCGAGAGGACGGGTCTTTTTTCAGAGAAAGCGTGGAAAGGAATTCAACAGACCTGCTGGTAGTATACAACAATTCAAGAAAAAAGTGGCACGGAAGGTGGATGCAATGGGCATCTGCGCTCAGCATTTCAATGCTATAATGGGCATTGATGAAGGAAGATAGTTTTTCTATATCGTCGGATGAGGTTCGCAAAGTCGAAACGCTTTCCTTGCGTTCCCTAACGCCTCAGGATGGCTTATCCCAGTTCTTTTCCCTCCTAGCTGAATTTGCTCCACTTTTAGACGAGAGCGAACCAGTTTATCGAGCGGAGCGAATTCAGGCAATGATCACTTTGCAATCCCGTCTACGTGCATTGGACAATCTCCAACAGCGCAAATTGAATGCAAAATCTGGTTGATTCAATAATTGCCTTTCAGAACCTCTTGAGGCAGGAAAGTACTCCCGTTATGGCAATCGGCGGCATTGCTGTGGCTGTGTGGGGTGAACCGCGACTAACGCGTGATGTTGATTTTAAGGTGTTGATAAGCAAAGAGAATCGGATGGTTCTTTTAAATCTTTTACGGGGTTACACGGCTCTTCAGGACGACCCTGACGACTCCTTTCGGCGCTTTGGACTGGCATTTTTTCAAGACCCAAACGGTATCCGAATCGATGTTATGCTTGCAGATACAATTTTTGATCAAACGGCTCTTGAGCGCGCTTGCGAGGTTGATCTGTTGCCCGGGAAGGCTGTTCGGGTTTGTACCGCGGAAGACTTGATTATCTATAAGATGCTTTCAACTCGACTGCGAGATCGGAGTGATGTCGAATCTGTCATTCGTAGACAAGGTAAAAAGTTAGATTCCTTCTATATTGAGAAATGGCTCAAGCAGTTTGAAGAGGCGCTTTCAGATAGTCCATTGGTGCGCGATTTCAAGGAATTGCTTGGCAGATAGTTCTATAAGGATGAGAAAGATCGATCCGAGGACGCAGAATGAAAGCGCGATGCGTCGCTGTTAGCGGCCCGAATCCATTTCGCCTCCAAAAAGTGAGGCCGGGGTTGGTAGTTATTTGGAAAATAATATACGCAGGATTTTCTTTTCGGTGGATTTCTTCCCCGCATTACACGGCGGGAAGATCAGGCGGATTTGTTGACGGATGTTCAATTTGCGGATGACCTTCTTTGTGCCGCAACCCCAAAAGGTCGCCTTATACAGGGTGGGTTTGATGGAATAGGTTTCCACATCGCCTGGGTAGACGCTCAGATAATAATAGGCTTTTTTGCCTTCCAGTTTGAGATAGACGGTGGTGTATGTGTTATTGCGCACGGTAAGGCGCACCGGGCTGAGCAGAGGCGAAATGGACGAAAGAAAAAAGATCGCCACCAGAATCACAAGGAGAAGTCGTTTGCGAGAGTTCATCCTGACCTCCTGAGGGGTTTTTTGTATTATCGCGCCAATGAGCGAAGAGAGTCAAGAAAGGAATCCCCCTGCACCATCCTTGCTCGCGCAAACGGCTGTGAAGAGAGTATTTCTGTCCCGCGATTGGCGAACTTAATTAAACCTTAAGACCTACCGGTTGTGTTTTTTTAAGATTGTGGGTATAATCCAGACACACCGCGACCACAAACAGCACTGCGAAGGGGCTTTTTTGTTTAATACGGGAGAGGCAAATGCAGGGAACAATTCTCTGGATCGAAGGAAAACGCGCACCAACCCAAGATTTTGTTGGTCAACTGCAAAGCCGCGGCTATGAAATCTGTGTGGCTGATAGCGGTAACTCAGCCTTACAAATGCTGGACACCCTTGACCCCGATATTATCATTGTCGATGCTGTCTCACTGCGGTCGAGTGGGAAGCGCATCTGTCGCTCCTTGCGCGACAAATCCAACGGCGTGCCGATCGTCTTAATCTCCGATGGAAAAATTAAGCCTGATGAAGCCTGTGTGACGGTTGTGCTGACTCTCCCCTTCACGATTCGCAAACTCCTCAACCGCATCAAGCCTCTCCTGCCTTCTGAAGGTCAAAAAGTCATCCATCGTGGCCCGATCCGCCTGGATTTGGAATTGAGGCGGGTGCGTTGCCACGGGCGGGAAACCCGCTTGACCCCGCGGCTGACCAAAATCTTGCAGATTCTCTTACTCAACGCCGGCAGAGTTGTGGAACGTTCGGTCTTATTCCGTGAGGTTTGGGATACGGAATATACTGAGGATACCCGCACGCTGGATGTTCATATTAACTGGCTCCGCAAAGCCATTGAGGTCGATCCCAAACATCCCCAATATCTAAAAACCCTGCGAGGCGTAGGCTATCGCCTGGATGTGTAGGGGGATTAACCCATGCTGTATGACCCCAACCGCCACCATCGCTGATCCATCCGCCTGAAAGGATACGATTACATCCAACCTGGGGCGTATTTCATCACCATCTGCACCTACGACCGCGCCAGTTTGTTTGGCGAAATCGTGGAGGGCGAATTGCGTTTGAACGATTGCGGCCGCGTCGCCGAACAATGTTGGTTGGACATTCCATCCCATTTTCCCCACGCGGAATTAGATGCATTCGTCATCATGCCCAATCACGTTCACGGTATTTTGTGGATTGTCGAAACGCCGCCGGCGATGGTAGGGGCGAAAAATTTTTCGCCTCTACCCCCCACACCGCCCATATCGCCCCCAACGCCCCCAACGCCCACCGAACGCCCTCGCGGCACATCCACAACCATCGGATCCGTTGTTCGGGGTTCAAAATCGGCGTCACCAAATGGGCGCGGCAAAACACCGACATACACATCGTCTGGCAACGGAATTATTACGAACACATCATCCGCCACGAACGCGCCTTGAACGCCATCCGCCACTACATCATCGAAAACCCCCGTCGCTGGCACCTGGATCGTGAAAACAACGCCCGCGCTGCCCCCGATCCGCTGGCGCGAGCCATTTGGGGCATGTTCCAACAAGATGATGCCGATCAACTCCCCTGACGCAATTACCGGATGCAGGGGAAGCGTAGATGGTTAACTGACCTCGTTAATGGCTTGCTGCCCAGGCGGCGGATTATTTCCCAAATTTGGCCTTCAAAATATCCTCCAGGGTAGGCTGACCGATCTCTTGCAATTCGTAGCGCACGCGCTGGTAAGGCTTGTCAAGGTGAATCACGCGGCTTAAGTCGATGGGGGTGCCAACGAGCACCAGGTCCACATCGGCGCGCCGGATGGTCTCTTCGAGTTCGCGCGTTTGCTCTTCCCCGTACCCCATAGCGGGCAGAACCGCGCCGGTGGTGGGATACTTTTCGAAGGTTGCCTTGATGGAACCCACGGCATAAGGGCGCGGATCGACAATTTCGGCCGCCCCAAAGCGTTGAGCAGCTACCCAGCCGGCCCCATAGGCCATTTCACCATGCGTCAGGGTCGGCCCGTCTTCAATGACCAAGACGCGTTTGCCGCGAATAGCCGCCGGATCGTCCACAAAGAGCGGCGAAGCAGCCTCGATGACGATGGCATTGGGATTCAACTCCCTTAAGCTGTTACGCACCTGGATCACTGCTTGAGGATTGGCGGTATCCACTTTGTTGATCACAAAGACATCTGCCGCCCGCGCATTGGCTTCGCCGGGATGGTAACTCCGTTCATGCCCTGGACGATGCGGATCGGCAACTACAATGTGCAAGTCGGGTTTGTAGAAGGGCAGATCATTATTGCCTCCATCCCACAGGATGATGTCTACTTCCTGTTCCGCCTGACGGAGGATGCGTTCATAATCTACCCCGGCGTAGACAATCAAGCCGTTATCCAGATGGGGCTCGTATTCCTCGCGCTCTTCGATGGTGCATTGGTGTTTATCAAGGTCGCTGTAATCGGCAAAGCGTTGAACCGTTTGCTTGACCAGGTCGCCGTAGGGCATGGGATGGCGGATTGCAGCTACCCGATACCCCATCTGGCGCAAAATTTTGGATACCCGGCGGGTTGTTTGGCTTTTGCCGCTGCCGGTGCGCACGGCGCAAACGGCAACAACCGGTTTGCTGGATTTCAATTGGGTATGCCGGGTGCCTAAGAGAGCAAAATCCGCCCCGGCTGCCAAAACCTGAGAAGCCTTGTGCATCACATATTCGTGAGGCACATCCGAATAGGCGAAAACGACTTGATCCACTTGTTTTTCGTGAATCAGCTTGACCAGATCGGACTCGGGGTAAATGGGAATACCTTGCGGATATCTTGCCCCGGCTAACTCAGGCGGATAGAGCCGCCCCTCAATGTTGGGAATCTGGGTGGCGGTGAAGGCAACGACTTCTACATCCGGGTTGTCGCGATAGAAAACATTGAAGTTATGAAAGTCACGCCCAGCCGCCCCCATAATCAAGATGCGAGGAACACTCATTGGTATCGCTCCTTTTGTTGGGATAAGGTTTTACATTACTTCTGGGGGGATAATCCCCAGCATTCGCAGCAAATTTGCCATCGCCTGTTTGGCAGCCGCAACCAGCCGTAAGCGGGCTGCCCGAGTTGCCTCATCGGCTTTCAGCACCTGGCATTCGGCGTAAAAATCGTTAAAAGCGCGTGCCAGTTCATAGGCTAAATTGGTCAGGTATAAGGGACGCATTTCCTGCGCTGCTCGCTGCACCTCGCCTGGAATGCGCGAGATCCAGTCGATCAATTGAATCTCGGTCGGGTGCAGTTCGTGGGTAGGCAAAAGCGAAGGCGGTAAGGGAGCTTCCATTTTGCGCAGGATGGAATTTGCCCGCACATGCGCATATTGAATATACGGCGCGGCTTGCCCGTTGAAGTCCAAAGCGGTTTGCCAATCAAAGGTGACGATCTTGGTCGCATCGCGGGCTAACATGGGATATTTAATTGAGCCTAAAGCCACTACCCGCGCCACTTCCTCCATCTCGGCTGGCGAAAGGGCGGGATTCTTCTCGTGCACCACTTCTAAAGCGCGCTGGCGCGCTTCGCGCACCAGATCCTCCAGCAGCACAACCGTCCCTTCGCGGGAGGCAATGGTAACATTGCCGGGCAGATTCACGATCTCGTAGCTAAAGTGATAGCAACGCTCTGCCCATTCGGGATGTCCCATCAGCGCCAGAGTCTTAAAGATCTGTTGTAGATACAGCGACTGGCGCACGTCGATGACATAAACCGAGAGATCGGGATTGAACATCTCGAACTTTTTGATTGCCAGCGGCAGGTCTTTGGTGGCATAAAGCGATGTCCCATCGGAGCGCAAGACCACCAGAACCCGATAAGTTTCTTTTTTCAATCCCAGCAATTCGTCAATGCGCACGATCACCGGCCCAGCGGGGCGTTCATCGACCGCAATCCCTTTGCGGATCAGCTCTTCAACCAATTCCTGACCGGGTTTTTCCAGCTCATGGTCGTAAAAAATGTGGTCAAAGCGCACGCCCAACATAGCGTAAATCTGGTCGAAACCTTCTAACGACCATTGGCGGGTCTTTTGCCAGAGTGCCATTACCTCAGGGTCACGACGATCCCAACGGGCGTAGAGCTGACGCACTTCACTCTCCAGCTCCGGATTCTCTTCCAGGCGCTTGTTTGCCTCGGCATAGAGATCACCCATCCAGCGCGTCTTATCCTGGCCGGGTTCTTCGCCGGCATGGAATTTTTGATAGTTCCACAACCACTTAATCACGTGCAGACCGGTATCGTTGATATAGTTGGCGCGGACGACTTCGTAGCCGGCTGCTTCTAAAATATTGCACAGGGCATCTCCCAGCACCACATTGCGCAAATGGCCCACATGAAAAGCCTTATGCGTATTGGGTTGCGAAAACTCCACCAGGATGCGCTTGCCCTTGGCTGCCCCCCAACCAAAGCGATCCCCTGCTTCAAGAACGGCGTCAACCACGCGGCGAGTAAATTCCAACGGGTCGAAGTAGAGATTCAGATAGCCATTCACTGCCTCGATGCGTTGAAAGCCGCTCGGCAAACGCAGCGCTTCGCTCACCTGCGTGGCGATCTGAGCCGCCAGTTGCGGTACCGGCAGTGGGTTTTGTCCCTCGGCGCGTTGCTGGCGCGCCCACTGGGCTGCGATCTGGAAGAACGACGTCGAAATGCCCCATTTACCGGCGAAAGGAATGGGATTCCATTCGATGCTTCCCAACGGTATCTTTTGCTGGGATAATATGCCGAGAATAGCTTTGGTGATCTGCTCTTGTTCTTGGTTAAACATCTCCACAACCTGAGTTCATCGGATCGGATAGGACAAGCCATCGCCATTCCTTCCAGGGTAAATTATACCCCAGCAACAGCGGCAAAGAGCTGGCTGTTGCGCTCCGAAAAGCGAGTCTTTCTGCTTATGCATAATTATTGAAATAAGCGTCTAATTCAGGGCGAAGCTCAATCCCGGCCTGCTCAAAACAATCTAACACCTCGAAATAAGCGCCTTGGCCTCCAAGAAAATCCCAAAACTCTTCCCCAATCATAAGTTCTTTATCCAAATCCAGCATCCCGCGCAGCGTCCATCTTTCATAAGGTTCTGGTTCATAGGGGTTATAGGGGATGGCTAAACAGGTTTGAATAACTGCATCTGGGAAGCTCGCCAGGTAAATTGCAGCCCATTCCAGCAGAATCCTTTTGTATCCTTTGAAGTCACTGATATTTGGTTTGGCTGTTTTGATGTCCACTAAAAACACAACCCCCTCTTGATTCTCAAGCAAAAGGTCTGCTTTGACTGTTTTTATTTTATTCATAACTCCTAGCTGAAACACTCGCCGAATCCTGCTAAGCTCGCTCTCTTTATCAGGATTCCCTTGCAGGGATAATTCATTCATGAGATGTTGAATTTCGATCTGTGATCCCTCGCTGATTTGGTTTCCTATGGTGTATTGCCTCTTTACAACAGGGAAATTGGTTTGGGCGACGATAACTGCAACGGGTTCAAAAATAGAAGTGCCGATCGTGGTATTCAGGGAATGAATGAAAGAAAAAAGAGCCATTCTGTCTTTGCCCAGCAAGCGGTAATGAAAAGGCATCTGGTTTGACTCTGGGTTGTATGTGCGCAATTTTTTACGGATACATTCTTTGATCGTATCTTCAATTTGCTGTCTTTGTTGTTGTGAGATTGTCATTCTACTGACTCTTCAGGTGAAAAATTGTCTCAGAATACGGGTTCTCTCGATCTTTTTCTACCCGATTCAAGACAGGGCGTTTGAACTGATTAACGATCTGCATCCCTGCTGCTGAAGCTATCTTGGGGTATAATTGATATTTGTCATTGGCGACGAGAAAAACATCATAATCTTCCTTCAATACTGTTTTACAATTCATTAAAACTTCTACAATTCCTTGTACATAAGAGCGGCGAGCTTCCTCTCCCTGTCCTTTGAATAAAGGTCCAATTTCAAGATCATCCTTGCGTTCCAATCCAAATAATTCGTAAGCGTAAGCGTGTTGCTCATGGTAATCAATCAAACCAACATAAGGAGGGCTCGAGAATATTCCCTTAACCTTTTTTTCTCTCAACAGTCTTGCAAAATCCGGATGGATTTTCTCAACCTCGCTGAGGATATCGATCCTGCGGCTGTCTCCGGCCAAACAGATTTGGTTGGTGTTTGTCCGTATCTTATCGAACTCAGCCAGCCTATTTAAGGTATCAATGGTATAAGTTTGCCACCATCCGGCAATGGAAAAAATCGGCTTACAAATTTTGCCATGCTTTTTACAGTAATAGGTCGTTGTCACCGGTTGTTTTAATGTCCCCAAATCGGCATGAGTGGTTGCGCGGCATGAACGAGCCGTACGACTGAGGATAATCATCATCACCTCTCGAATCTCGTCCTTTTCAATTTGACGAATTTGGTCAGCTAAAAAATCAATCTCTTCTCTTACCGGCGCCAAAAACCATTTTTCTAAAAAGGTTTCTTGTTTCGATTGGGTAACCTGAATTTGATATTGTTCAATCAAGCTTTGATAAATGGGCAAAAACTCCTTTTCTTTTGTTTTGCCATAGCTTTCCTCATTAATCTCGCGGTTCCGAACCCGAATCTTGAACTGTGTGCCCGGAAAGTGAACTGCATTAAATTGATTGAGTTTTTCCAACAGTTTCTCTTCGAATATCCTATTAGCTCTATCGTTTTGAAATTGCTTAAGTTTTGTAGATAAATCCTGGATAATTCGGAAAATGGCGTTCAAATCATGCTTTTGTACCTTAACCTTGCTTAGCAAGACATTGAAGGATGAAATATCTATTCCAATCGCATGATATCCAAGCTCGTTTGCTTGAACCAGGGTGGTTCCGCTACCGCAAAATGGATCTAAAATGATGTCACCAGGTTGAAAGTAAACCTGTTTTTTGAAATCATCCACATGGGAATCTAAGAAATACTCTACAAGCTGGGGAATGAATTTCCCTTTGTACGGGTGAAGACGATGAACATGCTTGGTTCTTTCGAACTCCTTGTATTCCGCAAAGGATAAACGCCAGTTAATATCCTTCCCCAACTTTTGTTTCCATTGGTTCTCTTTATTTACGCTGGCGTAATAGTTTTCTAATTCTTCCCGATCAACAAGGGGACTTCCCCAAGTACCATAGCTCTTGATCCTTCCGTATTGGATCAGATAAGAAATATTGGAAACTGTTATTTTGCGATTAAAATGTTGGGATGCCCATTCTGCAGCCTCTTTCAATGATAAAAGTTTTTGTTGGTGATGAATAAACAAGGGAAGTGAGCCTTGAATGCCTTTCTGCATCTCATCCGTTGCCTTTTTTTAGAATATCCCTTTTATAACATAAAAAGCGGGAGCGATGAGGCGCCCGCTTGGAAAATGCAGGAAAAAAGGACGTTGCGAAAACTTATGCCGCGGCTTGCTTTTGCAGGGCAGCCAGGCGTTTCATCAAACGGCTCTTGCGCCGGGCGGCGTTGTTCTTATGGAGAATACCTTTTTCAGCCGCTTTATCCAGTGCGCTTACCGCCATGCGGGTGGCTTGAATTGCCTCTTCCAGAGAGCCTTTCTGCATGGTCAGGCGCGCTTTCTTGACAAACGTGCGCGCCCGCCCCTTGAAATAGCGGTTGCGCAGACGCCGCTTTTCGTTCTGTCGCATGCGTTTAATTTGTGACTTAATGTTTGCCAACCGTAGCCTCCAGTAAATGCTTTCTGATGGTGCAAAGCCTGATTTTACCCGAAGATAGCTTTTTTGTCTAGGAAAAATTCGGGCAAAAAACTGTGAAAATTGTTGACATTTTCGTTTTTCTTGGGTTTAATATTCAAAATGGTTGGTGAGGAAGGTTATGTGGTAAATCTCGAGTTGGCATCTTTGTTCGATGAAAGCAACCCTTCACCTCAGGGGGCGGCAGAGGCGAAAGCTCCCTCAGCGTCTCCAGGTAAATCGATTTTCAGCCACGCTCCACTCCCAGGGGAAAGCGAAGCCGATTTCCGCGCCTTAGCCGAAAACGCTATCGAGGCGATCTTTATCGTCAACCGCGAGGGGGTTTTCGAGTACGTCAACCCGCGCGCCTGCAACCTGTTGGGTTATCACCGCGAGGAGCTGTTGGGGAAGCCTTTTGTGAACTTTATCCATCCTTACGATGTTGCCCTGGTGGTCGAACGCTGGCAAGCCCGCCAGCGCGGTGAGAATGTGCCGGAACGGTATGAAATCCAGATTGTCCGCCAGGATGGCGCGTCTCTGCCGGTTGAGATGGGAGTCACCCTCACCCAATGGAATGGTAAGCCTGCTATCCTTGCTCTTGCCCACGACATCACCTCTCGCCGCCAGCTCGAACAAGCGCTGGCGGCCGAATTGCAGTTGCGGACGGCGCTTGCCGAGCTTTCCAAGAATCTGCTTTCTGCCTTTGATTTGCAAAGAATCTCCGAAATCGCCCTGCGCGAGGCTCAACTGCTCACCCAAAGCCCGCTGGGTTTTATTGGCTTTATAAATCCATCTGCCGGGCAAGAATTTGGTGGGATGATGGTGCGCGCAGAGCCACAGAAAAGGATTTTCAAATTCCATACAGCTTCAGGTGATGACCTGAAAGACTTATGGGAGTGGGTAGGCAAAGAAGGTAAAACGATCCTGCTTAATGAGTCT
>Ga0209162_1002250_pt1 | contig 17290 bp, 12 predicted proteins | sample YNPNPMetaG_FD_187121 | JGI IMG/M metagenome (GOLD analysis project Ga0209162, IMG submission 187121) | Anoxygenic and chlorotrophic microbial mat microbial communities from Yellowstone National Park, USA - YNP NP MetaG (SPAdes) (version 2) ... | reverse complement strand
GGCTCGGGAGCGACGGGATTCGAACCCGCGATCTCAGCCTTGACAGGGCTGCATGTTAGGCCGCTACACCACGCCCCCTCGAACGGCTCGCACTATACCATACCTCCTCGCGCGTGTCAAATTCAGTGCGCGCCGACATTGCAACCACACACAATATCGGCGCGCAGTGCTCACGGCAACGGGATGTACTCACGCCACTCGGGATGCGTGTCCCACGTCAGCACTAGGTAATTCGCGCGCGGACGACGCGGCTCGTACGTCGGATCGTGAAACTTCATCCCCGATTCGTGCAACAGCCGCCCTCCCTTTTTCGCTTGACACGCGCGACACGCCGTCACCGTGTTCGTCCACGTATTCGCACGAATCCCATTCCGTTTGCAATACCACTGCGGCAAGACGTGATCAATCGTCGCGGTCTTGCTCGTCAACGGCGCGCCACAGTAGACGCAGGTCATCTTGTCACGCGCAAAGACGTTCTGCTTCGACCACGTCGCTCCGCGCTGCGGTACGTTGATGTAACGCCGCAGGCGAATCACCGACGGCATCGGCAGGCGCGTCGAAGGAGAACGCAACTCGCGCCCATCGCGCGCGCGTTCGATCAACTCCGCCTTCTCGCTCGCCAACAACGTGAGCGCGCGACGATGATCAATCACATGCAACGGTTCGTACGAAGCATTCAGCATCAATACAGGCACCATCGTTTTCCTCGACGATTGAAGGTAGGAGAATCAGACCTGTAGCAGTTTATCAAAACAAAAACGCGAAGACGAATCACTCGTTCTTCGCGTTGGTTGAATCGTCAAGCGTATCGTTGCTTGCTTCTCCCAACGATACGATTCGACCTTTATCTCACTATCTGGCGATCCGACCACGCGAAAACAAGCGCGCGACGCGCACAGTCCTGCTCCGGCCAGCAAGACGCGCCGCGAAGAATGACCGTTTTCAATCCCGAAGCAAATCGGCTCATCATTGTCCTCTCGCGCTGGATTCTATTCCCCTTGCCCTGATTTGTCAAATTTGCCGCTCTGCTTTGACACTGTTCTCCATCTGTTTTACAATAGTGGTGAAGGAGGGCGCGATGCCGGAACAGAAATGGACGAATCAAGAAATTGCCGCATTGTTTTATCGCATCGCCGATATTCTGGATATTCAGGGTGAGCCGGGTGCAACGCCAGCGGAAGCCAAAAACGTGCGTTTCAAAATCATGGCGTATCGTCGCGCCGCCGACGCGATCGAACATCTGGGACGCGATGTGCGCGATCTGTGGCAGGGTGATCCCAAAAATTTGCAGACGATTCCCGGCATCGGCAAGGAAATTTCGGAAAAGATTGACGAGATTCTGCGCACAGGTCGCCTCAAGTATTACGAGCGAATTTCCAAGGGGATTCCCGAAAGCCTCTTTGAACTCTTGACGATTCCCGATGTGGGACCCAAAACCGTCGCGCGCCTGTGGAAAGAGTTGAACATCACCGACATCGCGAAACTCGAAGCGGCGGCGCGCGCCGGCAAATTGCGCGAACTCAAGGGCTTGGGCGCGAAATCGGAAGAAAAGATTCTGGCTGGCATCGAAGCACAACGCCGCAAAAAATCGCAAACGCGCATTCTGCTCGGCGTCGCGTACCCGTTCGCGCAAGAAATCGTCGCCGCGCTGCGCGCCGCGTCCGGCAGCGTCATTCAAAACATCGCGCCTGCTGGCTCGCTCCGTCGAATGAAACCGACCATCGGCGATCTCGATATTCTTGTCGCCTCGGACGCGCCGCAACAAGTCATTGACGCGTTCGTCGCGTTACCACTCGTGCGCGACATTAACGCGAAAGGCGGCACCAAAGCGAGCATCGTCGCGCACAACGGCTTGCAAGTGGATTTGCGCGTGCTCGAACCGAAACACTGGGGGAGCGCGCTGCAATATTTTACCGGCAGCAAGGAACACAACATCGCGCTGCGCCAGATCGCGCTGGAGCAGGGTCTGTCGTTGAGCGAGTGGGGATTCAAGACGCTCAAAGGTGAGCGCGAAATTTTTACGCCGACCGAAGAAGAGGTGTACGAGAAACTGGGTTTGCAGTGGATTCCGCCGGAATTGCGCGAGGCGCGCGATGAACTGGAACTGGCGCGCCAGCACAAGATTCCATGCCTCATCGAACTGGGGGATTTGAAAGGCGATTTGCAAGCGCACTCGAATTGGAGCGATGGCAGTTTCACTATCGCTGAAATGGCAGAAGCGGCGCGCGCACGCGGTTTGAAATATCTCGCCATCACCGATCACAGTCAGGGACTTGGCATCGCGCGCGGACTCACGCCCGAACGCCTCAAAGAGCAGTGGGCGGAGATTGACGCGCTGAATCAACGCTGGCGCGATTTTGTTGTCCTCAAGAGTATCGAACTGGAAATTCGCGCGGATGGCTCACTTGATTTCCCAGACGAACTGCTCGCGCAATTCGATCTGGTCACCGTCTCGACGCATAGCGCGCTCAAACAATCGCGCGAGAAAATCACTGCGCGCGTAATCAAAGCGATGCAAAATCCGTACGTGGACATTTTCCTGCATCCCACCGCGCGCCTGCTCAACGAACGCGAAGAATCGGCGATTGATCTGGAAGAGGTATTTCGCGTCGCGAAGGAAACCGGCACGTTGCTCGAAATTGATGGCGCGCCGGAGCGGCTCGATCTGGACGATGTGCGCGTGCGTCGCGCGCGCGAGGTTGGTGTGCAAATCGTCATCAATAGCGATGCGCACGCACCTGCCGGCTTTGATGGCTTGTTCTATGGCGTCGCGATGGCGCGCCGCGCCGGCTTGACCGCGCGCGATGTGTTGAATACGCTCGAGTGGAAGGAACTGCGGAAGAGGTTAAAGCGGAATCGGAAATAATGAGCCAATGTGCCAATGAACCAATGAGCCAAATGTTATTGCGAGTGAAAATTGCCGATTGAAATCGGCGCTGGCGAGCGTTTCCGCTGAGCGTCCGCCTGTGCGGACGCGCGTCTTCGCCTGCGCAGGCAGGCGACCTTCAGCAGGGGCGCAATTAATTGCGCCTCTGCTGCACGGGTTCACACGCAGCGATTTCAATCGTGGAGATTTTCGAAGGACGAAGGAGCCACCTATGTCATCCCTTTCCAACCACGACCACGAACTCCAAAACTATTTCACTGATGTTGAGCATTTGCGCGAATGGTTCAAGAACGCTATCGCTGCGCCCACGCTGCCCAAGCAGATGCTCGTCATTCACGGCGTCGGCGGTGTGGGCAAATCGTCGCTGCTACAGATGTTCCGCCTGCATTGCAAATTTCAATTTCACGCTTCTGGCAAAGTCGGCAGTCTCATATGAAAACCAATCTGCGACGCGCCGCAACCGCTTGTCGGGCGAGTAAATCGGTGAGGAGACAGAAATTGACGCAAGCTATAATTCAACTTCGTTGGCAAGGAGACATTTGTGTTAGGGCAGGCATACTCTTCTCCAGGTGAATGGGGTGTGCTCATCAAATTTGTAAATAATCACCACTACGCCTTGATTTGTCGAATGGTGGGTCTGGTGCTATAATGCGCCAACAAGTTTGAGACCGACAGATTCTCTCTGCTCATCTCTAACGGCAATCTTGATTCGAGAGGCAAGTTTCATGGGACCGTATCTCAACATTATTCAAATCATCATTTCGATTACTTTGATGGTAATCATTCTGCTTCAGGTCAAAAGTGAGAGTAGTATGTTTGGTGGCGGGAGCGGCATCGCGCGCACGCGGCGCGGTCTGGAACGTACGCTGTTCAACGTCACCATCGTGTTAGCCGCTGTCTTCCTCCTTGTCTCCTTCCTCAGTGCATTCTTCGGCGCGCGGATGTAACGCGCCGCGCCCGTTTTCGCGAGCAAGTCGGTGAAGCACATCCGCTGGCAACTCCTCATCGCTCTGGTGGGTGTCGCTCTGCTCGGTGCCATCCTCGCCTACCTCGCGCTGGGCACAACGTTCGTCGAGTATCCCGATGTTGGCGGAACGTACATCGAGGGCATCGCCGGGCGCCCCAGCGCGATCAACCCGATCTTTAGCCCCTACAACGATGTGGATCGGGATTTGGTCGCGCTCGTTTTTACCGGCTTGACACGCGCCGATGAAACCGGTACGTTGCGTCCCGACCTGGCGACGCAGTGGACGATTTCGCCGGACGGTCTGGTTTACACCTTCACGCTCCGTGCCGATGTGGTGTGGCACGATGGGGTGTACCTGTCTGCCGATGATGTCCTCTACACGATTCACGCGCTCCAGGACCCTGCCTACAAGGGACCGCCCGACTTGGGCGCGTTCTGGCGGACGGTCTCGATCGCGCGCGTGGATGATTTGACGATTCGTTTTCAACTGACACAACCCTACGCGCCCTTTCTCGATTACACCACCATCGGCATTTTGCCAGCCCACCTGCTTCAGGATGTTCCCGTTGCGGATTTGTTGTCGCATCCGTTCAATCGGCGTCCGATTGGCACGGGACCCTTTCAGATTGTCGAATCCACCGCAGGTCAGGTAATCCTCGAAGCTAACCCCCGGTTCTATGGGGCGCGCCCTTACCTGAATCGCATCATTCTGAAATTTTATCCCGATTACGAATCGGTGATTGCCGCGTATGCGCGCGGCGAGGTAGAGGGGATCGCGCGCATCCTGCCCAGGTATCTACCCCAGGTGAGCAAATTTGATCGGCTCACGTTGCATCAGGCGCGCCTCGGTGGTTACTCGCTCATCTACTTGAATCTAAGCAAACCGATCTTTCAGGACAAGAGTGTTCGTCAGGCATTATTGTATGCGCTGAATCGTCAGCGTTTGATTGATCAAGTCCTGAAAGGTCAAGGCGTGCCTGCCGCCAGTCCCATCGGACCAAACAACTGGGCATATCACTCCACCGTGCCGATTTATCCGTACGATTTCGAACGCGCTAGAGCGTTGCTCGATAGCGCGGGTTGGCGGGATACAAACAACGATGGCACGCGCGACAAGGATCGGCTGGAACTGACATTCACCTTGACTACGCCCGACGATGAGACGCGCGTTCAATTGGCACAGGAGATTGCGCAACAATGGCAAGCGATTGGCGTGCGCGCCACGGTGCACATCGTCCCCACCTCACTTTTGGTGCAACAAGTTTTGCGCCCGCGCCAATTCGATGCTGTGTTGTACGAATGGCGCACCCTGTCCAACGATCCCGATCAGTACGAAAACTGGCACCAGACGCAGATTCCCGGCGGTAGCGGGCTGGGACAAAACTATAGCGGCTTGAACGATCGCGACATTAGCGAAGTCCTGGAGGTCGCGCGACGCACCAACGATCAGGGCAAACGCATCGAACTGTATCGCAAATTCCAGGAGTTGTTCGCCGAACGTGTGCCCGCCTTGCTGTTGTACTATCCTGTCTACACGTATGGCGTGGATGCGCGCGTGCAGGGAGTTAATCCTGCCCCGATGCTCACAGCGAGCGATCGCTTTCGTAATGTGACCCAGTGGTATGTCAAGACCAAACGCATTGCCTTCAACGCAGGAGTTGGGCAACCCACTGCCGCGCCCACCTCAACCCGCGTTCTACCGCCGCGCCCTCCCACGGCTACTCCATTGCCCACACCATCACCGTCACCTTGACCCCTTGTCGCGCATTCAATCTTGTGTTATAATCGGGTTAGGTAACCCGTAGCGCGCGGTTGGTGTTTTCCCTCAGATGTGATACAATGATGGCAGAGTCGCTCGCGCGAGCGCTCCAGACGGTTCGGAAGAAGCGGGAGGCATGATGAACAAAATCGTCGAACTCTTACAGCAGCGGGTCTGGTTGGGTCCTCTCATTGGTTTGCTGATTGGATTGGCATTGGGGTTGCTCATCGGTTGGGTGATTGCGCCGGTCAGCTGGCAACCCAACGCGGATGACATTCTGGCAGTAGCGGATTCGTACTCGCTCAACAACGATCCCGTGTTAGCGCGCGCGCGCTTGAAAAATTTACCGCGTGCCGATCAAGAGCGGTTGATCAAGCAACTGATTCAAGACCGCACAAACAAAGGATTGACTCGCGAAGTCGAACGCCTCAACAACCTGGCGCGCGCGCTTGACCTCACCATTACGCCGGTGGCAGTGGCTACACCGGGCATTGGCACGAGTGCTCCTCCTGTCACCACAAGACCACCCACGCCGACGACGGATAGCGGAATGGGGTCGCTCATCACCATTCTGCTCATCGTGTTAGCATTTATCCTAGCGGCAGCTGCCGTTGCGATTTTCCTCTTGCGCGTTCTGCCTTCGCTACGAGCGCGTCGCGCGCGTCGAACTCCTGCTACTCCTGCCGCACCCAGAGTGACAACGCCGACCACACCGGCGTACGATCAACGCCTGCCAACAATGTCTCCGCCTCCACCGACCACCGCGCCCGGTGGCTTGGGGCGTTTTGTGCCTTCCTACACGTTAGGGAACGACAACTACGACACGTCGTACAGTCTGGAAACACCGCGCGGAGAATTTCTGGGCGAATGCGGTATGGGTATCTCCGAAACGATTGGCGAAGGCAAGCCCGATAAAGTCGTCGCGTTCGATCTCTGGCTCTTTGACAAGGGGGATGTGCGGACGGTGACCCAGATTCTCACCAGCGATTATGCGTTCAAAGATCCAAATCTGCGAACGAAATTATCACAAAAAGGCGAAGTGGTGCTGGCAGAGAAAGACAAGATGTTACATCTGGAAACCGCCTCCTTGCGCATTGATGCACGCATCATCGAGTTGATTTACGCGACGAATCCGAATTATCCACCCAACAGTCACTTTCAGAAACTCGTTGTCGAGATTGTGCCCTCGCTCAAAACGGATGGGGGCACCGTCGTGCGCTGATTCCACTCACGAAAAAGGAAACGCCCGCTCTGGCGATGACCAGAGCGGGCGTGTTGTTTTACACCAACTCGCGTAAATCGCGCACACGTGCTCCTGCAAATTCAGGATGCTGATTGTGCCGATCTACCCAGATGGCAGCGATGCCTGCCGCGCGCGCCCCTTGCACATCGTGAAACAGACTATCGCCGATGTAAACGATTTCGTGACGCGGCACACGCGCTGCCTGTACCATCACATCGAAGATGCGCGCGTCCGGTTTTTCAATGCCGACGATGCCTGAAACGACAAAGAAGGAAAAATACGAATGGATGCCCAGCGCGCGCAGGACGTTTTCGAGATTCGGAGAAAAGTTGGAGAGGATGCCCAGACGTTTGCCTTGCGCGCGCAGCGCGGTAAGCGCCGGCACGACATCCTCGTACAACGTCTCGAACTCGCCGCGCTGAAAACGCTCGCGAATGGTCGTGACCGCGTGCGCCATCTCATCGCGCACGCCTAAACGCCGAAAACCATCGCCGAAAAATTCGTCCCAGAAACGCACGCCGTTATCTTCTTCCAGACTGACCGCGCGATGCTGTTGACGTTGTGGCATCTCACTTTCCAGCGTCGCGAGCACTGTCCGCGCGTGTTGCATTGAAATCTCCACACCGCGCGTCGCCGCGACGTGGACGTACACGCGCGCCAGCGCATCGTAATCCAGATGCAACAACGTGCCTCCCACATCAAAGACGAGGGTCGAGTAAGGCAACATAGTGATTATCTTTCACGTATGGGTAGAGTGACGCGGATTTCCGTTCCTTTGCCCGGTGCCGTCTCGATGGTAAATGTGCCGCCAGCGCGCTCGGCGCGCTCACGCATCTGAATCAAGCCGACGCTACCGCGTTCGCGCGCGAGCGCCAGGGCTTGAGTGACATCAAAGCCAATGCCATCATCACGCACCGATAGATGCGCTGTGCCGGACGTCTCGACCGTTAACTCCACCCAGACGTGACTGGCGCGCGCGTGCTTGCGCACATTGTTCAACGCTTCTTGCGTCATGCGGAATAGGGCGGTCTCCATCTTGGAGGTGAGTCGGTTCACGTCTCCTTGCACGTTCAAATGCACCTGGATTTCGGTGAACATTCCAAACTCTTTGACGAATTTTTGTAGCGCCGGCATAAAGCCCTCTGTCTCGATATCGAGTGGGCGCAGGGCAAAGATGGTGTGACGCACATCGCGCATATCGCGACGCAATTGATTGGAAATCTCGGCGAGTTCTTTGTGTAACTCCTTGAGTCGTCCTTGCTGGGCGAGTTTCTGCGCCGCGCTGATTTTCAGCACCAGATAGGTCAAGTCTTGTGCCAGCCCATCATGAATCTCGCGCGCGATGCGCGTGCGCTCTTCGATGATGGCGGCTTCTTCGGAACGCGCATACAATTGCGCGTTGCGAATCGCTAGCGCCGCCAGATTGGCAAGCGTCGTGAGCCATTCGATATGCTGACGGGTGAATCCGCCCACGTGGGTAGGGCGATGCAAAATCACCGCTCCCGCCGGATGACCGCCGATGATGAGCGGCGCGCCCAGAAATGTGGTTTGCGCATCGCGGGCACTGGTCAATACGCGCGTTTGTCCTTCTTGCACAATCGTTTGCGCCAGTTCATCGCCGTCCGTAAACTGAAAAGCACTCCACATTTCCAGGCGATCTCCCGTCGCGTTATGCAGAAAAATGGCGCCGCCTTCTGCCTCACACACGCTAATCATTTCGGTGAGCAAACGATTCAAAAGTTGCTGCAAGTTCAAATCGGCGCGCAAGGCGTAATCCACCTGGCGCAAGGCACCCACCTGACGCGCGCGCAGACTCAACGATTCAATCACCGCGCTCGCGGTATGCACCAGCGTGCGTAACGCACTCAGACGCTCTTCCCGCGCGGCGGAGGGAGCAGGCAAACGCACGGCAAGCGCGCCGACCACGCGATCGCTATGTTGCAGAGGTAAAACGATATGCGTGATGTCGTCGTGACGTGTAGTGAATTGTGCCAGAATCTGCTCGCGTGAGGCGAGCTGGACTTGATCTTTAATGTTCAACGTCTCCCAGAGTGACTGAGGCACTACGCTGTCGTTCAACCATAAAGTCGTCTCGCGTGCATCCACCAGGCGCGCCGGCGCGCGCACCAGCGTCGTGATCGCATCGTCCAGATCCGTCGCGCTGGCGAGCGACTGGGTAATCTCGTTCAAGGCGCGCAGTTGATCGAACAAACGCACTTGCGTAATTGCCAGCGCGGCTTGCTCCGCGAACACGGTAGCAATTTCAAGGTCGCCGGTGTTGAATGGTTCATCGCCATGCATCCGCGAGAGGTTCAACACACCAATCACGTGATTGCGTACGCGCAGAGGCAGTGACAACGAGGACAACACTTCGGGTTTTTTCATCCAGCGGCGAATTTCCGGATCGAGGGGCAGACTTTCTGTGAGCATCAACGGTTCGCCGTTTTGTGCTACACGCCCGGCAATGCCGTGTCCCACAGGGACGCGTTCGGAGGCGATTACGTCTTCGGGCAAACCGACAGCAGCGGCGATGCGCAATTCCTGCTCTGTAGGATCGAGCAGCATCAATGAGACACTGTGCGCCCGAGTCTCACGCTGTGCGGCGGCAACGATGCGTTGCAACAATTCGTCCAGCGAAAAATTTCCCATAAACGTCCGCGACAGTTCGAACAAGGGTACAAAGGCGCGCAAGCGCGCGTTCTCACGGCGCAATTTTTCTTGCTCCAGCGCGTTGATCACGGCCGTCGCCAGTTGTTCCGTCACGACGGGCTTGACCAGAAAGCCGACAAACCCGGCGTTCAGTGCTTCGATTGCCAGTTCCCACGTGCTATGCCCTGTAATCACAATGCCTGCCAGATCGGGCAAGAGCGCACGCAGTTGGCGAAACACTTGAATTCCCGATCCGTCGGGCAAGAAAATATCGGCAATCACTAGATCGAAAGGATGTTGTCGCGCGAGAGCGAGGGCTTGGGCGCCAGTTTCGGCAGATTGCGTCTGGAAACCGGCATCGGTCAGGGTGTGCTCCAGTTGCTCACGCAAAGGCGCGTGGTCTTCCAGCACCAGAATTTTCTCGTTTGCCATTGGTGCCTCCTTGCTCACACCTCAGTTACCACAGGAATCACCATCGGACGGCGATGAGTTTTTTGAAACAAGTACTGGCTGAGCGTCTCTTTGAGTTTCGCGCTGAGGGCAGTGCCACTGCCACTTTTGAGCGTGCTCAATATCACTTGCTTTGCTCCTGCTAAAATCTCCTCCGCCTGTTCGGGATAGACAAAACCGTGAGTGATAATCTCCGGTCCAAAAACGACTTCGCCCGTGTGCGTATCTCGTGTGAGCACGGCGACCAGAAAACCATCGGCGGATAAATGATGCCGTTCACGCAAAACAGTAGTCCCCACATCACCTACGCCCAGGCCATCCACCAGCACATCGCTCGCGGGCACTCTGTCGCGCGCGACGCGCGCGTGCCCCTGCTCGTCAAATTCGATCACCGCGCCATTTTCGACGATAAAGATGTTTTCAGGTGGGATGCCCAGTGATTCGGCAAGGCGCGCGTGCAGTACCAGATGCCGATACTCGCCGTGCAGCGGGATGAAATATCGGGGACGCAATAGATTGATCAACAATTTTTGTTCTTCCTGGCTGGCGTGTCCCGAAACGTGGACGTGCATCAAATCGGAATAGTACACAAAGGCACCGGCGCGAAACAAATTGTCCAGCGTACGGTTGACCGTCTCTTCATTTCCCGGAATCGGTGTGGCGGAGAGAATCACCGTGTCGCCCGGCATCAGGGTCACTTGTTTGTGATCGTGATTCGCCATTCGCACGAGCGCGCTTGTCGGTTCGCCCTGCCCACCGGTGCAAACGATAACGATGCGATTGGGCGTGTGACGATGTAACTCGTCCACGCGAATCAACACATCCTTGGGCACGCGCAGATAACCGAGTTGCGCGGCAATCTTCACATTGTCCTGCATCGAGCGGCCAATCACGGCGACATGACGATTGGAGCGCGCGGCAATGTCTATGATTTGCTGAATGCGTGAAATGTTCGAGGCGAAGGTTGCCACAATCACGCGCCCTTGCGCTTCGGCAAACACGCGCGCAAAACTATCGTTGATGCTCATTTCGGATGGTGTGTAGCCGGGTGTGTCCGCGTTGGTGCTGTCACTCGTCAATGCCAGTACGCCGCGCCCACCCAGTTCACCCAGTTTGGCAAAATCGGTGAGGTGTCCATCCACAGGGCTGGGGTCGAATTTGAAATCGCTCGAGTGCACAATCATTCCGAGCGGCGTGGTAATCGCCAGACCAATCCCGTCGGGGACGCTGTGACACACGTGAAACGTCTCGATTGTGAACGGATCAATGTGAAAAGTGTCGCGCGTGGAAATGGTGTGGAGGGTGGCGCTGCTCAAGAGTTTGTGCGCTTTGAGTTTGACTTCGATTAACCCCCGCGTGAGGGGCGTGGCATAAATGGGCACATTCAGGCGCGGCAAGATGTGCGGCAGCGCGCCGATGTGATCCTCGTGCCCGTGCGTGATGATGATGCCGCGCACCTGGTCACGATGTTCCAGCAAGTAGGTGATGTCGGGGATGACAATGTCCACGCCGAGCATATCGCTTTCGGGGAACATCAAGCCCGCATCAATCACCAGAATCGCATCGGCGTACTCGATGAGGGTCATATTCTTGCCGATTTCGCCGGCGCCACCAATGGGAATGATTTTGAGTTTGGGTTTCATAAGTGCATCCTATCAAGGCAAGTCGAATGGAGGAAACACAACGTGATCTGTGCCATCGCTGGTTTGCAGACGCGCGCCGGTGGCGGCATCGTACACCCCAATTTCCAGCCGATACGTTCCCGCCGACACATCGTCCACGTTCAACGTGTGCACATCGGTCACATATTCGTTCTCGATCCAGCCGGTCGTTGGTAACGTGCCGTTGCCGGGGATGGCGTCACCTGCCGCGCGGATTTGGTTTTGCGCATCGAGCAGATGCACAAACACGGTGTACGAAGTATGCATCGGCGCGAGCGCGCGCCAGTACAGCGTCACGCGCAGGCGTTTCGGCGCGCTGATTTGGACATCATAGCCGAGCAATTTCATCTTGTTCTCGAACACGGCTTCCCAGGTATGTTCGACGCTTGGTGCATTCATCACGCGCGCGCGATTTTGAATTTCGACTTTGCCCAGATCAACGACGGTGGGGAGGAATGGCAGCAAGGTCGAACCGAGTAACGTGTTGTCGCGCGCGACGGTGAGCTTCAGCGTGTAGATGCCATCCGGAAGATTGGCGGGCAAGTAGAACGCTGGAAAATCGCGCACGAAGAGATGCGGTTGCCATTGAAAAGGTGGATAGGCAGTGCTGATGAGCGTATCGCGACTGGCGACCAGTTTGCTGTGACCGTTTTCCAGCGACCAGCGCGCGACAAGATTCGCCGGCAATTTTTGCCATCCCGCGCGCCACAACAACGTGAGCGGCACAGCATCGCCAGGGCGTAGCGGCGCGCGCGTCTCGCGCGTATAGCCAATCAAGGTAAGGAGACCAAAATCGGCTTCGACAATGTTTTCGATGTGCCAGTGCTCACGACGCGGCACATCGGTATCGCCACCCAGCGCGATCTTTTGCAAATCGGTCTGACCAATAACCTCTCCCGATGCGGCATCGTACAGGGTAACGTTGAGCGTGTACTCGCCCGGCGGTGTGCCGAACAGAATCGGCACGTCGTACGTGTCCACGACCATCTCACCAACGCGCCAGGTGGGTGTGGGGTAAGCATCGCGCACCGGACGATGATCGCTTTGCCCCACGATACGTCCATCCGCGCGCAAGAGTTTGATCGAGACCAGCGCGTCTGTCGTCATTTTTTCGTTGACGCGCCAGTACAGCGTGACGCGCAACGATTTGCCACTGGCGCTGTGTTGACTGCGCGGCGTTTCCTCAAAGGACGCGCGCAGATGATAACCGATGAGTTGCACCGCGCCCATTTCTGCTTCGAGCGGATGTGCTCCGGGAGGCAGGGTGTGTAGCGATGGAGGTTGCACGCGAATCAACGCGCCTACCGATGCCAGCGAATATTTTTCGGACAAGCCCGATAGTGGACGCGTCAAATACACAGCGCGCTGTTGTTGCAGCGCGGCATCAATCGCGGCTCGACGCGCGTCTTCCCTGTCTGCTGCTATCGTCTGAAGGTCGGGGTGCAAGCCGTAGGCTTCCTGAAAGTATCGAATTAACGTCATCTCACCCAGAATGCCGATGACGGTCGAATTTTTTTCAAATGGCTGAGTCATCCAATCAATGCCCTGGTCGTACGTGTCCCAGTGTTGCGATAAATCGTTCGTTGCAAAATTTGCATTGAGCAAGTGAATCGGGATGAGACACAGCAACAAGGTGAGGAGAAGACGAAAGACGAAAGACGAAGGACGGAGGATTGAAAAGAGCGTCGCGCTGCCCACGCCGAGGAAGAGCGCGCCGAGCAAGAAGGTCGTCAGGAAATGCACCTCGACATCCGCCGTGCGATAGTTGAACACAAACGCCACTTGCAACACGAGCGCGCTGATGAGAAACACCCCCTCGCGCGGACGACGCCACACTCCCAGAATGCCGATTGCCACCAGCGCGAGACCCGCGAGTGTGAACTGATCCTGAAACAGGGTTTGATAGAACGCTGCATCGTGAACCACGTCCAGCGGATTGTCCGTGAGAAACGCCACGTACCTTGATGCTGTCACCCATTCCACAAAGCCCGCGAGCGTGTTTTCGTACGCGCCATCCGCCGAACCGATCGCACCGCGCAGGGGCAGGTAGAGATACAGTGCAAGTGGCAGGAGTAGAAAAATTGCCGCGCGCGCGAGCGTTTTGCTGTCGCGCATCTGCGCGCGCTGCCCAAGCCCGATGTACAACACCATCGCGGGGTAGAGTAGGACGATTAAACGATGATGGGCAAGTCCCAGTCCCATCGCGAACGCCAGCGCATACAGCGCGCGCGGCGTTGGCTGCTGAGCATAGCGGAGGGTCAACCAAACGATGAGCGCGGCGAGGAGCATTTGCAATGCATACACCTCCGCCACGACGGCTTGCGCCCAGAACGTTCTACTCACCGCCAGCACCGCCGCGGCGATAAATGCGGCGGTGCGCGTGGCTACGAGTTGTTGGACGCTCGAATACACAAACACTACGGCAAGCGCAGCACAGAGCGCCGAAAACAAGTTCAGGCGAAACGCCACATCGTTGAGAGGAACGATGAGTGTGAATAACTTGCCCAGCATCGTGTATAGCGGATACCCCGTTGGGTGCAGAATACCCAGGCGCGGAACAACGTACTGAATTTCCAGTGAATCGTCAAAAGGACCGAGTACGGAGGGCGCAAGGGTTTGGGCGTACAGCGCAAGCGCCATTACGAAGAGTAGCGCGCCGACCAGCGCATCACGTTTTTCATTCCACCACTGTCCTAGCATAGCACGACTATAACACAAACCGTGCAGAATCGCAAAGGGTGCTTGTAGGCGCGCGCCCGCCACTAACCCTGTTCACTTGGCCTCCTCCCCTCACAAGTGTAGTTTGTGTCTACTCAACCTCCTGTCATTGTGAGCGTTTTTTGCGAAGCAATCCCCAAATTCGCAGTGTGGAGATTGCTTCGTCGGGCGGTTGAAACCGCTGCAACACCCACCCGAAGCCGCCCTGCGGCGGCTAGGATCCAGCCTGCGGAGGCAGGCGCGTCGGGGCGAATCATTATTCGCCCGTACTTGTTGCTGCGACTTGAGTCGCCCGATAGCAAGTGACTTTGTCCCCTCCTGCAAACTTGTATGCCCCTCTTGACAACCGCCACATTTTGCGTTATAAATTGGTATGATGATCATACCAGAAGACTCGCCACCGACGTACGCTCCTTTGCACCCCGCGCGACTGTACGAGCAGGTGGTCGCCCAAATCGAAAAACAAATCCTCAGCGGCAAGTTGTGTTGTGGTGATCGTTTGCCTACCGAGCGTGAACTGGCACAGCAGTTTCGCGTCAGCCGCACGGTGATTCGTGAAGCAGTCAAAGCGCTGCGCGAAAAGGGCTTGGTGCAAAGTCATCCCGGTCGCGGCACGTTCATCACCGATGGCACGCGCCACGCGGCGCGCCAATCGCTTGGACTGATGCTCGGTGTGGGCGCGTCGGGCGATGCGTCGGCATTGATGCAGGTGCGCGAGATTCTGGAGCCAGAAATTGCCGCACTCGCGGCGCGCTACGCTACCCCCGAACAAATCAAAACGATTCGCCAGACTGTCGCCGCAATGGATCGCGCGCTGCGCGATGTGGATGCCTTTGTCGAGAGCGATTTGCAATTTCACCTCGCGCTGGCGCACGCCACGCAAAATCCTCTGATTCCCATCTTGATTGACTCTATCGTGGATTTGCTGCGCGAGCAACGCAAGCGCACCTTTCGGCGCGGTGGCGCGGCGCACGGGCAGTATCATCACAAGAGAATTCTAGCGGCGGTCGAGCGGCGCGATCCCGAAGCCGCACGCGCGGCAATGCGCGCGCATTTGCGCCAGGTCCGCCGCGATAGCGCGGCACGTTAAAGACAGAGTTGTTTAATGAAGATTTGCCGATTGAAATCGGCGCTGGCGAGCGTTGCCGTTGGGCGTCCATCTGCGTGGACTAGTCACATAGTCAGCTAGTCGCATAGTCGCTTGACCACACGACTACCGGACTACTCGACTATCCGACTACTCCAAGCCAACGGCTCGCACGCAGCGATTTCAATCGTGGGGATTTTTGAAGGAGGCACAAATGGCAAACCTGGGTTTTGTTGGACTCGGCACGATGGGCAGCCGCGTGGCAAAACGTCTGCTCGATGCCGGACATACCGTCACCGGCTACAATCGCACCAAAAGCAAAGCGCAATGGCTTATCGATGCCGGGATGAAGTGGGCGGATTCGCCGCGCGCGGTGGCGCAGGCATCCGAGATTGTTTTTTCGATGGTGACGAACACCGCCGCGCTCCACGCCATCGCGCTGGGTGAGGAGGGCATTCTGGCAGGGCTATCGGCGGGCAAAGTGTACGTGGATATGAGCACCGTCAGTCCGCAAGCCAGTCGCGAACTGGCACAACAAGTTGCCGCCAGAGGTGCGGTGATGCTCGATTGTCCGGTGTCGGGAAGTGTCGTCACGCTGGAACAAGGTCAGGTCTCGTTGATGGTTGGAGGCGATACGGCAACGTTTGAAAGAATCAAACCGATTCTGCTTGCTATCGGTCCCAAAGTCACACACGTCGGCGCAAATGGACTGGCAGTGACGATGAAGATCGCGGTGAATCTCTCGCTCGCCGTGCAGATGCTGGCGTTCAGCGAAGGCGTACTCCTCGCGGAAAAATCCAGCATCCCGCGCGCAACAGCAGTCGAAGTGATGCTCAACAGTGTCATCGCCTCGCCGATGGTCAAGTATCGCGGTCCGTTCGTCTTGAAATTGCCGGACGAAGCGTGGTTCGACGTGAATATGATGCAAAAAGATATGCTCCTCGCGTTGGAGCTGGGTCGCCAACTGGATATTCCGATGCCAACGACCGCCGTGACCAACGAGATGCTGACTGCCGCGCGCGGAATGGGGCTGGCGAAGGAAGATTTCGCCGTCGTGTTTCACGCGCTCGCGCAGATGAGCGGAGTGAAAGCGTGATGCGTGAAACGTGATGCGTGATGCGTAACGCACCACGGAATACGCAATACGCAATACCAAGAGACCAATGACCCAAGACAATTCCCAATCTTCAATCTCCACTCTCTCCCTTGACCTTGAACAATCGCTGTTGATGTACCAGCAGATGGCAAAGATTCGCGCGTTCGAGGAGAAGGTGAACGAACTCTACCAGAGCGCGAAAATGCCGGGACTGGCGCATCTCTACATTGGCGAGGAAGCCGTTGCCGTTGGCGTGTGCGAAGCATTGCGCCGCGACGATTACATCACCAGCACGCATCGTGGCCACGGGCATTGCCTTGCCAAGGGCGCGCGCGTGGATCGAATGTTTGCCGAATTGTTGGGCAAAGAAGCCGGCTATTGTCGCGGCAAAGGCGGCTCGATGCACATCGCTGATCCCGATTCAGGTAACCTGGGCGCGAACGCTATCGTTGGCGGGAGTCTGGGCATTGCGACCGGCGCCGCGCTCTCTGCCAAAATGCGCGGCACCGATCAGGTCGTGGCTTGTTTCTTTGGCGATGGCGCGCTGGGGCAGGGTTTGTTGTACGAAGTGATGAATATGGCAGCGCTCTGGAAATTGCCGGTCATTTACGTCTGCGAGAACAATCTCTACGGCGAGTACACGCACTATGCCGAAACGACGGCAGGGGACATTCTGGCACGCCCGCGCGCTTTTGGCATCCACGCGGAAACCGTAGATGGTCAAGATGTGCAACTCGTTTACGTCACGATGCAGCGACTCGTCGAACGCGCGC
>Ga0209162_1002249_pt1 | contig 17292 bp, 19 predicted proteins | sample YNPNPMetaG_FD_187121 | JGI IMG/M metagenome (GOLD analysis project Ga0209162, IMG submission 187121) | Anoxygenic and chlorotrophic microbial mat microbial communities from Yellowstone National Park, USA - YNP NP MetaG (SPAdes) (version 2) ... | reverse complement strand
CCGCCCCCGCTGCCTCCGAACATGCTCTGGCTGAACAGGTCCGAGAAGTACATGCGGCTTCCCTTGAACCCGTAGGTGTTCACGTTGGCGATGTTGTTGCCGACGACCGTGAGGGCGTTCAAGTTGGTGTTCATTCCGCTGATGCCCGTGTACAGAGAAGTCAGCATGATTTGTTCCCTCCTTTCGAAGGATGGTTGTCACCCTTGCGGGCCGATCCGCTGGATATCGTCCAGGGCCACCCAGAGGCCTCCAACGCACAGATAAGGAATACCGTTCTGGAAGGTCACTTCCTGCACGATGCCGCTCCCCACCGTGGCGGCGGCGATCGGGTTCCCCTCGGCGTCCGTGGCCGAAACTTCGAAGCGATAGGTGCCGGAGGGGCATGCGCTGCCGGTTGAGTCGTTGCGGCCGTTCCACGTGACCGACTGCCGGCCGGCAGGAAGGTTCGATTCTCTCAGCGTGGCCACGAGGCCGCCCTGACTGTCGTAGATGCGGACTTGGACGTCCTTCGCGTCTGCGCCCAGAGAGAAGGTCAGCTCTGCGGGGGAATCCGCCTGATGAGAGAAGGTGTTGCCCGAGAACTCCACGACCTTGCCCAGGAGGCCGACGGCGCTGAAGTTGTTGAGAGACGCCAGATAATTCTCGAGGGAGTCCTGGCTGGAGGAGATTTTACGCATCTCGTCGAGTTCGCTGAACTGGGCGAGCTGGCTCACGAACTCGGTCGCCTCCATAGGATTCAGCGGATCCTGGTTCTTAAGCTGGGTTACGAGCAGGTTCAGGAACACGTCTTGTCCGAGGGATTGGGATTCGGTCGATTGCGGCGAGGAGGGTCCCGTTGAGCCGCTGACAGCCGTGATCATGATGCATGCCTCCTGTCTACACGAAAAGGTCCAGGGTCCGGTCTGTCACGCGGGAAGCGGCGTTTGCGAGAGAACGCTCCTCTGGTGACGCGGCGCCTTTCCGGAGGTTGCTTCCGGACCCCGAGGCCTCCCGGCCCTGAAAGCGTTCACCCGTGGATCCCGAATCCACGAGCACCTCGAAGTGTTCAACTTCGAGTCCGAGTTCCTGGAACCTTTGGACCAGCGCGTCCTGCTGGCCTTGGACGAGTTCCTGCAGCTTGATCGTGTCGACCAGGGCCTGGGCCGCGATTTTGCCGGGCTCCAGGCGCACGTCCCATCTCATCTCTCCGAGGCCGTCGCCCTGGATGCGCAGATGGAATTGCTTCGCGGAAGTCTCGAGAGCCTCCCGGGCGTGAATTTGCAGATGGCTCATTACGGATTCGCTTCGCCAGGGGCCGGGTGTCGGAGCGCTTCGGCCAGGGCCTGCGGGGGGTTCGGTGCGTCCTTCGGTCGGCTTCACTCCGGCCTGTTGCAGAGGGTCTGTTTCTTCGGCTCCTGCAAGACCTGGCTGGGACAGGGCCCGTTCGCGTCCCTGGAAGGGAGAACGCGCCGAGGGGGCGGCGGCAGAGGCCGTCTTGGGCTCTCCTGTCTTGTCCACTGTCGGTCCGTCCTGGAATGCGTCGTCGGCCCCTTGTTCAGGGTCGGACGGAGCCGGGGTGTCCTCCTCGGGTGGCAACGGCTCGCCCGGGCGCCCTTGTACGGCCCTGGCCTTTGGGGCTGTCTCAGAAGCCTCGCTGGGCGTCCTGCCGGCCGCAGCGACGGCCGAAAAGAGCCCCGGTGCAGCCTCCTCGTGCGGAAGCGCCGCAGGAGCTGGAACTTTCGGCGCGCTCCCCTCGGCTGGCCGAGACCGATTCGATTCTTGAGCCGCAGTTTCAGCCTCCGTGGCAGGGGAGACGGAATCCTGCGGTCCTGCCGCGGGCTCCTTGAGCAGCGGTTCGGCCCTCATGGCGAAGGAGACGGTAAGCCGCCGGTCCGGGGAGGGAAAGCTGCCTGGCGCGCCTGGATCGTCGGCCGGCACAGCGAGCCTCGGGTTGCCGGTGTCGGGCGAGGTGTATCCGGCCCGGTCCGCAGGCGGAGGCGAAGGATCTGAGGGCGATGTTGTGGCGGTCTGAGCCTGGGGGGCCAAAGACGGCTGAGGCTCGCTCCCCTGAGCTTCGGGCGCGCTACCGGCGAGATGAAAAGCCGGATCCTCCGCGGCCGGGACCGCAAGCCGGGCCGGGATCTCCCCTCCCTGATCGAGGAAGAAAGGCTCGCCCGGAGGTTCCGGTCTCTCCGCCGCAGAAGCGGCGGGAGCGCCAGGAGTCTGAGGAGGCGGCGTTGGGGCAAGTTCCTCCGCCACGGTCTCGGTCTCCACGGGCATCCAGGCAGGAAATGCCGGCAGTGCCTGCGGCCTGGCCTGTTCTGGCCTCGAAATCGAACTGGCCGGCCCTGTATCGTCCGTCGTGCCTGCCTCGGCGATGGGTGAAGGGAGAATGAAAAGATCCGTGTCCTGCTGGTTCGGCTCGGCCGGTGGTGCGGTCGGTGCGGCCATCCCGTTCGAAGCGGTCAGGTCCTGGCCCGGGGCCTGCATCTGGCGCAGAGCCTCTTCGATCGCGGTCGCGAACGACTGAGGATCTTGGACCCGAAGGCGCCCGTCCTGTGAGCCTAGGGGAACCGTTTTCACGGGATTCGGCGAGGCGCATGAAAAATCCGCCAGCGGCGTCTCGGGAACCACAGGATCAACAGGGATTAGGGCCATGGGGCTGTTTCTTTGTTCTCGGTTCTTGGGAGATGGATCGCATCAACGGTTGCCAAAGGGCTAGGCAATTGCCGTGCCAGGGGGAGGGGATGGGCAAGTTGTTGAAAAATCAATGTACCGTGTTGAAGGCCCTTGTGTTCAAGGGCGGCAGTTTCTTCCGCCCGGCAGAAGGTTCCCGGGGAAAGGATCACACGCAAGGGAGGGCCACGGTCCCTCTTGGCCGCAAGGGGGGATCCGTGATTCGGTGGAGGGCCATGCTCCGTCATGGCCGCTTCTTCTTGGACGCCATATCACACAAACCGTGAGGCCCCAAGACGGACGCGACGGAGCGCGTCCCTCCATCACGGACTACTGATTCTTGCCGAGCTGGTTCTGCGAGAGCAGGCGTGTGAGCTGGCTGGTCTTGGCCGGGGACATGAGGCCCAGAACCTGGCCTGCCTTGCGGGGGCTCATTTTCATCAGAAGCCAGGAAGCGGTCCCTTCGTCCAGGGTTTCGATTCGCTGGGCCGCGCTCTCCGGCTCCATGGACTCGTAGATCTTGACGAGCCTCTGCTGCTTTTCGTCCTCGTGCTCCTGGATGCGCTGGAACATGGCCTGGACTTCGGTTCGCAGAGCCGAAAGCTTGCGGATCCGCTCGTCCACCTCGGCCGCGTAGGCCTTGAGTTTCGCTTCGTCGGCTTCCACCTGTCTGGCGCGGCGGGCGAGGAGATCGTGCTCCCCGCGCAGCTTTTGGGCGAGTTCCTCCACTTCTTGGCTGCACGCTTCCGGAGAGGGTTCGAGGGACGGCGCGGGCGCGGCGGGCCGCGGCATGGCCTCTGCTCGGCACACCGGAACCGGCTCCTCGAGCACGAGGGAGAGGAGCCATCCCTTGAAAAGCAGGAGGCTCAAGATGCCGAGGAAAAACAGCTTAGACGGGATTCCTTCTCTGGGCGAACTCATCGGTCACCTTTTGCTCGAGGCTTCGTTCGAAGCGCTCTGCCTGCCGGTCGTGGTTTTCCTTGAGCTTCCCGTACCGCATCCGTTCCCTGCGAATCTTCTGGAGGACCTCTCGGCGCTCGGCGGCCCGGCGCTGCAACAGACTTTCCTTGGCCCTCATCTCTTGAATGCGCAGGAGGAGGGCCTCCAGGTACTGCAACACCGTGCCTGTCTCGCACCCCGGGTCCGGGCACGCGAGCTCCTGCTGAAGTTCCCTGCGCCTTCGGACGAGCCTCTCCAATTCCTGGCGGGCTTCCCTTCGTTCCCGATCGATCGAAAGGATTTCCTGCCGCAGGGCGTCCTCTTGCGTGCGGTAGACGTTCAGGACGGTTTCGAACCGGAATTTCCCGTTGGTCATGAGGCCTCCGCGGCGAGCTGTCGCAAGCTGTTCCACGCTTCATCCAGAGAAACTTTTTCGTCGATCCGCTGCCTGAGGAAGGCGTCGATCCGCGGTTTCAAGCGCACGGCCCGGTCCACCTCAGGATCGCTGCCTTCCTTGTACGCGCCGATGGAGATCAGGTCAGAGGCTTTCCTGTAGGCGGCGAGCAAGGCCCTCAGACGCTGGGCGGCCGCGAGGTGCTCCTCTGGCACGACCGAAATCATGACGCGGCTGACGCTTTCGAGCACGTCCACGGCCGGGTAATGACCCTGGGCGGCCAGGTCCCGGGAAAGGACGATGTGGCCGTCGAGCAGGCTTCGGGCCGAGTCGGCCAGGGGGTCGCTGAGATCGTCCCCTTCCACGAGGATCGTGTAGATTCCCGTGATGGAGCCGCCTCCTTGGCCGCCTTTGCCCGCCCGTTCCAAAAACACGGGAAGCAGGGCGAAAGTCGAAGGGGGATATCCCTTTGTGGCCGGCGGCTCGCCCAAGGCAAGTCCGATCTCCCGCTGGGCCATGGCGAAGCGGGTGATGGAGTCCATCATGAAAAGCACCCGCTTGCCCAGATCCCGGAAATACTCGGCCACGGCGATGGCCAGGAAGGCGCCCCGCTTGCGCAGGAGAGGGGGCTGGTCCGAGGTGGCGGCCACCACAACGGAACGGGCCATGCCTTCGTCGCCCAGGGTGCTCTGGATGAACTCCTGCACTTCCCGGCCCCGTTCACCGATCAGGGCGATGACGTTCACGTCCGCCTCGGTCGACCGGGCGATCATGCCCAGAAGAGTGCTCTTGCCGACGCCGCTTCCGGCGAAGATGCCCACTCTCTGTCCCTCCCCACAGGTGAGCAGCCCATTCAGAGAGCGGATCCCAACGTCCAGGGGCCTTCGGATCGGCGAGCGTTCCAGGGGATTCATGGGTTTCCGGTACAAAGGCACGGTGGTTTCTGCCCGCACCGGTCCCTTTTCGTCGATGGGACGTCCCAGTCCGTCAAGCACCCGGCCGAGCAGGCAGGGCCCGGCCGGAACGCGCGTTTCACCCGACTGGATTCGGATCAGGCTGCCCGGCCCGATGCCCAGGATTCCTTCCAGCGGCATGAGGAAGATTCTGTGGTCCTGGAACCCCACCACCTCGGCCTGGGTGGTGCGTTCGCCGTCCACGGACCGAATGAGCGCCTTGGCCCCCACGGGCGACAGGGAGCCTGTCCCCTCGATGAGGAGACCCACGGCCTTCTGCACTCTGCCCTGCACGACAAAGGGCTCCACACTGCTCAGACGGTCGGCCAGGCCGGAGAAGGTCATGGTGCGCTCAAGGCCTCCTCGATCGCTTCCAGGGCGGTGCGGATTCGTGCGTCCACTTCGCACGTGTCCGTCTCGAACAAAACGTCGCCCGGCTGCAGGCCCGCGTCCTCCAGCACCCGGACCTGGCCCTGTGCACCGAGCCGCTCGCAGAGGCCGGGCAGCGCCTCCCGCAGCGCGCCGAACTCGGAGGGCGCTACCCGCACATCGACCCGTTCGCACTCTTTGAGCTTGCTGAGGCCCGCCTCGAGGACCTTGAGCCTGGCCACAGGATCGAGGCGGATTTCCCGAAGCACGATCCGCTCGGCCACCGCGAAGCAGAATTGCAGCATCTCTTGCTGCCACCGGCGGATCCATTCGGCCCGCTCGCGTTCGAGGGCCTCCAGGAGCGTGGCGAGCCGTTCGGCCGTGCCGCGTCCTTGCTCCAGCCCGGCCTGGAAGCCGGCCTGCCTGCCGGCCTCGAACCCCTCGGCCCGGGCCGATTCCTTGATCGCTTCCAGGTCCGGCGTCTCCTGGGCCGGCGCTTGAGGTTCCTTGTCGGCCTGGTCCCGACGGATCGAGCGGTCGAAGGAAAACAGACGAACCGGATCCGCCGGGGGGCGGATGTCATACAAATACTTCCTCTCCACCCTTGCCTCCGAGAACGATCTTGCCTTCTTCCTCCAGGCGCTTGACGATCTTGACCACTTCCTGCTGGGCCTTTTCCACGTCCTTCAGGCGCACCGGCCCCATCATCTCCATTTCTTCCTTAAGGATCCCGGCGGCTCTTTCGGACATGTTCCGGAAGAACTTCTCTTTCATCGCGTCGTCCGAGCCCCGGAGCGCCTTGGCCAACAGATCGGAGCTGACCTCGCGGAGGACGAGCTGCAGGGTCTTGTCGTCGAGTTCCTGGATTTCCTCGAACACAAAGAGCTGTTCTTCGATCTTGGCCCAGATCGGCTCCTCGATGTCTCGGATCTCTTCAAGAATCTTTCGCTCGATGCTCGTGTCCAGGGAGTTGAGGATGTCGGCCGCGTACTTGACTCCGCCCAGGTTGAACCCGGGCCCGGTGCCGCTTTCGGCCAGGTGGTCCTTGACGGCGTGCTCGATCTCGCCGAGCACGCTTGGATGGATGTCCTGCATGGTGGCGATCCGGTACACGACCTCGCCCTGCAGGTAGTCGGGAAGCAACTCGAGCACCTTGCTCGCCTTGGGAGGATCGATCGAGGCCAGGACGAAGGCGATGACCTGGGGATGCTCCCGCTTAACGTAGTCCGCGATGATGCGGGGCTCCATAACTCGGATGGCCTCGATTCCCTGCTCCCCGCCGTGGAGGAAGAAGTTCTCCATGAGCTTGGAGGCTTTCTCCAGTCCGATGGTCTTCTCCAGTACGTTCTGCATGTACTGGCCGCCGTCGAGCCCCATCAGCTCGTTCTCTTCCAGCGTCTTGAAGAACTCCTGGGAGACCGACAGGATCTCCTCGCTCTTCACGGTGTCCATGTGCACCATGGCCGTGGTGACTTTCTGAATCTCCTGCTGCTTGAGGTGCTTGAGGACCTCGCCGGCGAGATCCTCTCCGACCGCCAGAAGCAGGAGGGCCGCCTTCTCCAGTCCTTTCATGTTCAGCCCTCACGCAGCCACATTCTGACGACCTGGGCCGCTTCGGCCGGGTCCTGCCGGACCCGGTCGACAAGCCTTTGCCGGTCGCTCTTGCCCTCCGGGAGCGTGCGTTCCGCCTCGGCCAGGGCTTGGGGGAATTCCTGCGGCAGCTCCCTCTGGGCCTTGGCGCCCGCCTCGGCCAGGACGCGCAGCATGGGCCTCAGGCCCGCGAAGATGAGTAGGGCCACGCCGATCAAGAGCCCGCCGTATTTCAAAGCGTACGGCAGGAGTCCCTGGATCCGCTCCAGGAGTCCGGCCGGAGGCGCTTCGAGGTCGGCGCCGGTCGCGTTCGTCTCGAAGGGCAGGAACGCAACTTCGACCTGATCGCCCCGCTGCGCGTCGAAGCCCACGGCGCCCTTTACGATCGACGAGATTCTCTCGATTTCGCCTTCTTCGGTCCGGTCGTCCTTGTGGAGAAGAACGGCCACGGAAAGCCTTCGGATCGCCCCGGGGGATTCCACCATCCGGCGGACCACCTTGTTGATCTCGTAGTTCAAGGTCTGTTCCTTGAGCTCCGAGGGCGCGCTTTCCTGTGACCCGGTGCCGGGAATCCTGCCCGGCACATTGGCGTCGAGGCCGGGCGAGACGCCGGCGGCTTCTGCGCCCACGCGCTCGGACCGCTTCTGCTCGCTCCGGACGACCGCAGAATCCGGGTCGAACAGCTCCTCCTGTTTCTCGACTTTGCGGAAATCCACGTCGGCCGAAACCCGGACCACGGCCTTTCCGGGGCCCACGACTTTTTCGAGCATCTGGGTGACCCGTTCCTCGAGTTTGTCCTCCAGGGCGCTCTTGTACTCAAGCTGCTGCGAGGAGATCGCGCCGAAGTCCTCTTCGGGCTTGGCCGCGGCGGTGAGCAGGGTGCCTTCGGTGTCGATGACCGAGACGTCGTCCGGCGAGAGGCCGTCCACGCTGCCGGCCACGAGGTAGACGATTCCGCGGACCCGGGACGGATCGAGCCGCCTGCCGCCCCGCATCTTGAGCACCACGGACGCCTTGGGGCGGTCCTCCCCGCTTCCCACGAAGGGAGACTTGGGAGGAATCACGAGATGGACCCGGGCGCCTTCCACTTCCTCGATGCTCATGATCGTGCGGGCCAACTCACCCTGGAGGGCCCTGCGGTAATTGACCTCCTGCACGAACCGCGAGGAAGTCCAGCTTTCCTGATCGAAGATCTCGAACCCGACGACGCCGCCCCGGGAGATCCCTTGGGCCGCCAGAGCCAGGCGCGTCTCGTAAACGCTCTCCCTCGGGACCAGGATGACCCGGCCGTCCGCCTCGGTCCGGTACGGGATCCTGCGCTTCTGCAGCTCGGCGATCACTTTGCCCGCGTCCTCTTCGGCGAGGTTCGCGTACAGGACCCCGTAATCCGGCCTTCCGGCCAGAACGGCAAACAGGATCAGGCCGCCCAAAGTGGAAAGGAACACGACAACCGCCAGAAACCGCTTCTGGCTCGGCAGGGCCTGGAAGCCTTTGACGAGATCCTGGAGCTTCATGGGCTACGGTCGCTCCCCGTGCGGGTGGGCAGGCGCTAAGCCTGGATCTTCATGATTTCTTCGTATGCTTTGACGATTCGGTTGCGGGTCTCCACCATGAGCTGGAAGGAGACCTCGGCCTTCTCCATGGCGATCATGGCCTGGTGGATGTTTTCGAGTTTTCCGGAGCTCACCTCCAGGGCGGCGCGGTCGGCTTCGTTCTGGAGCTGGTCCACCTTGTCAAGACAGGCCTTGAGATAATCCTGGAAGTCCGCTTTCCGGGGCGTCGACTTGGCCTCGGGCAGCTCCAGGGGAACGCTCTCCCGGCCGATTCCCTTGATCTCGGTCATGGCGATCACCTCCCGATCTCAAGCGCTTTCTTGATCATCTGCTTCGAGGCGTTGAAGGCCGATAGGTTGGCCTCGTAGGAACGGATCGCGTCCATCATGTTGACGATCTCTTCAAAGGACTCCACGTTGGGAAAGTTCACGAATCCCTGTTCGTCCGCATCCGGATGGGATGGCATGTACACCCGCTTGAAAGGCCTCGGGTCTTCCACCACGGCCAGGGTCGTCACTTTCTGGACGCCCGATCGTCTTTCGTGAAAGTCCGCTGCGGTTCGGTGGAGCGGCTCGGCGGCGAAAACCACGTCCTTTCGTCGGTAGGGCCCTCCGCTTGCGGTTCTCGTGGAATCGGCGTTGGCCAGGTTCGAGGAGATGATCCTCAGACGCCGCATCTGGGCGTCCATGCCCGAGAGGCTCAAGTCGAATCCGTCGAAGGCGCCCATGTCACACTCCTCTGATTGCGTGTTTGAGGGTCGTGATCTTGTGGTTGATGAACCGAACGAGGGTCTGGTACAGGAATCCGTTTTCCGTGATCCGGGCCATCTCCTGGGCGAGGTTCACCGTGTTCCCGTCGAACCTCGCTCCGGCCTGCTGGACGGGAAAGCGCGGCGAGGGCGCTGCCTCCGCCGAAGGAAGATGGCGCTCGTTCGTGCGGGCGAGCCCGGTCGTTCCGTCCCCGGTCGCCCTGCGCAGAGCGCTCTGGAAGTCGAGGTCCCGGGCCTGGTATCCGGGCGTGTCCAGGTTGGCGATGTTGGAGGCGAGGATCTTCTGCCGGGCCGCGGTCCAGTCGAGAAGACGGGAGGCGCCGGCAATGCTCAGCCCCTTAGATGGGTCTGCCACGGTTTCTCTCCTGTGTCTTTCGTTCGGTTTGCCCCATGCGAGCTAGACGCTTAAGCAAGATCCATACCATCCCGCCGACACCGAATTGCGCTTCCGGCGACACCTTCCCCCTTTCCGGGATCAGGAAGGAACTTCCCCCTGGGAAGAATCTGCCGGGCCGCGGATCCCGTACTCCCTGAGCTTGTTTCGCAGGGTTCTCACACTGATCCCGAGGCGTCGCGCAGCCTCGGTTCGGTTGCCTCCTGTGTCCCGAAGGGTCGCAAGGATCGCCTCCTTCTGCATGGATCGCAGGCCGCCCGCGACCCCTCCGAGCCTGCCGGCGAGCGCCGCAGCGGCTGGCTGCCCGGGCAGGAAGAGATCGTCCTCGGTCAGCACAAAGGAACGGGAGAGCACCACGGCCCGTTCTACCACGTTCTTGAGTTCGCGCACGTTTCCCTTCCAAGGTTTTTCCTTGAGAGCCCGGATGGCGTCCTCGTGGAACTTCTTGGGAGGCATGCCCAGCCGGCGCGCGACTTCGGCGGCGAAATGTTCGGCCAGAACCGGTATGTCACCCTTGCGCTCCCTCAGGGGCGGAAGCTCCAGGAGCACCACGTTCAGCCGGTAATAGAGATCCTCCCGGAACCGTCCCGCGAGCACCTCCTGCGCGAGATCCCGGTTCGTCGTGGCGATGACCCGGAAGTCCACCCGGATCGGCCGCTCCCCGCCCAGCCGCTCCACTTCCTTCTCCTGGAGAACCCGCAAGAGCTTCGCCTGGAGACTGACCCGCATTTCGGCGATCTCGTCGAGCAGAAGGGTGCTCTGATCGGCCATCTCGAACTTGCCGATGCGCCTTTGGCTCGCGCCGGTGAAAGCCCCCTTCTCGTGGCCGAACAGTTCGCTCTCGAGCAGGGTGTCCGGAATGGAGGCGCAGTTGACGCTCACGAGAGGCAGGCGGCTCCGGGGGCTTGCGGCGTGGATGAACCGGGCCAGCAATTCCTTCCCTGTGCCGCTTTCACCGGTGATGACGATGTTGACGTCGCTCGCGGCAACGCTGCGGGCCATCTCCAGGATCTCGAGCATCCGGTTGTCGCGGGTGATGAGGCCCTCGGCGCCGGCCGCCTGCGGGGCGGGCGACTGGGCGCTCCTGACCTTTTCGAGCAGCTCCTCCACCGAGAACGGCTTGAGCAGGTAGTCGACGGCTCCTTCTTTGACGGCCTGAACCGCTTCCCGCACCGTGCCGAAGGCCGTGATGAGCAGAAAAGGCAGCGACGGCGCCTGGCGTCGCACCTCCCTGAGCAGGGTCAGGCCGTCCATGGCCGGCATGCGCACGTCGCTGATCACCATCCGAAGACCTCCTTTGGAGATCCTTTCGAGGGCCTGGCGGCCGTCGGACGCCTCCTCGGTGGGGAATCCCTTGCGATTCAAGGTTTCCTGGATGGCCCTGCGCATCTCCAGGTCGTCATCCACAAGCAGAATGGGCCTCGTATCCATGCTCTTGCTCCTGGCCTGCCGGGATCGACAGAACGAAAGTGGTTCCCCTGCCGGGCCGACTTTCGACGTCGACGAACCCTCCGTGGGCCTCCACGATGTTGTTCACGATCGCCAGGCCCAGCCCCATCCCCTCGCTTCTGGTGGTGTAGAAGGGGTCGAAAATCCGGTCGAGCTCCTCTTCCGGAATCCCCCTGCCGTTGTCCTGAACGGTGAGGTGGATCCACGGCCGCAACGTACCCGCTTCGTCTCCTTCGCTCGTCTGCCGGCAGCCGAGCCGCAGAAAGCCGCCGAACTTCATGGCCTCCACGGCGTTGACGATCAGGTTGAGCAGAGCCTGCCTGAGCAGGACCCGGTCGCCGTAAAAGAACGCGGGCGCCTGACGCACCTCCCTTCGGACTCGAATCCTTTTCTCCTTCAGGAGCGGCCCGGCGAACTCCTCGGCCTCGGCCAGAAGGGCGACCGGATCGATGGGTTCCCGGACAGGATCGCTTCCTTTGGCGAACTGGAGGAGATTCGAAAGAACGTGGCTCAAGTTCCTGACGCCGGTGGCCAGGCGGCGGGCCAGTTCGAGGGCCTGGCCGGAGTCGCGAAGCTCCTCCATCAGAAGCGTCACGTTGAGCTCCATGCTTCCGAGGGGGTTGCGGATCTCATGGGCGATCCGGGCCGCCATGCCGCCCATGGAAGTCAGCCGCTTCTGGCGCTCGGCGAGCCGCTTCCAGCGCGTCACCTCGGACACGTCTTCCAGGAGGATGACCCAGCCCGGACCTTGCTCTGTCGCTCCATTCAAGGGGGAAACCGAACATCGATACACACCGGCTCCGTTTCGGCTCTCCCGGAGCACGCCGCTCGCGAGAGGGAGGTCTCGCAGAAGAGGGAAGGAACGGTACGAGACCCCTTCGGGCGCTCTGTCTCCGAATTCCAGCATGTGCCTGGCTTTCTCGTTGGTCAGGCGCACGCGGCCCTCGAGGTCTGTCACGAGGATGCCCACCGGAAGGTTCTGGAGGATGCCGTCCAGAAATTTCTGGAGCCTTTCCTTTTCTTCGAGGGAGACCAGCAACCGGGCGTTCTTTTCTCCGAGTTCCCGCTTGAGCTCCTCGGTCTGTTCGCGCAGAAGGGCATAGGAGCGTTCCAGGCGCTCCGAGGCTGAAGTAAAGGCCAGGAAGGCCTCGCGCAGGGCCGAGACCGAGACCTCGGTGTAGGGAGCTTCAGTCTCAAGGGCCATTGGAGCCTTTCTCCATCGCTGCAATCGTTTCGTCCGCCCGCAGAATTTCTTCCGCGCGGACCCGGTCCGGTCCGGCCGGAAGATGTTCCAAGACCCGGCGGGCCTCTGCGGTTTTCCCGGACCGCAACAGGCACAGAACCTTCCACTGGGATACCTGCGTTTCGCTGTCCGTGCTTTCTGGGCCCATCTGATCCAGGGCCTGAAAAGATTGCTCGCACTGCTTGAGCATGTACCGGGCCTCGGCCAGCTCCTGTACGACCTGGGTCCGCTCCTGGGGGTCAAGGCCCTGGGAAGCGGCTGCCTTCTCCAGCCGTTCGATCCCCCAGTCCGTCATGCCCATCGCCAAAGCGGCCCGGCCGCCTTCGACCAGCAGCCGCGGATCCTGGCAGGTGCCGGCTTCTGTGAGCAGGGCCCGGGCTTGGTCCTGCTTAGCCTGACGGAACCGCACACATCCCAAGAGCCATTTGGCCTCGTTCTTGTAAGGAGCGTCGGGCAGGGCGAGAAGTTTTTCGCAAAAGGCTGACGCTGCTTCGAGGTCGTCGCCCTGCAACGCGAGCTTTGCGGCCTCCAGCCAGGCTTTGGGATCCCCTTCGTTCTCATGGTAGAGGTCCAAGGCGGCCTGCCAAAGTCCGAGCTCCTGAAAAGAACGGGCCAGCCGCAGCCGGGTTTCGGGCTTGAGGGAAGGCAGATAGTCCTTCCATTTCTGGGCCAGCAGCCATACCGCGGCCGGGTTTGCACTCGTCGCAAGATCCTCTATGCCCTGCTCCAGAGCTTGGATGGCCCCTTCTAAAAGGCGCCTGTTCCACGATTCGCCGAGAATCAGCATGCGACCTTTTTGAGCCGTCGCCAGAGCGGGTCTCCATTCCTTCCGTTGGAGATGGAGGTGAAGGAGGTAGGTGTAGGCCACACCCTTCCAGTAGTCATTGGCCGGCCCAAAGATCAGGTTGTCGAGATCCTCTCGGGCCTGCGCCAAGTCGCCCGATCGGATCCGGTACTCGGCCCGGCCGAGCAGGCCTGCGGGAGAGGCGCTGGAAGCGAGTTTTTCGTAAAGGGGCCCTGCTTCGGCGGACCTGCCGCTGGCCAGAAGGGCCTGGGCCAGCCCGAGAGTGGCGAAGTCCCGGACCGGCCGGAAGGGCGAATCCTCGCACGCTCGGAACAGGGGGACCGCCTCCTCAGCCTTCCCTTGGCAGAGCCCGCTGTACGCGGCGAGAACCTGGATCGCCGGCATCCGGGGCCAGTAAGGCCGCCACCGGTTGAAGAGGTCCCAGGCGTGGCCATATTCGCCGGCCGCCAGGGCCAGCACGCCCGAGAGCAGGTCCAGAACAGGTTCGGTGTCCGGATCCGCCCTGCCAGCCAAACGCTCGGCGATCCCTTTGGCCTCCTCGAACCTGGACATGGCAAGGTTCACCTTGAGCATCCCGATTTGAACCCGAATCGTTTCGGTGTCCGGACAACCTCCGGCCTCGGCGCTCCGATAACGGGTCATGGCTTCGGGCAGGAGTCCTTGGGCCAAGAAGCGGTCGCCTTGGACGCGAAGCTGCTCGCACGAGAGCCTCGCGGGCTCCTCGGGCTGGCCGGCGGAGACTGCGGGACCGGCGACGGGGACCTGGCCGCTGCTGGAGTCGGCCGAGGCTGCATCCAAAGGCTCCGTAGACTGAAAAAGGGGCGCGGTGAGATGCTGGCGCAGGAACTCCATGCGCCAGGCTCCGCCCAGGGATTCGGCCCAGCCGGGTTCTTCCCCCGGGCTCCGTGCCTCGGAGACCGAGACCTTGCTGTCGGCGCCGTTCGTTTGGGCGGGAACAGACGCCCCGGGGGCGCTTCCGCTCGCCTTCGCGGGCCAAACCAGACAGGCCAGGCCCACGGCCAAAGCCTGGGCCAGAAAGCGAACGATCTGTTTGGTCGAGGCGGAACGAAGGTTGCGCAAGGGAACCTCTGCTCGTATTTTTGCCATGGGACGACTTCCGGCCAGTCGAACCCTTGGACCTGGTTGTATGTCTGCGATAGCAACCGTCATGCCACCGGGGTCCGGGCGCAATGCCTTGGAATCGTTGTGGATTCGGGAATGCGCCCGCGGCAGAGCCGTCAATTTTCTGACGAGAGAAGACAAAAGGACCCTCGTGAGAGAGTGAATTGTCGGGTCGCCTGCGCGAGCCCTGAGAGCCCTGCCGGATTCCCGGGCGAAGAAGTCCGGTCCATCCGGGAATCGGGCAGCATGAAATGGAGAAGGCCACGGACTTTGGCCACGGGATCGTAGAGGGCCACGCCGATACAGCTGCCCAGGGAATAGGCCACGAGCTGTTCGTCCGGGTCTGCCGATGTGGCCAGGTCGCCGCGAATAAAGAACGGCGAAGTGAGCTTGACTCGGTCGACCGGAGAAAATAGCCTAGAAATAGAGCCCGGGCGATCTCGTGCAGCTTGCTCGCGAGGTGAGCCTTTCTCTTGAAGAAGGCCCGCAACCATGAAGAAGAACCTGATCGTATCCCACCCGAACATCATGATGGGCAAGCCCGTCGTCGCCGGCACACGCATCACCGTGGAACTCATCCTGGAGAAGCTCTCGGCTGGCGAGACGATCGAGGAGATCCTGCAAGCGCACCCCCGCCTGACCCGCGAAGCCGTCCAGGCAGCCCTGGCCTTTGCCAAGGAAGCCTTGCGGGCGGACGTCCTGTACCCGATCCCTGAGACGGGCCCATGAATTTCGTGGCCGACGAGAGTGTTGATTCCTCCATCGTTCTGCGGCTGCGAGGGCAAGGACATCGAGTGTGGTACGTGGCCGAAATGGACCCGGGCTTGTTCGATGACGCTGTGCTCGCCTTAGCCAATCGAGAAGAGGCCCTGCTGTTGACCTCGGACAAAGACTTCGGCGAGTTGGTCTTCCGACAGCGGCGCTTCACCGGCGGCATCGTTCTGGTCCGGCTGGCCGGATTGTCCAGCGAGCGCAAGGCGGAAACCGTCGCCGCCGTGGTGGATCAACATGCCTCAGAGTTGGCGCAGGGGTTCACGGTCATCAGCCCGGGCCTGTGCCGCACCCGCCGCCTGCTCAGTCAAGACTGCTAAAGACCTCCGCACGCGGGCCTTCAGGGTCTAAAAAAACAAGGTGGAGGCTTGCGTTCGATCCTCTGGGCCGAGCGAACCATGGCGCCCGACACCCGGTCTAGAGGTACTTTGTTTCTCCTCCTGGGGTGCGGACGCCCGCTTTGCCGGAGCCGACCTCGAGGAACAAGGTCCGGTTAACCGTGCCGCCCACTTCCGCGGTATCGAGGGACAGGGAAAGCTCGTCGAGGATTTTCCGGAGGACCTCGAAATTACGCTCTCCGACCCGCAGGCTTGGCGGAGCGTTCAGGACCTGGGCGCCGCCCACGGCCAAGATGCGGGCCCGCTTGGCTTCCAGGCCAAGGCAAGCCGCGGTCCTGAGGAGCAGGGGGACCCCGCTGTCGGCGAAGAGGGCGGGCCTGGTTTCGGCCCGCTTCCGGTCCATCCGGGAATCGGGCAGCATGAAATGGAGAAGGCCGCCGACTTTGGCCACGGGATCGTAGAGGGCCACGCCGATACAGCTGCCCAGCGAATAGGCCACGAGCTGTTCGTCCGGGTCTGCCGATGCGGCCAGGTCCGCGATGCCGATGATGCGTTGCTTTGCCGGCATGGGGGACTCGCTCTCCTAGGAAAAGGCGCCCTCCAGATCTTCCAAACCCAGCAGGATCATGGACAGGGCTTGTTCCGTCGCAGTCTCGGTCAGGCCGAGACGGTCGCAGACCTCCTCGGAAGGCCTGTAACGAAGACCGTCCGTGCCGATCCCGATGCCGCCCAGGATGCACAGCGCGTCGGCCACGTGCACAAGGTCGCCCGCCGGGTTTCGGCCGCTGAATTTCTCGGGCTCGTGGTGCCACCGGACGATTTCCACGACCTCGTCCGGAAGGTTCCACCTGTCAGCGAGGAAAGCGCCGAGCTCGGCGTGGTCGATTCCAAGAATCCTCTGTTCGGCCTCCACGAAAGGCAGCCCTTCGCGCGTGGCCAGCTCCAGGATGGGTGCCGCGTCGAGCTCCACGAACGTGCCCAGGGCGATCTTGCCGATATCGTGGAGAATGCCGGCCGTGAACAGGTGGTCGCAGCCAGGGACTTTAAGAAGGCGGCCGAGCTTCTCGGCTCCTGCAGCCCTTCGCGCGTGGCCAGCTCCAGGATGGGTGCCGCGTCGAGCTCCACGAACGTGCCCAGGGCGATCTTGCCGATATCGTGGAGAATGCCGGCCGTGAACAGGTGGTCGCAGGCGGGGACATCGAGAAGACGACTGAGTGTTTCTGCCCCCACGGCCACCGCGACGGAATGCCTGAGCAGGTCGCCGGCAGGCAGGTCGTAGCCTTTTACGGCTTGCTTCTGCATGGGGGAGAAGGTGGTGGCCAGCACGAGCTGGCGCAGATTGCGGGTTCCGAGCCGCCAGACTGCGTCTGCCACTGAGGCCACGGACCGGGGGAAGCCGAAGTAGGCGGAATTGGCCAGTCTGAGCACGTTGGCCGTGAGCGTGGGGTCGCATTCGATGGCGCGGGTGAGCGTGGCCGCGCTGGCGTCCGGATCCTGTAGAATCCGCAGAAGTTCGAGCCGGGACGGAGGCAGGTACCGGTCTGAGGCGGATTTGGCGAGGATTTCTTCCCTGCGGCTCATGAGGGGGCTCTCCTTTCGAGGTCCTTGGCTGGGGCCCGGTTTCCTTCGAGCATGCTTCCCGTCGATCCCGTTTCTTCCGAGAGCGAACCTTCGCTTTCGAGGTCTCTTTCGGACTTCACCTGGTTTCTTCCTGAAACCTTGGCCAGGTACAAGGCCCGGTCGGCCCTCTCCACGAGGGTCTCCGGCGTGTCCTGCTCAGTGACCTGGGCAACGCCCAGGCTCACGGTGACCACCCCGATCCGTTCCTGGCTGTTTTTGATTCTGAGATTTTTGAAAGAGATTTCTTTTCGAATGTTTTCGGCCAGGACGCAGGCGCCCTCTCGATTCGTCAAGGGAAGCAGGATGGCGAACTCCTCTCCGCCGTATC
>Ga0209162_1002248_pt1 | contig 17292 bp, 19 predicted proteins | sample YNPNPMetaG_FD_187121 | JGI IMG/M metagenome (GOLD analysis project Ga0209162, IMG submission 187121) | Anoxygenic and chlorotrophic microbial mat microbial communities from Yellowstone National Park, USA - YNP NP MetaG (SPAdes) (version 2) ... | reverse complement strand
TGCGAATCAGCTTTTCCAACTCGGTGCGTTCTTCACTCGTTAGTTCGATATGTGTATGTTTTCCCATGTCGCACAGGATACCATCCCAGGCCAAAAAGCGCAAAATCTTATATAACGAGGTACTAGTCGCCATACGTGCGAGTTGCTTTGGCAGCGTATTCTGCTTCAAGCTCGGCCAGTTTCCGTTTCCGCTCGCGCTTCTCTAGGCGGTTGAGGGTGATGTAACCGGCGAGGATTGACACGAAGAGGGCAGGCCATACCAGCCAGGCAAAGCTGATTTTGATACTAATGGCAAATAAGAGGCCGAAAAGACCAATGAATACCCCACCGGCGGCCATGTATACTTCAAAGCTAGTACTATTGAGGTAGACTTCGTCTCGTGGGCTAAACCGTTGTTGACGAGCCATACGCGACCTCTATCTGACTAATTCTTGTATCTTTGCACCTATGCTAGCACAGCCGCCGATGAAATGGTAGTGGTTGAAACGATGCATTCTTGGTGCAATATCTGTGCTTTTATGCAAAAATAATCTACCAAAGAAGGGGCAACCACAGGTTGCCCCCGTTGTGCATTAACGCGGTTGGGTAGCAGGTTTGGGGCCACCTTCAATCAGCATTCGCAGGCGATCGAGTTGAATACGCATGTCGAGTGACGCAAAAATCTGCCCGAGACCAACCACAAAGACGCGCAAACTGGGATCGGGCACTTCGTACTCAACCCGATTTTGCACAATCGTGCGGTCACCATCGGCAAACCAACGCCAGAGTTCTTGCCCCTGCCAGAGATCCTCGATCTTTAACAAGATGTGATTGCTATCACGTTCAGTAACGGTATACGTCGCACCGGCCAGCGCGAGTGATTTCAGTCGTAGCTTGTGTTTGCTCCCCAGTGTCATTAACTCGCCTTCGATAGGATCAAGAACGACCAGCGGTGAACGCCACTCCTTCATCAATTGCGGATCGGTCAGGTAGCGTTCTACAGTCGCAGGTGGCGCTTTGATTGAAACAAACTGTTCTTGCACGATCATGCTTGCTCTCCTATGGCTATGCGCTTTCGATTGTAGCACGATAGTATTCTTCGATCCCGCGTTTCAGCATCAGAGCCGGATAGCCTGTAACCGGCACTCCCAGGGCATTGCCTACGGCATCGTTTGGTCCTAACGAAACAACTTCACCGAGTTCAACCGGCTCGTAAGCACGCGGCGCGTCACCACGCGCTTCGGCTGCCAGAATCTCGGCCAGATGCTCACCCTGGCGCACTGCGTAAGATGCAGTGGGGGGTAGGGTCCCACCACGTCCGTCAGGGACTGCCGCACAATCACCAATTGCGAAGACTGCTGCCTGTCCACTCACGCGCAAATAGCGATCCACCAGTACCCGACCCATGCGATCGGTCGGGAAGCCTGCTTCGGCGAGGAGGGCCGGAGCGCGAATACCTGCGCCCCACACGATAGTTCCGGCCCGCAATATACGACCATCGGCAAAGCGGAGCAGTTGCGGTTCTACCCGTACCACCGGTGTTCGCAAGAAGATATTCACGCCTAAACGTTCTAGCCGGCGCACCGCCTCATTACTGGCCCAAGTGCCGAGATGCGGCAAGAGATGGTCTTCTCGTTCGATCAGAGCAATACGGACTTCATTGCGAGGTGCGCCGGTTTGCCGACAGAGATCATCAGCCCACGCCGCCAGTTCACCGGCCAGTTCACAACCGGTATATCCACCACCGACAATGGCGGTCGTCATTGCGATCCGCAGCTCGGTCGGATCGGTCAATGTTGCAGCCTGACTAAACTTACGTATCAGATGCTTACGCAGGGCAACCGCATCAGGGAAGGTTCGGAGGGGCAGCGCATGCTCGCGAGCACCTGGAACCTGAAAGGCAGTTTCGCTGCCCAGCGCAATAACCAGCCGATCATATTCGACACTTCGGCCATCAGCGAGGACGACGCGCCGTTCCAGAGGAAGGATTGTCTGTACCCGCCCCTCGATCCGTTCTACCTCACGACCTTGAAAGAGTTTATCGAGCTGATAGATGGACTTTTGGTCGGTAATCCCGGCGGTAGCAGTCAGATGCAACAACTGAATCAACTGATGGTACGGATGTTGATCAACAACGTGGATAGTAATTTCTAGCCCGTAAGTACGACGGAGACGAGCCAGATCAAGCGCAGTACGTAAACCGGCATAACCGGCGCCAAGTATCACAATTCGCATAGTAGCAAAGCTCCGTGGAACAGCGATCTCAGAGGCATCACCACATGCCTCTCTCTTTACAGAATACCACGGTCTGACCGCCGGTTGACTGCACATTCAGGCACAACTTGCCGCTCTGTCAGGTAGAGAGACAAACGCAGAGGCATGGGATGGGTAGCCAACCACATCCCGTACCTCTGCGTAGACCGACAACCTTAACCGATCACGGTGCCGGTGGTGTTTTCGGTGGGGTTTCGACCCACTCATCAACCTTTGCTGCCCCTTGCTCAACGGCATCAGCAGCGCGGCTGGCTGCTCGGCTGAAGCTCGTTCCCAACTCTTCGGCAGCACGAGCCAGGCGTTCGGTAAACGAACGTACCTGCTCGCCTACGCGCTGTGGGCTAGGCAGTGTGATCTGCGGCGGATCGGCGGCACAGATGTCGTCAACCACCCGCTCCGAAACGTTAGCCAACTCCTTTGGAAAAGCGACAACAGCCATCGCTACTTCTGCCATTGCTCGGCGTACTCGCCGTCGCGAATTGCGGGGGAGCAGCACTAGCGGTACCGAGGCGACAGTCAGGCCGATCCGGGTAGCGCCACCGACGAAGCCAGCCGCCATCTCAAATAGTCCATCACGCTCAGTCGTCGTTTCATTGCTCATACTCATCTCCTCCTTTGCTCACAACGAGCAATCAGCGTTACTTTGTCTCAGTCTTCGGCTCTTCGCCCTCGGCTGCCCACTTCTCGATGCTCTTCCCGGCGATCTCGGCAAAATCGCGGGGTAGCGAAGCGAATGCGTACATCAACTCCTTGGTCGCGTTGCGCATGTGCTGGCGCGACTCTGGAGGCAGCAGGGCCAGCGGTAGCGTAAAGACCGCGAAACCAAGCCGGGCAATCCCGCCACCAAAATCCATTGCCGATTCAACGAAGCTATCGCTGCGTCGTACTGGAACGCTGCGTACCCGCACCTCACCTTCGGTCTCCGTCATAGTTCCACCTCCTTAAAATGGTAACGGTCAGCCAAAATAGCCGCCTACGAGTAAACCTGAGATGATCTGGATTAAGGCCACAAATGGATTTGAGGCCAGGAGATAGCGCACATAATTCTGCTGAGTTGGTTCCTGGTAAAGCTTGATCTGATTGTAGATCGGCGCAATCAGTGCCAGCAGCATAAATGCGGCTACCCAATACTGTCCCCAAATCAATGCCAGGATGAGCAGCATGGCTTCAAAGCCATTAATGGTTAGATACGCTACAATCAGGGTGCGTTTGACCCCAATCGCCACCGTTAGCGATTGCAATCCTAGCTTGCGGTCGCCTTCAACACTCTTGATATCGTTGAGGAAGAGTAAGCCAGCCGCCAGACCGCCATTAATCAATGCTACCAGCACACTTTGCCATGTCAGAGGAGCAAAGATCAAATGTCCCGCCAACCAGCTCATACTCACGTAGCCTAAGCCGACCGCTGGTGGCCCTAGCCAGAAATGCTTCTTCAGCTTAATCGGGGGCATGCTGTAAATAACCGACAGCACGATCCCCAATAACGCGAGAAGGACAATCAATGGATTCCCGAAGACCAGCGAGACCAGCATTGTTGCCGTGCCAAGCACTATCCAATTCCAACGTGCTTCTGCCAGCGAGACGATACCTGCCGGGATTGGTCGTTGCGGATCATTGATTGCATCAAGCTCACGGTCAAAGTAGTCGTTGATACTCTGGCTAAAACCGGTACCGAGTGGGCCGGTCATCAATGCGCCGAGCAACATCAGCCACCAGTGATCCGGTCTTGTCCAATCAAACCCTCGCTGAACCCCTGATGCCAGTGCTCCACAGAAACAGACCAGCACAGGTGAAATCCAGGTCACCGGATCGGCCAGTTCAATATGCGCCCGGATTTTTCGGCTGAGTGAGACACGTTGTTCAGTCGAGATCATAGCTGTTTACCGCATCGCCGGGCAGAAGCTGCACCGGTCACAAGACAATGGCCTCTCACTTATGGCTTCACTGCCTGATATAACACGTGATCATACCCTTCATCAAGCGTCACATCGGTAAATCCAATCTGGCGCAGCAGGTCTGAATACACGCGGTGGTCTTTAAATTCGAGCACCGAAAAGCTCATCCCGATTGCGCAGAGGTAGTGGGTTAGATAGTCGTAGTTGGGATGATGGGGATCGCTAATGACCATATCAAGGATTAACACGCGACCACCGCTTGGCAGGGCATCGTATGCCTTTTTCAGCAACATCTTGCAGAACTGAGCGTTCATCGGATAGAGAATGCGCGAGAAGAGGACGGCATCGCCCTGCGGGTATGGTTCACGATACATGTCGACTGCGACCGGTGTAATCCGATCACTTAGTCCTTTGGCGGCAACATTTTCACGCACCAGATCAAGCGCGCTCGGCAGATTGATCAGTGTCACCTTGAGCTGAGGGAAGGCCTGGCACAGTGCTGCTGCAATATCGCCGATCCCCCCACCAACATCAACCAGAGTCTGCACATCGGCAAGCCGTGCTCGCTTAACCAACAGCTCGGTGAAGAGCTGGATGTTCGAGCGGTGCAACGTCTCGTAGAACAGACTATCTTCGCGGGTGCGTGGTGGGTGAGGAACGATACTGGTGAAATCGACTTTTCCCCGTACCACATCGGCGAGCCGCAGATAGTAGTTTTCAATCAGATCGGCAATGTAATCAACGAATGGTACCATCGTCATATTTCGATGACGCTCCGGATTGGCAAAGAACTGGTCGGCGAAGGGGGTCAGTTGCCACAAATCACCATCCCGTTTTACTAGGCCAACCTGTTCGAGCGTGATAAGGAACTTTTCCAGCCGCTGTGGTACCGTCTGTGTTACAGTTGCCAGATCAGCCAGGGTACGTGACGCGGCAGCCAGGAGATCGAATAGCCCCAAATCCTTGGCTGCTTTGATCACGAAGAAATCAACCGTTCCCTTAAAAACCATGTCGTAGGCCCGGTTAGTTGCCGCAAACAGCTCGTGTTGTTCGAGTGCTACGGCGTCTGGCATCATTGACTCAACCGATGGTACAGTCGTCATGCAATCCCCCTCAGGCGCAGATGCGCGGTCGCTACGAGATAACCGAAGCCGAATCTTCTGTGCGTACTGCCAGCCGGTTTAGTAATGGCTGGAAAAAGATTGGAATAAAGCTGAACCACCAACTGATGTAACCAAGCCAGGCGAAGATGCGGTGTAGCCGTTGCTGATACGGATGGTTCTTCATCGTGGTTCCCCAACGATGACCGGTAATCATGGCTCCTACCATACCGATTGTTGGCAGTGGACCGGTAATCATAAAATAGATTTTCAGCCAGCGGGGTTGGTGTTGTCCCCCAAACCGTTCTTCGCGGAACAGGCGACCAATCCCGACTAGCGCAACCATCAGGTTCATCAACCAATCGAGCGCATGGGCCAGGTTGGCCAGCCGGGTACGAAGTGCGGCACGTTCTGGTTGATGATCGTTGACTTCCTGCCGACATAAGTAGAGTACTGCGGTATAACACGCGAGTGATACTCCCGACACGGCTGCCATTGCGTACAGTATGAATCGCTCAAAGTTCGATGATTTCATGCAATTTGTATTATAGTACAAATCAGCGATATTTCAAACAACAACCGGTGATGATCCGACCAATACGCGCTGCCAATTTTTTAACCCTTCAGGATCACCGTACCACGGTCGTCCGTGGAGCGATGAGTGGTACAGGCCAGGTACAACCAGATATTCAGCGCCGGGTAATGCGGCACAGGTCAGGGTAGTAATACCGTCGCCCCAAGCTTGAGCACCAGATGGCCCATCGATCATGACATAACTGTTGTAGGCCATTCGTTCGATCCAGCGCCCGTTGCGATTCGCCTGAATGCTACGCCCGATAATAGAGGTGTAGCGGATATGGTTGTAATATGCTCCCGGATAGTGTTGATTCGTAAACCCTACTGTCTGCCGGGTCCAGAATTCTTTGCTGTGGTGTGGGGTACCAAGCATGATTAGGTGATGCACGAAGCGATGACCTCCGTATATCTCACCTTTGTAAGGATGATCGCCGAGATACATTCGGGCTACAGTACCACCTACACTGTGGGCCAGAATTGTCACGCTGTTTGCTCCAGTCTCTTGGAGCGCCTGAGCGACGGTGGCGCGCAAGATGCGCAGGACCGGCCGAAAATCCCAATCGCGCGTCAATGCCCAGCGCAATCGTCCAATTGGGGTGATGAAGACCTGAAAATCGAACGGTGGCCGAGAAAGAACCTGGGCCAAGGTTTTGTAATCATCAGGACTGGTCAGGTAACCGCCAATAATAACCAGTGGACGAGTCATACGTGCTCTCACTAGGCGTCGAACCAGAGTGGCACTACATCACGAGCACCGTACCAGGTTGACGGTGCGTTGTACGGTGCGTGACGGGCACCCTCAAGAATCAAGTTGTCCGCTCCAGCCAGATAACATGCCGCCGTCGGCACAATTCCATCGCCGATGAGATTTCCATCACCAAACGAGACCTCGTAGGAACGGTAGGCAATCATCTCTTCTGGTGAGCCGAACCGGCGACCACGCACGCTCCGACCGGCAACTGCGCGATACTTGATATGCGGAAAGGCCGCACCGGGATACCGCGCTTCCAGCCAGTCGGCAAATTGCTTGACCCATATTTCCGAGGTGGCATGGGCTGTTCCCAGCGTTGTCAGACTCGCCACGACCTTGTGACCGGCATAGCGAACACCCTGATACGGTTCATCGGCCAGGTATGCGCGGGCAATTCGCCCACCGGCACTATGCCCGATGAGATCAATTTTATCCGCACCGGTTTCATGTAATGCAATTTGTACTGTGGCTGCCAGGGTATCGAGAGCCGGACCAAAATTAGGATCGCGCAGTGCCAGCCAGTCTAGCCGACTGAAGTTGACAACGTACACGATACGATTGTACGGCGGTGCGGCTAGTATCCGCGCCATTCCTAAGTAATCGGCAGGTGACGATAGCCACCCGCCCATAATAACAACCGGACGAGGCATAGGTCACTCTTTGTCTTCAGAGCGTTCAGGTTCGTTTTGCCGATTTGTTGTTCCCATTCCCGTTGTCGGCAACTACTTTAATTCGACGGATCGTGGTGTTCTGTGGCTTTGCCGATTCACCGGGCAGGGCATTGATGACGGCATTGCACAGATCGCCACCGATACGTAACAATTCTTCGGTCTGGAAACGAATCCAGTGGCCGTAGAAGTTAAAGACCTTCTCGGTTGTGGTACGTACCTCACGGGTAAAGGCTTCCAGGCCCTGTGGCGGGAGAGCGCCTCGTGCATACGAACGCAGTAGATAGCCGATAGGTTGGACATCCGTCGGTGGCTCATCACCAGCCTGGCTCCGTCGTAGCGGTGTTGATGGCGTTGGCTCTTCGGAAGCCGATGGCTGATACGTAGGCGGAGCGTAGTTGCGCGGTGTAAACGACGGCGTGTACGACGGTGTAAACGATGCACTCCCAGGCGTATACGAGCGTGGTGGTGGCGTGTAGGTTGCCCGCCCTGATGATGTCGGTGTGGCCTCATCGGCATAGCGTACCGGTTCATCATAGGTCAGGCCCAAGAAGCGCTGAAGCCAACCAGGCATCCATCCTGGCCCAGCCGCTTTTCTGTAGCGGGGCTCCTCTTCAGTAAGCCCAAACCACCGACGTACAAAACCGGGTAACCAACTAACAGTGTCATTTTCATCAAAGCGATTCATACCTGCTCCTCTCTATCAAGAGCCAAAGGCAAAGAGCCGACGACGTTGGGGGACATACGGTGCAAAGCAGAAATTAATGATCCGCTCTAGATCATCGTTTGGATAACGACGATCAAGGGTTGCAATTGAGTCAAGAACGTACATCAATTGCTCAACCGGTGTTTCTGGTTTACAACGCACTAATTTTTTGATCAGATGTCGGCGCAGTTCCAGACTATAGCGCAGCGACGTGGTTGCCAGACGGGCCAACAGTTGATCGCGCACATCCACATTTTTGGTTAGTCGGTCAAGCCAGCGTGCCAATCCAAGCCGTTCACTGCGGTCAAGGTAATAGTTGACCAGATCGACCAGCCCAACGACTGATGTCACGCTGATCACTTCTGCCCATCGTTTGGGAAAAGAGAGACGGTTAAAGGCTGACAACGATTCGAGTTGTTCGATCAATTGGCAAGCAGAGTGGTATGGCTCTCGTTCAAAGCTACGACGCAGACCAGCTTCCCGCTCGGCCAGCATTGCCACCGCTTCGCGCACGACACCGTCGCTATCATCGTAGCCACCGTGGTATAGGTGCATCTCGTGTGCCAGTTCGTGCAGGGCAATACCCACGCTGCCATCTTCGTCCCAGCGGCCAAGCATCACCACCGACCCAGAACGGGGTGAAAAGCTACCACTATCACCCCAGGTTGTGTCCCGAACAGTATCAACCGCTTCAAATGTCAGGCGCTCGGCGAGGACGGTCGGAGGGATGTCGGGCCACATCTTGGTTGCCAGGCGTCGGACCTTTCCGGCCAGTCGACGTGGACGGTAGGTATACTGACCAACCGTTAGGGGGCGGTCATCAGCCCGCTCCATATCAATCATCAATTGTTGACCGCCGGAACGAAGCAACAACTGCATAGACAATCCTCCCTAGCGAACACCTTTTAAGAAGAGGCGCATGATCTGAATGACCTGCTCTGGTAGTTCAAACAAGATCAGGTGACCACATTTTGGTATCTCTAGAAACGAGCCATTCGGCGTGAGCGCAACCAACTTTCGTCCATCAGCCGGACGCATAATCGGGTCGTTAGCCCCCGCTACTAAGAGGAGGGGTTGGCGAATAGTTTTGGCCTGTTCGGCTACAGCCGCCAGAATCTCTGGGCGTGACAATTCAGAGGCCGACACTCGGACAGCCGCCGGATCGCAATAGCGAAGCCCAAGCGTTCCAAGTCGAATATCGCCAACTGATGGCGTATGCTGTGCCATCACCAGTCGGGCGTATATGAAGGGCAACCACCACAGGTTGCGGCGTTCGATAGGGCGTAATACCCGATTAAACACCGTATCGAGCAAGCGGGGGACGAACGCCGAAGCCAGCTTGTTGTACGGTAACAGACTAAAGTTAAAGAAGAGCAATGAGCGCACCAGTTCAGGATGATTGGCGGCGACGTGCAAACCGACGAACGCGCCGAGCGAGAAGGCAGCTAGATGCACTGAGCCGAGATTCAGCTTCCGGATCAGCATTTCCAGATCGGTGCTAAAGCCGGCAACTGTATAATTCTGGCGCGGATCACTGTCAGAAAAGCCATGCCCTTTCAGATCGTAGCTGATCACACGATAGCCAGCCTGGGCCAGCGGATCAACGACATGGTGCCACCAGAACGATGAGCAATCCCAACCGTGGATCAATACCAACGGTTCGCCATCGGTGGGGCCAACATCTTGATAATGATGCACCACACCGTTCAGCTCAATGAAGCGAGCACGTGCTAACAAGGCTCGTTCACCTTCAAGACGGCGTCGCTCGCGTGTGCTGAGCTTACCGGCAAGGCGTGTGGCTACTTCGTTGGCATACGCAACGTACTTTGCCGTTGGTAGCGCATCGATTGGTCGCGCCGGTGGTCGCTCAAACGGGATCGGTTGGGCAAGCACTGACATACGCGCCCCCTTCGCTATTCTACCCACAGCCGCAGCACTTCTCCTTCAACTCTGGCTCGCAGTCGACCACCGTCAACCAGGCCAGGCAACAGTACGTGACGCCGCAACTGACCAAGCTGAACAACGACCTCTTCATTCGCAACGGCAATATCGAGGGATTTGGCGTCGAGGAACGGAATAAGAAGCCGCATATCACGATCACTACTTTGTGGACGCGGTGGCTCACTCATAAAGATGTCACCATCACGGTAGAGTGCTGCACCACGTAATGCCCATGCGTCGCGGTCAGTTGCTGTTGTATCAATCTGATCAATCCGCAGCAGTGGTCGTGCGCGACTCGTCTCGTGGCTGAACTCGTGGCGACTCGCGTCATCAACCTGATCCGGCGTTCCGTTGACGATCACCTCATCGCTGGCAAGCCCATAAAGACCGAATGCAGTCAATGCTGAGCGGAGTGGCGGCAGATGGAGTTCTGGTGGCAAGACAACCATACGCACCCGTGCACCGCTCTCGGTCTCAAGCCGTGCGCGTTGCGCTTCTAACTCAATCCGCAGCTCTTGCAGTGGTGCAGTAGCACTTGGCGCCAGAATGGCGGCTGGGATCATTGCCTGTTCTTGCGAAGCACGCGATTTTCCCGGTCCGCGATCAAGCCCGAAGATCAGACGGACTGCCCATCGCAACACATCAGGCAGCGTCAAGGCCCGAAGGAGGGAATCCGGTGACGGGCCATCGAGGATCAGCAGATCAAACCGGCCTGACTGACGGGCGCGTTCGGCGACCAGCATTGCTGCCACTGCATCAATGCCAGGGAAAGCGGGCAACTCATCAGGGCCAAGATCGCGCAAGCGGGAAACCAACCCACTGCGCAACGAAGGTCGCACCTGCTCCCAGCGGCGTGCTACTTCTTCGTGAGGATGAATCTCCATTGCTGCCAGATTTGGTTCCAGTTCAAGCGGGCGTGAACCAAGGCTCTGATGCAGCAGATGGCCGATCAGATGTCCTGGCCCGCTCGAAGCCAGCAGGGTGCGATAGCCGCGTCGCGCAGCGTGACAGGCCGTCGCTAGCACTGCCGCGCTCTGTTGGAGTTGATGATGAGCAGTAAAGATCAGTGTGCGCATGGAGAGTGCTCGCAACCGGTGCTAGAAGCAGCCGGTATAGTCAACGGGATTGTTCCAACGAAATAGCGATCATGCCGCTTCGACTTGTTGTTTACTGGTCGTGCGTTCAACCGGTACCTCGTAAAAGGCCAGACGTAGGATACCATCTTCATACCGATGGTCACCAAGCGTGCAATCGTACAATACGCGCGGTAAGGCAATGGTGCGTTCGAGTCGGCCAACGGTAATCGTCAAATCTGGGCCAATATGGCTTACCTCGATTGTCTCGCCGGGGTCAAGGAACGGCAAGCGTAGACAGAGATCATATTGACCTGGTTCACCATCATCACTCCATTGTTCGAGCCAAATGGGGCGCTCATCGTACAGCAATGCGCCGGGATCAACTTCACCGAAGGTCAGACGTCCGATATGCAGCAATGCCTCGACTCCAATCGGTTCACCACCTTGCAGTACGGTACGGAAGATTGGTGTGGGCGCAAAGCTGGCTTCAATCTCAGCCAGATATTGTTGCTGGAGGTTCACCCAATAGTCAAAATACGGACCAAGATCGGTACGATGAGGTAAAATCTTATTTACCAGCACTGCATCTAATTGCAGGCCATATAGACTGAGAAAGGTATACGCCCGTCGTGTCTCAAGCAGCGGCAAACGTTCTGGATTGAGCACTAACCGCACCGATACATCTGAACTAACCAGAAAATTGGCCAGTTGCTCCATCCGTTCGAGCAGCTTCCCGACCTCTTCAAAGAAGCGATCATCGGGCAAATCACGGCGGAAAGGCCGCGCTACATTAGCGATCCCCCGGTACACCCGGAAGAGGCGCTTTCCTGCCTCACCGCCGATAATCATTTCGGGGTATGCCAGCAGACGTAACGTATTCCCAGTTGGTGCCGTGTCGAGTACGATAGCATCCCAGCGCCCGCTCTGGGCTTCGTCCATAACCCGCTGCAAGGCCAGGATTTCATCGAGTCCTGGTTGATTGGCCAGCTCAGCGGCTGTTGACCGTTCGATCCCACGCGCAGAGTAGGTTGCAGTGACAAACTGTTGGAAGCCGCCCAGGTTTTGACGCCACTCATAAATAGTATCTACCTCAAGGCCGTAAAGATGAGGTGCGAGCGGTGTCGGTCGATCACGGCTGATCGCAATCCCCATCACATCGGCCAGAGAGTGGGCCGGATCACTTGACAACACCAACGTTCGGCGACCGGCACTGGCAAGCATTACTGCCGTTGCCGCCGAGAGTGTTGTCTTACCAGTACCACCTTTACCGGAGTAGATAATGACGCGCGTCATATTCCCTCATGTGCCTGCACTATCGCTTTTCCCCCCAACCCCATTTACGAATCGACCGAATCGGTGGTCGTACCATTGTGCGATTCGGACGTCGCACCACTGCCACTCACTGCGGTCGGACGGTCGGCCCGACTCACCACGATCCGACGTACCGGTGTTGACGTTCCATTTTCAGCGGCCGGTGGCTCTGCCCGACGAATGCTAATCGCACGTCGTACCGGTTGTGCATCGTTAGGAGCAGGCGGAGTTTCAGGCGCCGATGGTTCGGCGCCAGGTGCGGGTGCCGATGCCGATTGACGCACGGCTGCTCGTACTGCGATACGGCGCTGGGTTGGTTCCTGGGCTGGCTGTTGTTCGGTTGGCTCAGCGAAGCGTACTGCTGCCCGTACAACCGGACCAACGGGGGCCAGCGGTCCACCTTCAGCTTCCTGGCGGGCAGCAGCGTAGTACAGGCCACGCATTGCATTACGTCGCACGCGGGGGTCTTGCATATTATTGAGCAGTTCAGTAGCCCCGCTCAGAATCTCGCTAGCGCGCCGCATGCCACGAGCCAGGCCACGCGGTACTTCAAGCATCAAGCGCAGCGATCGGCTAACTTCATACATATTGGGCTGTTCAGGTAGGGTGGGCAATGGGCCAACCGACGCTGTCGGTGCAGGAGAAGCCGATGCAGGAGCACCGCGCTGACGCTCGTAGGCTGCAATCAGATTACCGGGCGAAACCGGTTTTGTCTCTTCTTCCTCAGCTTTTGAACCAAACTTCCACCACCGCTTTTTCTTAGGCTGTGCGGGTTCAGGTTCAGGTAGAGGCGGCGGAGCCGGCTCGCTGGAAAGGAAAAACGGTGGTAACGGCTTACGCTCAACGGCGGGAAATTCTGCTTCAAATGCTTTTACCAACTCTTCACCACTGAGGCCTGCCAGCACCTGATCGCCAACCCAGGCCACCATCTTTGCCAGCACGTCAACGTCTTCGACCGGCATGTAATCAAGCGTATTAACAATCACTCGTTCTGGTTGACCGGCATCCTGCACTTCACCGAGTGCAACTCGACGTTTGCGCGGCGGTGTTGCCGGTATTCGTAGGGCAAGACTCACGCGCCCGTGCCAGGGATCCCAGGTCTCGGCGCGTACTACATCCACATCGCTCCATGGAAAGCCATCAACGGTATCGTTAAAAAAGCCACGTGCCCACAAGATCAATCGCCGATCTGTCAAGGCAACAAAATCGGCGAGGGCAAGGCCGCCGATACGACGCCGTTGTTCATCAAGGAGTGTACCGTCGAACAGTGCTAGCAGGATTTCGCCCTCTTCGAGCAATCCACGCTGCTGCATCTCTTCGACGCTTGCCATACTAACATTGACACCGAGAAATGGGCTCATACCTGCTCCTTGGGCGGTTGCAGCCGCCGGTGATACCAATACTTACGTCGTACGATCTTGATTGGCGTCTCCCGATCCACTCAACGCTGCCAGTGGTGTACGTTGCACCGGAGCAGTCCGGCGGCGGAGTGGGATGTCACGCCGATCAGAAACGTTCATTGCTGTGGTTGACGAAGTTGATTGCGTTGCCGGTGCTTCACGAGTTGCTGGCGAACGCCGACGCAACGGAATCTCGTGATAGTGATGGGGTGTCGGTTCTGGTTCAGGTGGTGATGGTGGTGAATCGGCTGAAGCCGACGACGTTGGTTGTGGTGCACCCTGACGATTCAAAAACGCCAGTGCAATCTGTTGAGCAGCAGGATTATTTGCGACAGTCTGAACTAAATCATTAACAGCACGAATAGCTTCTGTCAATTCTCGAATACTTGCCGGGCTTAAATCAAAGGGTAAATCGGCTTCGCGAAGGGTGCGACGTAACGTATCCCATGCCGAGCGGGCCAGACGACCGGCAGTAAAAATTTGATTTGGTGGCAGGCTGGCCGGATCAACAATAAATGGTGCATTCGGCGTTGCCGGATTCCGCGAGGCACCACCAGGCCAGCGGTACGGTGTCTCATCAGGGCGAAGTGCATCTTCCGAACCATAAATGACAGCGCCGAGGGCTGTCAATACATCGGGGGCTGCTTGACGAGGATCGATTCCGGCCGCTAACGCCGCACGAGCTGTTTCGGTGGCAGTGCGTAACAAAATCATCAAAGCCGGTACATAAGCTTGAGGAACCAGGGTCAGCGTAAAGACCTGTTCTTCAGCATCAGGGGCACTGAAACCGAGTGTCACTTCGCCGTGGATCGGATCAATCCTGCGCCCATCGATAAATGACAGCTCATGCAATGGAAAGGCGTAGCACAGGTGTCGTCCGTAGTCACGTGCCCACAAGATGATGCGCAGATCGGTAATCAGACAATAATCGTGCAATGTTGGCCCACTGAGCCGTTGTCCATGCTGGTCGAGAAGCACACCATCAACCGCGACCAGCACTTGCTCGCCGGGATCGAGCACGTCAAGGCGCGTTATCTCGTCAAGATGAGCCGGTACGGTTGTATGACTGTAGTAAAGCAGGTTAATCATAACGCTCCAACGGGATCGGCGTGAAGCGGCGGTATGCACGCTTCACGCCTGCCCACCAACCTAGCGGTTGAAGCGCGAGCGGATGCGCTTCGGACGGAAGCCGTTGCTCGAGCTGCTGAACACCCCCTCGCCCGAGCCACTTCGGGACACGCCTGGGTAAGCATTGCGGTTGATGTTGTCAACCGCGGCTGCGGTGGCCTGTAGCGCATTCGAGATCCATTGCCAGTGGCCCTGGAACATAATGTCGCCGATTTGCGCCACTTGGGCCGACGACTCCGAGAACCAGCCTCTCGTCGCCATGCACACACCTCCTTAATCAAACGAACCTCATTATTTAGGTCATCGGAGGCAAGCCTCCGAGGAACCCCACACGTCAGACTGCCTCAACGTTGCGCCATCTGTGGCGCCATGAAGGGCACGCTTAACCATTCGCCCTCCATCTCTGCCTGACCGGCTTCAAGGCCGGCCAGACTGGTCGGCAGTGTAATCACCCGCCGAAAGTCACCGATCTGCACCACCAATTCATCACCGTTCTGATACAGATCGAGCTGTGACACATCGGCAAAGGGCAATCGAATCTTCACGCGGTAATATTTATCACCTACTTTGCTGATTTCCAGCGGCGCCCGGTCGTAGAGCACAGCCGTTGGATCCATATCACCGTAGATGTCATCACCCATCTGGCGTAGCTTTTCCAATCCGACCACCTCTTCGGGATAATACGGTACCCGTCGGATAGGTAATGGCACAAACGAGTGTTCAACATCTTGCAAATAACGCTGCTGAATGTCACGCCAGTGGTTCAGATAGCCGCTGTCTTGGTCGAGCGGCAAAATCTTGTTGACAACGACCATGTCTACGGTCATACCGTACATTGATAGATAGGTCAACGCACGCTGGCTCTCTTTAATCACCATCTTTTCCGGGTTCATTACCAGCCGGATCGACGTCTCGCGTGGATTAGCCAGGGTTGCCGTCACCCCTTCCATCTGCCGGAACATCTCATCAACCGCGTCGTACACTTCGGGTGGCGCAACCACCTTGTTGAGGCCAGGGGTGATCTTGCTCATCGGACGAATCAACGGCTTGATCACGTAGCGCTCAGCGCCACGTAGCATATTGATTGCCCATTTGAACGTCTCGGGCGCTGACAGTAGGCGCAGCGTTTCGCCGGTGGGAGCACAATCGATAACGAGCAAATCGTAATCGCCGCGCTCTTTGTGCTTCTTAATCCGAATGAGGGGGAAGGCCTCTTCCATTCCGGGCAGGACGCTCATTTCGTCGGCCAGGATGCCCTGCACGCCCTGCTCGGCCATTAACTGTGCGAAATGCTCACGCACGATACCCCAGTTGCTCTCGATGTCGTGATAAATGCTCACTTCAAGCGCATCGAGATTGTTGGTAATACGGACTGGTTCAGGGCCAAGAGGCCCTTCGAGATCGAGTGAGTCGGCCAGAGAGTGGGCCGGATCGGTGCTCATGACCAATGTCTTTAAGCCACGATCCGCAGCCCGGAGGGCTGTTGCTGCTGCGACGCTTGTTTTGCCAACGCCGCCTTTTCCGGTAAAGATTAGAGTGCGCATCAGGGCCTTTCCAGGAGCTACTGCTCGGCTGTCATCGATTGCCGCCAGGGCGGCACCAGAGGTCTATAATCGACTACCACCTGAAGTTTTTGCTTAAAAGCCAAAACCTCCTGCGTTCCGTTGATTTTGGCCTGTAACGCAATAGTAGCACGAATATCCGCAAGTGTCAACAAATTTTTCTCATATGCACCAATTCAAGTTCGCGGTGTGAAGCCATATTGATGATAGGTAACACCCGTTTTTGTCTTTGTTCACGCCCTGAATTCAAATAGGCTCCTGCAATATAATAACAGCTCTTTCATCTGCTGTGAAGCTGCTTTCCAGCATGGTTCATAGTATGATTTGCAACAAACGCAAAATATAGCCCGATCCTACCTGGCACACCTGCCGTGTAGCAGTCACGATTGCCGGTGTTCTATCACGTCAGCCAGATCACGGATGGCAAAAATTATATCCTGTTGCTTGATGTGATGTACGCTGATATTATACCAACTCTGCGGCTACTTTGGTGAGAGCTTTGAATAGATCATGCTGATCTATCTTTGTTGACCAGGGCAGCACTTGCCAGATTTCATCGTGGATCACGGTTGCCCCTGGTTCAAGCTGGTAAAGTGGTGCCAGAGTCTCAAGCTCGGTGCAGCCACGGTCGTAGTACACTTCAAGGTTGCAGTTCCGATCAGGATAGCGACCGTGCGGATGATAGACTGCCTGTTTTATAAACATCGTCTCTTGATGGAGGTAAGCCAGCCAACCGGCAGCACTATGTGTGCCTATTTTGGCTGGTGGTCCTATCTGTGACGTGTCGATCAGGATATAATCGTTGCCGAAGGAAAGACGTGAGTCGGGGAGGGGCGTGTAGGGCCAGAACGCGATCTGGCGGTTGGGAAGCAGCGGGTTTGCCGATGGCTGACCATTATGCAGCGGTACGATTGCCTGTCCGCCA
>Ga0209162_1002247_pt1 | contig 17298 bp, 16 predicted proteins | sample YNPNPMetaG_FD_187121 | JGI IMG/M metagenome (GOLD analysis project Ga0209162, IMG submission 187121) | Anoxygenic and chlorotrophic microbial mat microbial communities from Yellowstone National Park, USA - YNP NP MetaG (SPAdes) (version 2) ... | reverse complement strand
GGCCGCTGGCAGCAGGGAGGACTTCGCTGCGGGACGTGTGCTGTTCGCCATCAATGGCACCTCGGCTCTCTCATCCTATCACCGGGCGGTGGACAGGGGAGTCGGCTTCGACTGGTCCATCGCTCCGCTGCCATCCCTGCAAGAGGCTTCGCCGGTTGGGCTGTATGGCGCCGACCTTTCCATCTTTCGCACCGCGCCGGAGCGGCAACTGGCGGCGTGGCTGTTTCTCAGGTGGCTGGTCGAACCGGCGCAACAGGCCCGCTGGGTCTACCTTTCCGGCGATCTGCCGGTGCGCCCTTCGGTGGCGGAACTGCTCGAGGAGTACTTCGCCGCCAACCCTCAGTACCAGGTCGCTTTTGGGTTGCTGAACAGCGAGGCCATCCCCCAGCCTGCTGTGCCTGGCTACGCCGACTGTCAGAAGACGATCCGTCGCATGCTGGAGGCTGTGGCCCGTGGCGCGGACCCGCGGGCGTCTCAGGAATGGGCTGTCGGGGAGTGCAACGACAGCCTGGGAGAAGCGGCTTCAGGCTCCTGAGGGAAGAGGAAATGAATACGCCTACTTGACTTTTCGCCCCTCTGTGGTATGATATTTATCACAATTCAATAGCCCGGCGGCATTCTTATCCAGAGAGGCGGAGGGACCGGCCCTGAGAAGCCTCGGCAACCTGGTTGGTCAGACCAACGGTGCCAATTCCGGCAGAACGTCGGTTCTGGAAGATAAGATTGCGGCGCATTTTTGTGCCCCTTCTGTTTTCCAGCAGGGGCGTTTTTTTGCCCGCGTCCTGAGGATGACCTGGCCGGGTGAAAGGAGAAGACTGTGAGCGAGCGCAATATCGTCGTGACGGAAGCAACCGGCCAGTTCATCGAGTCGCTGCCGGTGGAGATCGTCGAGCGCAAGGGCATCGGCCACCCCGACAGCCTGTGCGATGGCATCGCCGAGCGCATCTCCGTCGAGTACAGCCGGTGGTGCCAGGAGAACCTGGGCACCCTGCTGCACCACAATTTCGACAAGGTGCAGCTGGTCGCCGGCGAGGTCAAACTGGGGTACGGCGGCGGGGAGATGGTGCGCCCCATCCGCATCCAGATCGCCGGCCGCGGCACCCCCACCTGGCAAGGGCGGGAGATCCCCCTGGACGCCATCGCCATCGAGGCGGCGCGCCGTCACGTGCGCGAGACGATGCGCCATCTCGACCCCGACCGGCACATGCTCATCGAGTCCTTCGTGGGCCGCGGCGCGGAGGAACTGTGCTACGTGGTGGACCACGTCACAGCCAACGACACCAGTTTCGGCGTCAGTCACTGGCCCCGCTCCGGGCTGGAGAACGCGGTTTACGAGACCTCCCGCTACATCAACTATCAGCTGATTGACCAGTTCCCGGTGGGCGAGGACGTCAAGGTGATGGGCGCTCGTCAGGGGGATCGCATGGTTCTGACCGTGGCCATGCCCTTCCTGGCGCAGCAGATCGGCGACGCAACGGAGTATGTCGAGGCCAAGCGCGCCGCCGAGGCGGCCATCCAGGCCTTCGCTGAGCGACTCGACCACCGCGACGTGAAGGTGATGGTCAACACCGCCGACCAGGTCGCCGCCGGCGCGGTCTACCTGACCCTGACCGGCACCTCGGCGGAGATGGGGGATGATGGGGCCGTAGGGCGCGGCAACCGCGTCAATGGGCTGATCACCCCCTTCCGCGCGGCGAGCCTGGAGGCGGCCTGCGGCAAGAACCCCATCTCCCACGTGGGCAAGGTCTACAACGTCCTGGCCATGCTGGCGGCGCGCGACATCGTGACCCGCGTGCCCACGGTGCGCGAGGCCACCGTCTACCTGCTGTCGCAGATCGGTGCCCCTCTCGACCAGCCGCTGGTGGCCACGGTCCAGGTGCGCCCGACCACTGGCGCGCTGACCCGCAGCATCCAGGCCGATGTCCGTGCCGTGCTGGACGAGAACCTGGCCCAGGTGCACACGGTGCGCGAGCGCATCCTGGCGCGGGAGTTCCCGCTGTTCTGAGTAGGGGCGCAGCGGCGCTGCGCCCCTGCTGCTCGCCGGGGGTCTGCGACCCCCGGCCGGGCGACCCATCCGCAGGGGCAGCGTCCCGATGCCGCCCCACGCGCAAAGGTAGCTCGCCAGGGGTCTGTGGCCCCCAGCGGGCGCGGTCGGAAGGCCGCGCCCAGAGGGTTCTTTGTGCAGGCGTAATGGCCCATCCCGGCTCTGACCCACCGGCTCCGGCACCCCCCGCCGCCGCCCCACCCCGCTGGCTGTGGCAGGGGGTGCTCCTGCTGTTGACGCTGGCTCTGGCTGGTGCGCTGGCTCTGGCCCTGGCGCTCGGCGCCGGCTGGAACGCTCCCCATCCGGCTGAGCCCCCGGCCTGGCGCCCCCCCAACCCGCTGACCCTGACCGTGCGCCCGCCAACAGAACAGGCAGTGCGGCTGGTGGGGACGGTCAACCCAACCTTCGCCCTGGAGGCGTCGGCCACGCCGTTGGCCGGGGCGGAGTTCAACGGCTACGGGCTGGTCTTTCGCGCCGAGGGAGAGGAGCGGTATGCCGTCTTCGCCGTCGGCAGCGACGGCTACCTGGCGGTGTTGCGGGTAGAGGACGGGGCGGTGACGCCAGCGCTGAACTGGCAGTCCTTCCCCCACGTGCGTCGCGGGCGGGAGCCGAACCGGCTGCGCGTGGCGTGCGCCGGGGGGATGTGTCGCTTCTGGGTCAACGATGAGGTCGTGGCCGCCCTCGAGGACGACTTCGGCACGGGCGCGGGGGTGGGGGTGTGGGTGCGACGCTTCACCCCTGCCCCGGTCAGCGTGCGTTTTGAGTAGGGGCCGAGCCCCGCAGCCAGCCCAGGCTCTCCAGGCCGATCTCCAACGCCGACCGCCAGACGCCGGGGTCGCCCAACAGCATCCTCAGGTAGGTCAGCATCGGTCCGGGGCGCAGGGCCCAGGCACGGAAGGCCCGCTGCGCCCAGCGCTCCAGGTCTTCCGCCCGCAGATGGGGGTAATCCAGCACCGTCGAGCGGTCCATGTCCACTTCCTCCCAGCAGGTGCCGGGGCGGAACCAGCCGTTCTCCACCACCTCGAAGAAGAACGGCGTTCCCGGGTGGGGTGCGGCGATGTGGAAGAGGGTCAGGTCAAGCGGCAGGTGCCGGGCGAAATCTATGGTGCGACGGATGCTCTCCTCGGTCTCCCCTGGCAGGCCGATGATGAAGTAGCCCCAGTTCCAGATGCCAGCCTTTTTCGCCCAACGGAGGGCCTGCTCCACCTGCTGGCGGGTGATGCCCTTGTGCATGCGGCGCAGCATCCCCTCATCGCCCGACTCGATGCCCCAGGAGATCATCCAGCAACCGGCGCGGGCCATCGCCTGCAACATCTCCTCATCCACGAAGTCCACCCGGCTGTTGCATGTCCAGCGCACTTTCAGGCCGTGTGAGATGATCCCCTCGCAGATGCCCATCACGTGGTCGCGGTTGAGGGTGAAGCAGTCAGCGTACATGTGGATGGCTCGCACGCCCAGCCCTACCAGGTATTCCACTTCGGCCAGGACATTCTCCGGCGAGCGGAAGCGCACGGAGTTGCCGTAGGAGACGTTCTTGATGCAGAAGCGGCAGGCGGCCGGGCAACCCCGGCTGGTGACGATGAAGTCGTAGGGCCCACCGACCAGCGGGGCGCGGTACTTCTTCAGCGGCAGCAGGTCGTGGCGCGGCAGGGGCAGCAGGTCCAGGTCGGCGATGAATGGCCGGTCGGCGTTGAGCACGATCTCCTGCCCGTCGCGCCAGGCCAGGCCCTTGATGCACGGGATGAGGAGGCGGCGCCGCGCAGGGTCGGCGCCGAGCCAGGCGGGACGCCAATCCGGGTCGGCGCCGGTGAACAGGCGACGCAGCCGGTCGGCGAAGTCGGGGGGCAGGTCGGGCCACCAGGCGGAATCCTCATCGCCCGCAACGCGCCCCTCCAGGGTGTCCACCAGTTCGCGCAGCGTCAGTTCCGGCTCGCCGCGCAGCACGAAGTCCAGCGCCGGGTAGTCCTCCAGCGTCGCTCGCGGCAGCGGGGTGACGTGGGTACCGAAGGCGACCGTCGTCGCTCCCAGGCTGCGGGCCAGGAAGACGCCGTACATGTCGTTCTGGAGGGTAGGCGCGGTGACCTGGGTGACGTAGTAACGGGGTTGCTTCTCCCGCAGCAGATGCTCGAAGGCGGCCCAGGTCATGCGTTGCGGGATGGCGTCAATGATCTCCACCCGGTGGTCGGGGAAGAGCGCCGCCATCTGTGCCAGATCGGCCTGGGGCCAGATCATCCCCTCGCGCGAGCGGCGCCCCACGCGGTGCTGGCTGCGGATCCAGATGCCGCGGTCGGGCGCCGGCGGGTTGACGAGGAGGATGTCCACCGCGCCAGGGGGACGGCTCATCGCCCGCGTGCGCACGGCGGCGTCGGCATCGGGGAAGTGAGGCGCGGTGATGCGCTGCCGCACGCGCAACCCGCGATTCAGCGCCGGCCCGCTCGCCTGTGGGTTTCCACGAGAAGCCGGAGTCGCGACAGATGGCTTTGACACGACGCCTCCTTATGTGTCCTGTGCTCTGGTGGGGCGGGATCAGTAGTAGATCGGGCCGCGCGCCGGGGACTGCTTCCCGTCTATCTGGCGCACCACCCGCGCTGGCACTCCAGCGACGACGGTGTGCGGCGGCACGTCCTGCGTCACCACGGCCCCTGCGGCCACCACCGCCCCGTGGCCCACGCGCACGCCGTCGCAGATGACCGCCCCCGAACCGATCCAGACGTCGTCCTCGATGACGATGCCCTCGGCGGTGATCCCCTGCTCGACGAACGGGCGGGTGGGATCGTCGAAGACGTGATTCACGGCCACGATCTGCACCAGCGGTGAGGTGTAGACGCGGTCGCCGATGCTCACCCCACCCTGGCCGCGGATGACGGTGTACTCCCCGATGAGACTGTCCCGCCCGATGCGGATGCCGGCGTAGGGCAGGTTGCGGAAGTTGTAGACGTGGAGCACGGCGCCGTGCATCACCAGGCTCCCCGCGCCGATCTCCACGCCAGCCGGACAGGCGTGGATGTAGACCCCCTGGTCGAGGTAAGCGCCGCGGCCCAGGCGGAGGTGGTTGGCGAAGCGCAGGCGCACGCCGCTCTCGATGCCGGCCCAGCCATCCATATGCAGCATCAGACGGTAGGTCAGGGCGCGCAGGCCGATGCCCACGACGGTGGGCACCCAGCCGAACAACGCCTGGAGCGTCTGTTCCAGCAGGTAGCGAGCCAGGTTGTCCGCCTGACGGCGCAGATAGAGTCCAGGTCCGCCGGTGATTTCCTTGCTCATTTAGAACACAGGTCGTCTCCCCTCTCGAAGGTGAGGAAAACCGTCAGCGGATTGGGCAGATTCAGCGGGTTCCCACCCCATGAATCTGCTTCACGGATCATGGGCCATGTTCCCGTTGCAGGAGGAGGGCGAGGCGCTGCTCGCGCAGCGAGTGGAGGCGAGGGCCGAAGTTTTCGAGGAGTTGGAACCAGACGGGGATGGCGTACAGCACCCGGCGCAGGTCTGCTTCTCCTGCAGCAGCGTCCTCTCTGAAAGGGCTCCACGGCGGGATCGGGATACAGTTGTCGGGGTTGAGGAAGCCGAAGGTCGTTGGCTCGTCGTCCACTATGAGCACACGGGTGAGGTCGCCGGTGAGGGTGTACAGGTCCTTGACCGGCAGCGTCATGTCCGCGCGCGTCCTGACCAGGGCGAAGGCGTCGGCCAGGCCGGTGTTCTGAAGGGACTGCGCCACGTATTCCGCCACGCCGAACGACCACAGGCCGACGATGTAGTGGGCGGAAAGTTCCTCCAGGAAGTCACGTGTGCCAGGGCGCAGGAACAGCGTGGTCGGCTCTGGCTGGCCGTTCCTGTCCATCTCCACAGGGGGGAAGGGAGAGGTGAGCCGCTTTCTGGCGCATGCTGCCACGGGGCAGGAAAAGGCCAGGGTGCCGTCCCAGTCCACGATCACCACTCTGGACGAGGGGAAAGGCACGTCTTGGATTGTGGGTGGCAGGCTCTCGATAGGTTCTGTCATCATCCTGGGCCTCGAGTGATTGTACCACATTTGGTGTTTTTCAGCAGGGGCGAAAAACCTTGACGGAGGGCTTTTTTTTTGTTATAATGACTCCTGTAGGGCATCTTGGGAACGCGACTGAGAGCCTGTGGATGGCGGGATTCGCCGGAATGGTGAGGCTCTCAGGCGCCAGAATGGTGCGATGCTACAGTTCGACCTTTCCCCGCTGCTCGGCGCTCGCCCTGGTGAGCGTCTGGACTTTCCCCTTGACGAAGGCCCCCGGCGGTTGCGCGATATTTCTGTCGAGTTTCTGCATGGCAGCCTGCAGTTCACCCGTGTTCAGGGGGGCATTCTGGTGCAGGGGGAGATCGCGACCCGGGTTCAGGCCGAATGCGTGCGCTGCCTGGAGTACTTCCCGCTGGACGCTGTTCTGGAGGTGGAAGAGACCATCGCGTTGGGTGGACGCCCGCGCCCGGGTATGGTCTATTTCGTCACCGATGAGGGGTGGTTTGACCCTACCCCCCTGCTGCGCGAACAGGCCTGGGTCGTCCTGCCGATCAAGCCGCTCTGCCGGGCCGACTGTCAAGGGCTGTGCCCCGAATGCGGGGCCAATCTCAATCTGGGCGCATGTGACTGCCGCCGGGAGCAGGTGAATCCCCACTTCGCTGCCCTGGCGTCTTTCCTGCATCCTGAACAGGAATAGAGGGCTTATGGATGCTGTTGTTGAGCTGTTAGAACAGGCTGAGTTGCAAGGATACCTGACAACCGATGACATCCTGGAGATACTGCCGGAGGCGGAAGATTCCCTGGAACAACTGGAAGAGGTTTTCATCCTGCTCCATGAAGCAGGCATCGAGATCTGCGACGAGCGGCTGGCGCTGGAGGATGATCTGGAGGTCGGCGAGGTCGCGGGCAGCGAGGAGGACCTCCAGGACCTGGGTGAGATTGCCACTGACGACACGGTGGGCCTTTACCTTAAGGAAATGGCCCGCGTCCCCCTTCTGAGCACCGACGAAGAGGTGCGTCTGGCGCGGCTGGTGGAGGCGGGCCGCGAGGCGGAGCGGTTGCTGGCCAACGATGGCAACGACCCGGTCGAGCGGCTGCGCCTGGAGGGGCTGATCGAGCAGGCGCGCCTGGCGCGCGATCATCTGATCAAGGCCAACACCCGCCTGGTCGTCAGCATCGCCAAGAAGTACATCGGCCGCGGGGTGCCCTTCCTCGACCTGATCCAGGAGGGAAACCTGGGCCTGATCAAAGCGGTGGAGAAGTTCGACTACCACCGCGGCTATCGTTTCAGCACCTACGCCACCTGGTGGATTCGGCAGACCATCACCCGGGCCATCGCTGACCAGGGGCGCACCATCCGCGTGCCGGTGCACATGTCCGACCGCATCCGTCGCCTTTACCGCACCGCCCGGCAGTTGGAGCAGGAGCGTGGCCGCGCTCCCACCCCCGAGGAGATCGCCAGCGAGATGGACCTGGAGCCACGCAAGGTGCAGTGGATGCTGAAGGTCTCCTGGCAGCCGCTGAGCCTGGAGCGGCCGGTGGGCGAGGAAGAGGACAGCGAACTGGGCTCCTTCATCGAAGACGAGTCCACACCCACGCCGCCACAGACGGCCTACCAGAACATGCTGGCGAAGAAGATCGAGGAGATCCTGACCACCCTCAGCCCGCGCGAGGCGCGCATCCTCCGCCTGCGCTTCGGCCTGGTCAATGGGCGCAGTTACACCCTGGAGGAGGTGGGGCAGAAGTTTGGCCTCACCCGTGAGCGCATCCGCCAGATCGAGGGGAAGGCCTTGCGGCGGCTGCGCCATCCGCGCCGCAGCCGTCAGTTACGGGACTATCTGAGCTGAACAAGGCCAGTGGCATGAACCTGCGAACGAAACTGCTCATTTTCGGCGGCGTCTGCGGCGCTCTGCTGGGGGTCGGGGTGGCTTACCTCTACCTCCGCTCCACCCCCATCGAGGTGGATGAGACGGGAAAGGAACGGTTGCCGGCGGTCAAGCCGACAGATGGCCTGCGTGTGGTGCTGGGCCTGCTGACGGCCATCCGCGGCATCGTCGGCCTGGGCCAGCCAGGGGTGTGACGTTTCTCCTTGACCACGGACGGCGGACGGCGGACCACGGACGACGGACCACGGATCGTCATCGGATGGTGACCAGCGGTCTGTGGTCTGTCGTCTGTGGTCTGTCGTCTGTGGTCTGCGGTCTGGCCTCGGCGATGCCTGACTGCGCAGTGGCGGGCGAGCATGCGCCAGCGCCGCGCTACTCCTCGCGGAAGCGGCGCAACGTCTCCAGGTACGAGTCGGGCAGGCCGATGTCGTACCGTTGCCCCTCGACGATCAACCCCAGGAAGCCATCCTCCTGTCGCAGACGGTCCAGCGCTGAAGTGAGTTGAAACTCCCCCCGCTCGCGCACGTTGTTGGCGATGTGCTCTTCCAGGTAGTCGAAGATCTGCGGCTTGATGACGTACTGACCGAAGACGGTCAGGTACTCCCCATCAGGCAGGCCGGGCACACGCAGATTCGTGCGCGCCATGTCCACCGTTGGCTTCTCGGCCAGTTCGGTGATGTTCAGCACCTGGCCGTCCTCGCTCCACACCCCCGTGACCGTGCCGAAGTTGCCGATCTGCTCCTCCGGCGTGCGCCGCAGGCCCAACACGCTGACGCCGTACTGGGCGTAGGCCTCCAGCAACTGCTGGGCGCAGGAGCGGGTGCCGCAGGAACGGTAGATGTGGTCGCCCAGCATCAGCAGGAATGGCTCGTTGCCCACCGCCTCGCGCGCGCAGTAGACGGCATGGCCGAAGCCCTCCTGCGCCGTCTGGATGACGAACGAGACCCGCCGCCCGATCTCCAGGATGCGTCGGGAGTACTCCTGGAAGTGGCGCGGCAGTTTGTTGTAGTTCTCGATGGAAACCTGCACGTTGAAGAAGGAGCGGAAGTCCTCCAGGTCTTCCTGCTGGACGATGATGATCACCTCTTCGATGCCTGCTTCCAGCGCTTCCTCGACGATCAGCAGGATCGCCGGTTTGGCGATCCCGTCCCGGTCCACGATGGGGAACAACTCCTTCTTGGTCGCCTTACTGGCCGGGAAGAGGCGCGTGCCGAAACCCGCGGCGGGGATGACCGCTTTGCGCACCTGTGGACCGGTGCGCAGGGTCAGTTTCAGGCAGGCCATTCCCAGGTCGCGCTCGATGATCTCCACGACCGCCTGCTGGTCGGCGGCGCTGCGGGCCACGAACTGGGCGGTGCCGTCTCCCTGTGACCCCACCCCCTTGCCGCCCCAGATGTGTGGCTTGAGTGGGGCGTAGTTGAGCACCCGATGCAGGATGGGGGCGGTCAATTCCTCGGGGCAGGCGGGCACGGCGTAGCGGTCAAAGAAGGCCTGCGCCTCGGTCATCAGCGCGCCCAGCCGCTCCGCATCCCCCTCCTGGAGCGCCTCCACCGCCTGATGGACGATGCGGCGGTTGATCGGCCCCAGCAGCTCCTGTACCCCCCGTTCGATCTCGTTCTTGGCCAGCGGGTAGCAGCGGTTCAGCCGGTTGAGGATCTCCAGGGTATCCTTCTGTGCCTGCAGGTCCACGATCACGAAGTACAGGTCCTTTTTGACCCGCAGTTCGGTCGTCTCCAGCCGGTCGCCGTCGAAGGTCATCAACACCGGACGGTTGCCAAAGGCGCACCCCTGGTCCATGCGCCCGCAGCGGGAGGGGGTGGTGATCTCCCCCTGGTAGGCCAGTTCCATCTCGCCGCGGACAGTGAGTTTGAGGTCGTAGACGCGGTTGAAGGCTCGCGCGGTGAGCACACAGATGGCGGCGCTGGAAGAAAGCCCTTTCTTGATCGGCAGGTCGGTGTGGGTGTTATGGATGGTCAGGCCGCGCACGCGGTAGTGAGTCATCACCTGGTAAGCGACGCCGGCGATGTAACTCCAGAAGCCGCCGCTGCGGGCTTCTTCCAACAGCGCCTTTGGCTCCATGGGGATCTCGTAGGGCCCGATCTGCTGGCCGTCGGGCGTGGTCGAGGTGAGCACCAGCGCGGTGGGGTGAGGTTCGACCTCGGCGGTGATGCCCTGATCGGTGCCACAGATGAGGGTGTACCCCTCGACGATGTCGGCGTTGAGGCGGCGGTACCCGCCGGCCCAGTCGGAGTGCTCGCCGAAAAGACAGATGCGCCCGGGGACAAAGAGTTTCATCGAGACCCTCCGTATCGGGAATCCACAGTAACTGCCCTCCTGTACTCTCCGATGGTCTTCCCTTATCGTGTTTGCGCCCGAAACGGCCGAAGAGGGCCAGCGGATTCGTCTACAGAAATCCGCCGAATCTGCTCAATCTGCTGACCGATTCCTCGTTTTCGGCACTCTGAACCAGGAACAACACACAAGGGGGAGACTGCCTACCCTCCCGCAGGTTAGAAATTGCGCGGAGATTGCGCCCAAACCCACAAGAGGGCAGACAGTTACAATCCACAAGGGAAAGTGTACCAGAGATTTCGATTTCCCGCCAGAGTCACCCTGATGTGGCAGCGTTGCGGGAGCGTGGTATAATATTGACCGGGGGTAACTTCTCGGCCATCTGGCGCCTGGTGACTGAGGTCGCGGCTACGGATGGCAAAGTCCGCCTGCGCAGGCCGGCCAGGTCGCCCTATGGCGACCTGGCACAGGTGGGCACGGCTTCAGCGGCCAGCCTGAGCAGTTACGACGGGGGTGCTCTTCAGCGACGGGCGTGGCTCACGCTCGACCGCTGATGGCAGACCACCGACTGTATGCTGGGGATGGTGGTCTCTCATCAGTAGTCGGTGGTCAGGAAGGGGTAAGTGTCTCCACGGGTGAGCAGTTACCGTCTGGTGCGCGTCTTCCTTCTGGCGCTCGCCTACCTCCTGGCATGCATGGCGCTCGACCAGGTATCGCTGTTGTTTGAGGTGCCGCCGCGTGCTGGCCCGTGGTTTGTCCTCTCGCCCAGCCTGGGGTTGGCGCTGTTACTGGCCAGCAGCCTGTGGTACGCTCCCCTGGTGTTCGTAGCCAAGGTGCTCAACGGCCTGTGGCTGCTCCCTCGCCCCCTGCCGCCAGCGCTCATCCTGCTCACAGCATTGCTGGATACGGGGGTCTACACTGCCGCCGCTGCTATCCTGCGCCGTGGTCTGGGCTTCGATCCGCGGCTGCGGCGGCTGCGCGACACGCTGGGGTTGGTGGCAGCCCTGTTGGTCACCCCGTTCGTCGCCGCGACGCTGGACGAGGCGCTTCTGGCCTGGGCCGGGTTCCTCCAATGGCCACAGTACATCTTCACTGTGCTCAGTAGATGGGTGGAAAGCGCCATCGGCCTGACGGTTCTGACCCCCTTCTTGCTGCTCCACGTGGCGCCGTGGGGCCGGGCAGTGGTAGAGCGGGTGTTGCGATGGGCCCTCTTCCCCCCGCGGGTGGCGGAAACCCGACAACGCCTGAATCGCCGTCGTCTGGCAAAGGGCCTGTTTGAGGTCGCCGGCAGCGCAGCGGTGATCTGGGGGGCATTCGGCTCGCCGCTCAGTTACCACGTGCAACTCTCCCCCCTCACTTTTCTGCCGATCATTGCCGTCGCCCTGGCCCGTGGGTTGTCGGGGGGGGTAGTGGCCGTGTTCGGCATCAGCTTCGGGGTGGCGCTGGCGGCGCGCCTCTTCGGCCTGCACACCGGCACGGTGGCTGACCTGCAGGCCTCCATACTGACCCAGGCGCTGGCCGGCCTGCTCCTGGGCGCGGTGGTCACCGACTGGCGACGGACAGAGGAGATGCTGTTGGAGAGCGGACGTCGCCTAGCGCTGCTGGACCGCGCCGGCCAGACCTTCAGGTCCACCCTGGACCTGGACCAGGTGCTCTTCACGGTGTTGGATGAAGTGCGCCATCTGCTCGGCGTGGTCGCCTGCTCTATCTGGCTGGTAGACCCGAAGACCGGCGACCTGATCTGCCAGCAGGCTACCGGTCCGCAGGGCGATGTCGTGCGTAACTGGCGGCTGAGATCGGGCGAAGGCCTGGCCGGGTGGGCGACGCGTACCGGGCAGAGCCTGATCGTGGGGGATGCCCAGGCGGACCCCCGGCACTACCGGCAGGTTGATCAGAGCACCGGCCTGCCTCTGCGCTCCATCCTCACCGTCCCCCTGCGTACGAAGCGGGGGGTGATCGGCGTTCTGCAGGCGGTGGACACCGTCGCCGACCGCTTCACCGTGCAGGACCTGGCGCTGTTGGAACCGCTGGCAACAAGCGCCGCGGCGTCCATCGAGAACGCGCGCCTCTATGAGCAGGCGCAGCGGGACGCGGAGGCCAAGTCCATCCTGCTCAGCGAGGTCAACCACCGCGTCAAGAACATCCTCTCGGCCATCGTCGGCCTGCTCTACGCCGAGCAGCGCCGGTTGGGGGCGGAAGGGCGGAAGGCGGAGCAGGCGCTGCTGCGCGGCCTGGTCAACCGGGTGCGGAGCTTGGCGGCCGTGCATGACCTGCTCTCGATGACCGAATGGGCGCCGGTGTTGCTGAGCGAACTGGTCACGCAGGTCATCCAGTCCACCCTGGAGGCGGTCGCCCCTGAGCGGCAGGTGGTGGTGGAGGTGACCCCTTCGTCGGTGCGGGTGACCGCTGAGCAGGCGCATAACCTGGCGCTGGTCGTCAACGAACTGATGAGCAACACGGTCCGCCACGTCCTGGGGGAGCGCGAAACAGCGCAGGTCTCCGTCAACATCAGCGAGGAGGACGGGATGGTGGCGCTGCAGTTCCGCGACGATGGCCCCGGCTACCCGGAGTCGGTCCTGCAGCAGGAGCAGCAGGATACCGGGCTGGATCTGGTGCGCAACCTTGTCTGCCGTAACCTGCGGGGGCGATTGTGGCTCCGCAATGACTCAGGCGCAGTGGCGGAGATTCGATTCCGCGCGCTGGGCCAGGAGAGAGGAGAGACAGGTGGTGAATGAGCGTCGGATACGAGCCTTGATCGTCGAGGACGACTATCTGGTCAGTGAGATGGTACGTGGCCTGCTGGAGGAGTGTGGGTACACGGTTCTCGGCCTGGCGGTGAACGGGTCCGAGGCAGTGGAGATGACCGCCACACTCAAGCCGGACGTGGTCTTGATGGACATCCGCATGCCGGATATGGACGGCATAGAGGCGGCTCGCCGTATCCGTCAGCGTTGTCCCACGCCGGTGGTGATCCTCTCGGCCTATGAGACGCCGGAACTGTTGCGCGAGGCCAGCGCCGCCGGTGTGGGCGCCTATCTGGTCAAGCCACCCAACGCGCAGGCCATAGACCGCGCGGTCACGATCGCCATGGCGCGCTTCCGAGACCTCCAGGAGTTACACGCCCTGAACGAGGACCTGCGCGCGCGCAACGAGGAACTGGACGCCTTTGCCTACATCGTGGCCCACGACCTGCAGAACCCGCTGTCGCTGGTGATCGGCTTCGCCGAGGCGGTGCGTAAGTACTATCAGACGATGTCGGTGCAGGAGATCGAGGAGTGCCTGCGCACGATCGAGCAGACCGGTCACAAGATGAGCGAGACGATTGACAAACTGCTGCTGATGGCGCGGGCTCGCACGGCGGACATCGAGATGAAGCCGCTGGACATGGGGAAAATCGTTGCGGGGGTCCAGCAACGCCTGGCGCACCTCATTGAGCAGCACCAGGCTACTCTTTACCTGCCGAAGACCTGGCCTGCGGCGTTGGGACAGGAGTTATTGGTGGAGGAGGTGTGGCTGAACTACCTCGGCAACGCCCTCAAGTACGCCAATCAGCCGCCGAACATCGCCCTGGGAGGGGAGAAGCAGGCCGACGGTCAGGTCTGCTTCTGGGTGCGGGACAACGGTCCCGGTATCCCGCCAGACAGACAGGAGGATCTCTTCAAGCCGTTCACGCGCCTGGGGCAAGGGGGCGGCAAGGGGTATGGATTAGGACTGGCGATCGTTCAACGTTTCGTCGCGCGGATGGGCGGCAGGGTGAGCGTGGAGAGCGAGGTGGGGCGAGGCAGCACCTTCAAGTTCACGCTGCCGGCGGCAGATCGTTGACCGTGGTCATCCCTAAGGCCTTGCGGACGCTCTGCACCAATTCGTGCATGTCGAAAGGCTTGGTGATGTAGCCGTTGACGTTGAAGGTGTTCAGGGCCGCCCGTCTCTCGGCCCGGTTTGCCTTGACGGTGATGATGATGACCGGGATGTCCTTCAGCGCCTCGTCGGTGCGCATCCTGCGATAGACCTCCCAGCCGTCCATGTCCGGTAGCATCAGGTCCAGGAGCACCAGGTCGGGGTGCATCTGCCGTACCATCAAGAGTCCGCTTCGTCCCCCCTCAGCGCCGATCAGTTCGAAGCCATAGCGGCTGAGGATGAGGCGGACCAGGTTGATGATCTCTGGGTCATCCTCGATATAGACCACCCGTTTCTTCATCAGGTCTTACCGCTCTCGGCACATGACGTGCCGTTGAGGTCCTGTATCACCTGCGCCTCGCGTTGGCTCAGCGTCTCCAGCACGCGCGTGATGACCCAGAACACAGCCAGTTGCAGCCCGACCAGCAGGAGCATCGCAGCGCCCAGCAGGTAGAGCCACAGCCGCTCGACGGGCCAGCCGCCCAGGGAGAGGGCCAGGCTGGTCGCGCCTGTGACCAAGCCAACCGCCATCGTCAATAACCCCATCCAGCCGAAATGTCGCTCGAGCGGACGTTCAAAGAGCGGACGCTTGAAGATGCCCTGGCGGATAGGGCGTTTATGGAACAGGGAGACCAGGTAGTTGAAAGTCACCCCCAGCGAGAAGAGGGTGACGCCGGAGATGGCGCTGAGGGCGGCGAGGAAGACCGAGACCACCCCCCATGCCCCCAGACGGGTGATGCCGGAGAGGCGCATGCCGATCACCACCGCCCCAATGAGCGCGGCGACCAGCCCCAGTCCCAGCCCGATCCCGCCCAGGATGCGCGCCGGGTTGTAGTTGAGCGCGGTCCAGATGATGGTGCGCAGGAAGCGCGTCCCGTCGCGCACCACGCTCAGTTTGGAGCGCCCCACCCGTTCGCGGTAGGGGATGGGCACCTCACGCCAGCGGATATCCTCGTGCAGCGCGCGGGTGCTCATCACCGGGGTGAAGTTGAGCCCGTCGGGGAGGGGATAAAGGCGAGGCAGCGCCTCGCGGCGGATGACGCGCATGCCGCTGGCACTGTCGCTGACGCGGTGGTTACCCAACAGGCTGACCAGGGTGGCGAAGGTAACGTTCCCGATGCGGCGGATGAGCGGCATCTCGCTCTCTGCACCGGCCATGCGCGAACCGATCACCAGGTCGGCCTGCTCTTCCAGCGCCACCCGGCACAGGTCGGGGAAGTGCTCGGGGGGGTAGGTGCCGTCCGCATCCAGGAAGCCCAGCAGGTCGCCGCGGGCGTGGTGGAAGCCGGTCTTCAGCGCCGCTCCGTACCCCCGGTTGACCGGGTGGCGGATGAGCCGCACCTGGGGGTAGCGGCCGATGACGGCGCAGGTGCCATCGTGGGAGCCATCATCCACCACGATCAGTTCCAGGTCCTCGACGCCCACCTCCTGCAGTTGCGGGCGGATGGTCAACACACGCTCAATGATGCGCGCGATGCCCTCTTCTTCGTTATAGGCTGGGATCACCACAGACAAGACACTCACGGCTCCTCCATACTATCCGTTCACAGTATCGCGGTGACTGGAAGTCACCCTTGTGGGGCTGCGGCTAATGGTCGGCCCGCGCCGCCCCTCACCCCGCCCCTGGCGGCCCCGCCGCCCCCCGAAGGGGTGAGGGTAATGCCGACGCCCGGCGCGAAGCGCCCAAAGAAGGCGATTTCAACAGCCCGGTCCGCAACTGCTCAGGCAGACCGGTCTAGAACTGTCGGGTGGCCGGCCGACTGGCACGCCAGGCTTCCCTTCCGTGCTTCACGGCGCAGGATGGCGCTCGCCGCTGAGTTCAGATTCAGGGCCACAGAGAAGCCACGCACTCCGTGGCGCCAGAGACGCAGCAACTGGCGCGTCCCCCGGCCGGTGAGCACCAGGTAGGGGTAGCACCCCACTGCCTGGCCAGCGAGCACGTCCGCCTCTGCGTCGCCAATGAGGTAGGAGTGGGCCAGGTCCAACCCCATCTCCTCCGCCGCGCGCAGCAACAGTCCAGGCTTCGGCTTGCGGCAGGAGCAGTTCTCCTCCGGTCTGTGGGGACAGAACATCACCCGGTCCACCCGCCCCCCCGCTTCGGCGATAGCCTGCACCATGCGGGCGTGGATCTCCTCCACCTCCTCCACCGAGGCCATATGCCGGTTGATGATCGCCTGGTTGGTGACGACGACGATGGAGAGATCGGAGCGGGCCAGTTGCGCCAGGCCATCCAGGGCCTGGGGGAGGAAGCGGAACTCCTCCCAACTCTTCACGTGGTCGTTTCGGTTGTGGCAGATCACGCCGTCGCGGTCAATGAAGATGGCTTGTCTCATTTGTCAGAGCGTCCGAAAGACAGGTCAACGTGTTGGAAACAGCGGAGCGGAGTCGTCCTCTGCTGGCGCTGTTGTCGAGAGTGATGTGAAGGCCTGCCGGTGGGCGGTGTCCAACATCAACGAAAGCGGCAGTTCGATCTGCTTCAAGCGCTCGCGTAACACCGTGCAGACCATATGGCACAGGGTCAGGTGGACATCCTCGATCTGCTCCATGCACGAGCAAGGGACGACGACGGGCACGTCCACCAGCGTGCTCAGCTGGCCGCCGTCGAAGCCGGAGAAGCCGATGGTGATCCCGCCCATCTGCTGCGCCACCCTTATTGCACGCAGGACATTGGGGGAGTTGCCGCTGCCGCTGAAGGCGACGACCACATCGCCGCGCGTCATGAGGCCGGCCAGCGGCTCGGCGAAGGCGTCCTGGTAGGCCACGTCGTTGCTCCAGGCGGTGAGCAGCGGAACGTTGTCGGTGAGCGCCACGACCCGGAAGCGAGGCTGACCAGGGATGGCGGTCCCTTTCGCCAGGTCGCAGGCGAAGTGGGAGGCGGTGGCGGCGCTGCCGCCGTTGCCCAGGGTGAAGATGGTGCTTCCCACCGCCCGCGCGCTCAGGAGCACGTCTACCACGTCGCGGATGTCCTGTTGCGGAAGGGCGTCCAGCACGGCCCTGACTTCGTTGATGTATTTCCGGATGCTCTCCAAGTGAATGCTCCTTACGTGAGGTTGCTGTCCAGGATTCAATCTTGTCGCTACCGCAGGCCCTCGACGGCCAACGGCGCCTGGTAGGCCACGTGCGGCCGCTGCCAGGGGATGGTCTGCATGACGGTCACCCCGTTCGCCTCCAGCGTCAACGGCCAGCGGCGCAGACCC
>Ga0209162_1002246_pt1 | contig 17298 bp, 16 predicted proteins | sample YNPNPMetaG_FD_187121 | JGI IMG/M metagenome (GOLD analysis project Ga0209162, IMG submission 187121) | Anoxygenic and chlorotrophic microbial mat microbial communities from Yellowstone National Park, USA - YNP NP MetaG (SPAdes) (version 2) ... | reverse complement strand
TTGGAACACGCATCACTTGTAATCAGGGGGTCGCAGGTTCGATTCCTGTCGCCGGCTCCAGACCCGCGCCAGCGGCCAGATCAGCGGCATCAGCGCCCCGCGAAAGCCGGACACGCTTCTGCTGATTGCCAAACGACACTCTCGGGCGCCCGGCGCCCGGCAGCCTGTTTCAAGGCAGCGGCGTGGCCCGCTGCAACAGGTGCAGGATATTGCCCTCGGGATCGGTGAAGAAGACGACCTTGTTGCCCTTGCTTTCGCTCGGCTCGCCGATGAAGTGCACGCCTTTGCGCTGAAGCATCGCGTACTGGGCCTCGAAATCGTCGACGATGAGGGCCAGATGCCGCAGCCCCGGCGATTTCAGCGTGTTCGGGCCGCGCTCGCCCTCCGCCGGGATGAACTCGATCATCGACCCGTTGGGCGCCTTGACGAAAACCGCGGTCGAGCCGCGGTAGTTGATGACGAACCCGAGAGTGTCCACATACCACTGCGCCAGCGCCGCCGGATCCGGCGTCGCGATGGCCGTGTGTTCGATGCCGTGAATCATGGCCGGCCTCCTCAGCTGACAATGTACGGCGGGCGGTAGTCGCGCGAAATGAGCTTGTTGGCTTCGGCGTCGGCGCCGAAGTTGCGCGCGCGGTCGTCCCAGTGCAGCACGCGGCCGACGCGATAGCTGATGTTGGCCATGTGGACCAGGATCACGCTCGTGGCCCCGATCTCGATGTCGGCGGTCAGGTCCTTGTGGTTCCGCGTGCGGCAGGCATGCAGGAAGTTCTCCATGTGCAGCACCGTCGTGCTCTTGCCCCGCTCGGCTTTCACGTCCGCCACCAGCTCGTTCTTTTCGCCCTTGTAGACCTGGTAGCCGCGCTCGTCGAGCCACATCCAGCCGTCGCTGCCGAAATACAGGTTCCCCACGGGGTAGGTGCCCACCGGCTGGCCGCCCTCGGGCCCGGTGAGCAGCCCGCGCACTTCGAACGTGATCTGCTTCGAGCCATAGGAAAAGCTGGCGTGCTGCGTGTTGGGCGTCTCCTGATCATCGTCATAGACGAACTTTCCGCCGGTGGAAACCGCGGTCTGCGGCAGGCCGATGTCGCCGAAAGCCCAGCGGCAGAGGTCCATCTCATGGATGCCCTGGTTGCCGATGTCGCCGTTGCCCGTGTCCCAGAACCAGTGCCAGTTGTAGGCGAAGCGGTTCTTCGTGTAGGGCCGCATCGGCGCCGGACCGAGGAACAGGTCCCAGTCGAGGCCGGGCGGCACCGGCTCGGGCGGGGTCTTGCCGATGCTGCGGCGGCGCTTGAAGCAAAGTCCCTTGGCCATGTACAAGGGGCCGATGATGCCGTTTTGCAACTCCCGGATGGCGCGGATCTTGTGCGGCGTGGAACGGCTCTGCGAGCCGATCTGCACCATGCGCTTCGTCTGGCGCGCCACCTCGATCATCTTGTACGCCTCGTAAATGTTGTGGCTGGCCGGCTTCTCGCAATAGACGTCCTTGCCGGCGCGGCAGGCCCAGATGGTGGCCAGCGCGTGCCAGTGGTTCGGCGTCGCGATCGAAACCGCGTCCACTTCCTTGCTGTCGAACATCTTGCGCATGTCGACGAATTCTTCCGCCTTCGGCGCGCCCGCCTTGGCCAGTATCGACTGCGCGCGCTCGCGCGCCGCCTGGTTGACGTCGCACAGGCCTGTGATCTGCGCTTCGGGAATCTGAAGGAACGACTGGATGTGATCGCGGCCGCGGCCGCCGATGCCGACGACGCCGATGCGGATGCGGTCGTTGGCGCCGATCACGCGCGTGGCGGCAAGGGCCATCGTGGCCCCCTGGAAGAAGTGACGGCGCGTCCAGGAACTCATTTCGGAAAACCTCCTCAGGTATCGGGGTACGGTACGAAAATATCACGCATTCCCCCGTTCCTGCTTGCCGCAGCCGGAACAACCTGTTTACAAAATGGTGGCAACGGGCCCGGGCGCGGGCGGTTAGAATCGGGGAAGCAGGGCCGGGAGATGCGCCCTGCCAGGAGAGGGAGGACGGGGCATGAAACATTTCCTGCGGTTTCTGATTTTTGCCAGCCTGGGCGCGGCCGCGTGGGCCAACAGCAGCGGCGCTCCGCCGCAGATGACCGGCGCGCCCGGAGAGAGAACCTGCACTGCCTGCCACGGCGGCACGGCCAACAGCGGGCCGGGAAGCCTGCAAGTCCGCCTCGACGGCGCGGTGAACTGGACGCCGGGCCAGCCCGTGAAGGTCAAGGTCACGCTGTCTGATCCCAACGCGAGCCGCTGGGGCTTCCAGCTCACCGCGCGCGCGGCTTCGAATCCCGGCCAGATGGCGGGCTCGTTTCGCATCATTGACAACTCGACCCGGCTGGCATCCAACCCGCCTCCCGGGCTGCAATATGTGACCCACACTCTCACGGGCACCAAGGCCGGCAACACCGGCCCGGTGTCATGGGAGGTCGAATGGACCCCCCCAGCGGATGCCGGGTTTGGCGACGTGATCTTCTACGCCTCCGGAAACGCAGCCAACGGCAACGGACAGGCCGACCCGGGCGACCGCATCTACACGACCACCTTCACGGCTTCTCCGGGGACGCCCGTGAGCGGCATCGTGAAGGTTTTGCCGCAACTTGCCTTCGGGTCCTCGAATGACCTCGGCAACTGGGCGACGGCGGTTTATCTTCACAACACGACCGACGCGCCCGTCCAGGCGACGGTGCGTTTCTTCGGGACGGACGGCTCGCCGCTTGTGGTGCCGGGGGTGGATGCAACGTCAGCGGCTCTCAATCTGGGCCCGCGGGGCACGGGCGTTGTGGAGATCCCTACGGTCGGCCCGCTCACGCAAGGCTGGGCGCAGGTGGAGGCGCCGGACGGCGTCATCGGCTACGGCATCTTCCGGCAGGCGTTGCAGGGCGTGAATCCCCAGGAAGGCGTGGTGCCGTTTTCCTCGAGCACTTCCCCCGGGGCCACGATCCTGTTCGACGAGACGGATTTCATCACCGCGGTGGCGGTGCTGAACCCCGGCTCAGGCCCGGTCACGGTGAACGTCCGCGCGCGCGACGAAAGCGGGGCCGAGATTGGCTCCTTCCAGCTTCCGCTGGCCGCGCGGCAGCGGGAGGCGTTCGTGGTGCGGGACCGGCCCGAGATGACGCAAATTCGGGGCAGGCGCGGCGTGCTGGAGTTCAGCGTTTCGGGAGGCGCGGTCAGCGTCCTCGGGCTGCGCTTCAACAGTCTGGCGTTTACCTCCATCCTGCCCGCTGAAAAGTAAAGGCGGCGCGCCTGCGGAAAAATCCGCAGCGAATTACCTGAAAATCACCGTCGATTCGGCCCGAAAACGGCGGTAATTCCGGAAAACGATCTCGTTTTTCGAGCAGTTCACCGTCCCGCGCTCGCAGCCGCGCGTTTCCGCGCGCGCCGGCAGCAGCAGCGGGACGCCGTCAAGCGCCACGGGGGCGAACTCGACCGTGCACTCCGCCTTGTCCTGCGGGAACGTGGAGGGGATCGACACGGCGCGCTGCTCCAGCCGCAGCACCCGGTGCGTTTCCCGGTCGATCCACAGGCGCCCTTTTTGCGCCGGCTTCAGCCGCTCTCCCGAAGGGGCCGCCAGGGTCCAGTGCGAGTTCTCCGGGCGGATGGAGAACTCGTAGAGCACGGCGGGCCTGCCTGCAACCGTCTCGGCGCCCAGCCGGACGAACGAGGCTCGCGTGGCGGGGTCGAGGATATCGGCGGCCGTGGTCAGGAACTCGCCCGTGGACCAGGCGCCGCTGCTTTCCGGGCTCCCCTGAAGCGGCCTGCCGTTCAGCCGGACATTGCGGTATTCTTCCTTCCCGCCGGACCAGGCGAGTTCGGCTTCGAGCACGTCCACGCGGTTCCATGACGCCTCGTTGTTGAAGCTCACGTAGCGCGTGGTGACCTGCTCGACCAGGAAATCCGGCATGGACGCCTCCATCGCGGCAATGGCCTGGCGGGCGGCCGCGATTTCGGGATCCGGCGCAGGCTCCTCGTCCGGCTCGGCAGGCGTGGCTTGCCGCGCCGGGGCCGGCTTGGGCGCGGACGGGGCGGGTGGCGTCGCCGCAGCGGCCGCCTCCGGCGCTGCTGCTTCCAGCGGCCGCGCGGCAGCTTCCCGCTCGGCGGGCGTCCCTTCGCGAAGGAAGATGACGGCGCGGGCCGTTTCCGGATCGTCGGCGTCGCATCGAACTTCGAGCTGGTCGCCTGGTTTCAGAAGCGAGTCGCGCACCGGCTCGCCCTTCTTGTTGCGGAACTGCGTCTTCGCCAGCAGACGGAAGCGGAGCACACCCTGGTCGTGCGTCTCCAGGATCAGTTCCTTCTCTGCCAGCCGGCGCAGCATGCCCTCGAATGTTTCCATGTCACCCTTTTTGGCGCCCTCTTTCGGCTTGCGCTTCGGCCAGGGCATGCGCGGTAAGGGAATGCCCCCGGGGCCGCGGCCCCCCGGATACGGGTAAGGGTCGGGCGGGTACTGCCCCGGCGGATACTGTCCGGGCGGGTATTGTCCGGGAGGATATTGTCCGGGCGGGTATTGCCCGGGGGGATATTGTCCGGGCGGGTATTGCGCCGGCCCGTATTGGGCAAAGAGCGGCAGCGTGAAAAGCACGGCGACAAGGCATGCAAGCCCCGCCCGGCTGATACGGCAGGCTCCGGCCCTCTGACAATGATTCATGCCTGACTTGATGATAGGCTTCCGCCCGGCGACGGTCAACGCAGCCTGGCCGGGTCTCGCCACAAATCGGACACGCACCGTTTCCCGCGCGGGAAGGCGGCAATCGAAAGACTCCTGCTGAAAGGAGCCCGGTGCCGGCCGGCACCGTGGCGCCCGGGAAACCGTGCTTCGGGATGCGCCGCCGGCACGCCATTTTACGCGGTTCACAGGACAGCCGCTTGCGGCATCCACAATCGCCGCGACGGTTCGCGACTCCTCGTCATCGAGTCATGCCTTCAAGGAGGTCCCCGCTTCCCGCATCCCTCAAGGAAGCGCCTCGTCCTTGGGGACGGCGGAACCAGCGAGCAATCGTTCCAAAAACTGTTTTTGCCTGGACTCGGTGCAGGCCGGTGCGAAAAAAGATGGGCCAGGGCTGCGTTTTTCGTGCGGTATTCCGGGTGATTTCCGTCGGCTGCGTCAGCCATTGCAGTTGTGACAAAAGGGCAGTTTCCCTGGATTCATCGAGCCGGTGGTCGTGGATCTTCGCGTGCTCCGGCTCGTTGTGCCGCGCGACGAATCTGGATGAGAGTCCGGCGCCCTTGTACCTGCCATCCGTCGTGAACCGGTGCACCACTATGGCAGGGTATTCTGATACTTCCATCACTCCGACCATGAGTTCAGTCCACGTCACACGCAGTGACGTCACTCCATTGAAGGGCTCCTTCGCCATGTTGATGCAGGATCCGGGGAAGAGGACCCGGGAGATTTCCTGCGCCGGCGGGCCGGGAAGCTGGTAATCCCGGCTTTCCTCGCGAGAGACTCCGCCCAGCCGCTCGGGGTCGAGCGCCACCAGCACGGCGCGCCGGTAACCGTCGGCGATCCCGCCCGCAAACAACAGCGGCTTGCCATCATGGGAGGCATCGGTCACGGCCATTCTGTGCAAGTGCCCGGAGTGCCAGTATTCGCCCGGCAGTTTGCCCTCACCGGAGAGGAGCGCGATTTGGGAAGGATACCAGGTATGGTGGACGCTTGCGACCGCAATTCTCACCGCGCCCCTCACGCGAAACACAAGCAGGTTCTCCGGATTGTACGGGGGCCGGAACTCCTCCGGAAAACCATGCGCCTTCTGCCCGGGTTGGAAGGACCAGCGAACATCGCCGGAACTCGAATAGCAGTAAACCCTCGGATTCCCCGCCGCCTTCGGGTGTGCCAGGAACAAGACTTCCGGCTCGCCATCGCCGTCGAGGTCGCCGACCCAACCCATGTTATGGCTCAAGGCCGAGAGGCGCTGGTAATCCGTCAATGCATAGCCGAACGACTTCGTCCACAGCTCGCGGCCGTGAACGTCCACCACCACAAGCGCGCCTCCCACGACCCGCCATCCAGCCGGGACGCGCCTGGGAAAAACATACAGCGCTCCAGCGGCGACCAGCGCCGGCAAGAACGCCCCGGCAAGGATCCCCGCCCGCGCGAACGAAGCGCGGCTTCCCGCCGCTCCGGCAGCCGCGGGGGGCTCCGCCTCCCTCGGCGCCCGCAGCCACGCATCCAGATCCTCCACCGACACCAGGACGCGGCCGGGGCCGCCCGGCAGCCGCCGCACGGGCAAACCCCGCTCCGGCTCCCACTTCTGCGCCGTGCGCACATTCACGCCCAGGTAGGCAGCGATCTCCTTCCACGAGCTCAACAAACCACCCGGTCGCCGGCCGGACTGGTCAGCCACGAAGAAACCCTTTCGGTAAAACACCATCACAACAGATCCGGACGGGGCCTCGACGCGACTGAACGTGCCGCCGGCTTGAAGATACCTGACCGCACGCAATGCGGCTCGGACCGGAAATTATGAGCGGGGCCGAGGGCGCCGGCCCTCGGATGAAATTGAGTGTATGTACGTCTACGGCATCTCTTCAAACGGTGTTTGACAGCCTCGCCGGTTTGGGGCGGGACCGGCAAAACGCCGGGCGCGTTTGACGGCACGAGGCCATGCCTCAGGCGGTCGAAGCAGCGGTCAGAGGACGCCGCGAGAACAAGCCGGCTGCGCCGAAAAAGGACGTGAAGAATCGGAAGCAGCCTGACAGGAAGTCGCGTGAACGATTCCCGGCCGTGGTGTCCACATTCCGGCGCAGGAGGTTCTGAACCGTTCGGGTCATGACAATCAATCCCGGAACAAGTGTCAAGCCCGCATTTTCCCGAGGACCCTCGATGGGGCGGATCCGATACAGCGGCATTGCGGCGCCACTTTCGGACTGCGGCCAAAATCCATCCCGGGAAACGCCACACGTCCCGGAACGCGCTCCTGCGGTGAATCGGGATTTCTCCGCCCGGCAGGATCGCAGAATGGTCTCTTCCGCGCGAATCGGCGTGTGCGCGTTGCGTAATGTAGTCCGATTATTGATCTCGGCCTGGTGAGGTGTATTACAACTTCTGCACACAGAATGACAAAACAGAAAAAGATCTCTTGTTCATGTGGCGACGCTCCTGTCAGCTCGTACTGCGTACTTTGAAGTCGTGCCAACAGCCGGCGCGCAATTACTCCACACATCCGGTACATTATCGGCGTGACGGACTGGCAATGGTTTGTGTCTGCAATCGGCGGAATTCTCGCATGGCTATGGTCGGTATTTGTGTGGCACAGAACACAGAAGCAGCAGCGGGCGCAGGAAGATTACAAAAGGAAGGAGCAGTTGTACCGTGAATTACTGAAGCAACTGGAAAATTTCTACAAGACATCGGGCGCTTCGCAGAAGCAGTCGGGTATAGCATCTTTCCTGCAAGAAGTGCGGTTGGCATGGTTGTATGCCCCAGATAATGTGATTCAGGCATTGTACGAGTTCTTGGATACCCAGAGGGAGGGCGTTCCTGATAAGGAGAAGAACGAAAAAGGAAGCGAATCCATGGCGAAGTTGGTCGTGGCGATTCGAGGGGACCTGTTCAGGACGGTCAACATGAATACAAAACTCACCAAGACGGAGTTCAGGCACTACACGTGAGCCGCAATCCCGCAACAGGCCCGGTTCGAATTATGACCACCGGATTCTCTCGTGCGTCTGGCAATTTTGCAGCACGGCGTCGAGTTCAGCTCGTAACCCGCACGCGACACCACCGCCGACGCGAGAGTTTGCTTCAGAGTCCCGCTTGCGGCGCGGAGTTCGCCGGGGATCATCCGGCATGCGCGAAGAAGGCCGACGGGGGCGGGCGCCCGATCCGGCGTCGCGAGGACCCCCGGCATGCAACGGCGCGTTGGTGATACACTGCCGGACCGTCAGCCCATATGCAGCCTTCCGCCTCTTCCCCGAGAATTGAAATGCCGCAACGCAACGTGGCCGTCGATGTTTTCCGCGGCATCGTGATGGTCCTGATGATGGCTGAGGTGCTGCGCCTGTCCGAGGTCGCGCGCGCCTTCCCCGGCAACCCGTTCTGGGGCTTCCTCGCCTACCATCAGACCCACGTCCCATGGGCCGGGTGTTCGCTTCACGATCTCATCCAGCCGGGGTTTTCCTTTCTGGTCGGCGTCGCCCTGCCGTATTCAATCGCCAGCCGCCTCGCCAGGGGAGCCAGATTCGGCCAAATGTTCGGCCACGCCATCTGGCGCTCGTTTGTGCTCATTGTGCTGGGCATTTTCCTGCGGTCCACGCACAGCCCGCAGACGAATTTCACTTTTGAGGACACGCTGACGCAGATCGGCCTCGGCTATCCGTTCCTGTTCCTGCTGGGCTTCGCGCGCCCGCGGACGCAATGGGTCGCCTTTGGCCTGATCCTGGGCGGCTACTGGCTTGCATGGACGCTGTATCCGCTGCCCGGCCCGGATTTTGACTGGCGCGCCGCGGGCGTGCCGCCGGACTGGCCGCACCATTTCACGGGGTTCATGGCCCACTGGAACAAGAACAGCAACCTGGGCGCCGCATTCGACCGGTGGTTCCTCAATCTGTTCCCGCGGCCGGAGCCTTTCCTCGCCAACCGTGGCGGATATCTGACCCTGAATTTCATCCCCACGCTGGGCACGATGATCCTCGGCCTGGCGGCCGGCCGCTGGCTGCGCGAGTCGTCTCCCAAGCCGCCCCTGGCGCGCCTCTGGATCGCCGCCGCGGCGGGCATCATTGCGGGGCTGGCGCTGCACTTCGCCGGCATCTGCCCCGTGGTGAAGCGAATCTGGACGCCCGCGTGGACGCTGTTCAGCGGCGGCGCCTGCTTCGCCATCCTGGCCGCGCTCAGCTGGCTGATCGATGTCAAAAGAGTCCGCTTCTGGACGTTCCCGTTCGTCGTCGTGGGGATGAATTCGATCGCCGCATACATGATCGCCCACCTGTTCGAGGATTTCATCCGCTCGAGTTTCCGGATCCATCTGGGGCCGAATTTCTTCCGGGTTTTCGGCGACGGCCTCCAACCGCTGATGGAGGGCGCGGCGGTGCTTGCCATATATTGGCTGATCCTTTTCTGGATGTACCGCCGCAAACTCTTCCTCAAGATCTGAGGCCGCCGGGCCGGGGCGGGCCGCCCGCCGGCCGCCCTTTCTGCAAGCCCGAGGCTCCGCCCTGCGGCAGATATCAGAAAATGCCGCAAATCTCATGGGGCATAATCACGAAATCCGCGCTTTGCTTCAGGAAAAGATTATCTGTTTTCGAAAAATGATTCAACAATTGCATCATGCGGGCAGGGCAATGGTTCGGTTGTGCCCGCCCTGACGCGGAAGCGCAGACAAACCTGCATGCCCGCGCACCAGCACCCGTCCTGTCGCAGGCCCAGACCGCCTCCATCACGCCGAAACACTGCCGCCGCCCGACACCCGCGCGGCGAGGAGCGAACCATGCGCAAAGATTCCAGAGCCCATGCGCCCCATGGGCATGGGTTGCACCGGCGCGCAGCGCCGCGCGAACCACGGCGAATGCCCCGGTGGCGCATACGAGGCAACCCCCATGCGCCCAGGCGTCTGCCTGGCCGAATCCGCCGGAGCCGCAGCCTTTGCCGTCAGAAAGCGCGCCCGGCAGCGCGAAACTCTGTGCAGCCGGAGGCTGCAACCGCAAACGGAGCCTTCGCCCCCTGCAAGCGCGCCCGGCAGCGCGGCGCACGGCCCGCCCCGGTCAATTCGTCGCCATCGCTTCGGCAGGCAGCACATGGACGCGGGCGAGGGAAACGGCCTGGTTGTAGAAATCGGCCCACCGGGCCGGCGGGGTTCGCACTTCGCAGAGGCGCTGCCACGCCTCCGCCCATCGCTGCCTGCGGATGTATTGCGCTGCCAGCGCCAGCCGCGCCTCTTCCTGCGCCGGGTCGATCGCGAGCAACTGCTCGAGCACCGGCACCATGTCGCCTCCCGGAAGGTCCTGCTCGAGCACGGCGAGCCGCAACAGCGTCCGCCCATCCGCGGCGCCCCGCGCCATCGCCTCTCGCCACCACATGCGCGCCTCTTCGAGCCTTCCGCGCCGGTACTCGAGATCCCCCAACAGTGGCAGCGCCTCCGCGGCCGTCAGTGCCGCCTGCCGCAGCCAGGTCTCCGCTGCCCCCGTGTTTCCCAACTGAAGCGACAGCCGTCCAAGAACTGTCCAGACGAGCGCCGCCGGCGCCGCGGTCACCTCCACCCCGACAGACGGCGCCGTCCGACTCCATCTCCGGCCCGCCGGACGCGGCCGCTTGACAAAGCGCCGCAACAGATCTTCGGCCTGTTGCCCGGACGAGCCATCGAGGCGTTGCCACCGCTCCAGATCCGCCGCCGAGAGCGCGCCGCCGCGTTCGGCGATCAACGCTTCCGTCAGCGCCCAGCTTTGCGCGTAGAACAGGCGTGCCTGTTCCCAGTCCTGGCACAACACCGAGCCCCGTCTCGCCTCGAGCAGTTCCCGCCACGGCAAGCGCTGTCCGCGGCGCAACAGCTTCGTCCGCCGCTTGGCCTCTTCGCCCGGCAGCGGCGAAAGAGCGTCAGCCAGCCCCTCGTCAAGCCACAGCGGCAGCTTGTGGCCGCTCGCGCGCACCAGGTGGTGAATGAACTCATGCCGCAACGCCGGCAGCGTGTCCTTCTCCAGCCGGTGAACGACGATTGCGGACCAGCCCGGCCCCGGCGCGTAATAGGCGGGCGAGTAGGCGTTCACCCGAAACGGCTGGTCGTCAAATGCCGGATGAAACACGACGATGCGCAGCCGCGCCCGCGCCCCGGCCAGCTCCGGCGCTGCCGCGGCCAGCGCCCCGCGCAGCGCTTCCAGCTCGGCCAGCGCCACCTTGGCCTGCGCCGCGTCGACGGCGCCCAACAATTCTGTTTCCCCATGCACGACGCGCACCCACACCGCCGGCCCGGCTGCCGGGGCCGCCGCCAGCGCCAACGTCCAGGCCAGGAACAGGGCCAGGCTGCGCATCGCCTCCGCACTTTCCATCGGCAGGAGCGCCGCCGGAGTTGAGAGTCATTCGGAGAAAACCCGCCCGCAGTCCCGGGGTGAGGCAAATTGGAAGAGATGCCCGCCCGCACAGGTTTCCGCCTGTTTGGCCGCCCGGTGCCCGCGGCGCTGTACCCTGCGCCCCGGGCCCAATGGAACGATCCGGAATCGGTTCTCGGGGAGCTTTCCGGACAGGCGCCTCCTCCGGCGGAGCTCGACCCCTGCTTCCGCGCCGAAGGGCTGTTCAACGGCCCCGTCTTCGCCATGCAGCGGATCCGGCTGCGGCCGCGGCTTGCCATCGACTGCCGGCCGGGCTGGTACTTCGACTCGATGAATACCTGCGAAAAGCTCGAGCTCGAGCGGCGATTCCTCGCGCGCCTCCCCCCGCGGCGGCTCTGGCGAAACGGCGCCGGGCGCACGCCCGCGGCCGGAATCTCCACCATCGTCGCGTGGCCTGGCAGGGAAGGATGGCTCGCCCTGGCCGGCCGGATGAAGGCGAAGTCGATGCCGCACCGCGCCGGGCAAATCCACGTGATTCCTTCGGGCATGTTTTCCCCTCCTTTCTCGGTCACGGAAAACGTCCGGCGCGAACTGGCCGAAGAGGCCGGCCTCGCCCTCCCGCCGCACGGCCTCCGTCTGGCCGGCATCGCCGTGAATCTGGAAAATCTCCGCCCGGAGATCTGCACCGTGCTGTTGCTCGATCGCGCCCCCGCAGCCGTGCCGCGCGAAGAGTTCGAGCCGGAGCTCTGTGCCGTGCCCCTGCCGTGTGGCAACGCCGCGCCGCCGCCCGCGCTGGCGGAGGCCGTGTTTGCCGTGCCTGCCGCCGCCGCGCTGCTATTGGCCTCCCGCCTGCTCCGACGCGCGGGCATCCGGTCCTCAGGATAAAATTCCGGCGGGCCGACGGCCCTCTGCTCGGCCCGGCTTGCATCCGCCGCGGCGACCTGCTACCAGAGAGAGGCAGACCCTGCCTGGCCATGCTTCGACACCCGAGTTTGCAGCCCCTGTCGCGCCAGCACCATCACGCTTTGGCGCTCTGCGTCCTGGTGGAGCGCGCCCTCCACGAAGGCAGCGCCGACACGGCGCAGCTGGCGCGCCAGATCCGCGAGCACTTTGAACGGGACCTGCGCCCGCACTTCCGGCTGGAAGAGGAGATTCTTCTTCCGGGCCTCGAACGCGAACTGGGCCCGTGGGACCTTTGCCGGCGCATCCTCGACGAGCACCGCGAACTGGAGCGCCGCGCCGCCTCGCTCGGGCCATCGCCGCAGGAAGACGAGCTGCGCGCTTTCACGGCCCTGCTCCGCAGCCATGTGCGTCTGGAGGAAAATGAATTGTTCGAGCAGATCCAGGCAAGGCTGTCTGCACCCGCGCTGGAAAGCCTCGGCTCGGCGTTGGCGGCCGCGGGCGGCCCGGCCTGTCCGAATCGAGGAATTTCCGAATGAGCGCTCTTTACGAGTCTTCCATCCCTGACGTCCCGCTTGTGACGCGCGGCAAGGTCCGCGACGTGTACGCCGTTGGCGACGACCGCCTGCTGCTGGTCGCCACGGACCGCCTGTCCGCTTTCGACTGCGTCCTGCCGGACCCGATCCCGGACAAGGGCCGCGTGCTGACCCAGCTCTCCCTCTTCTGGTTCGACTTCCTTGACGGCCTCGTGCCGAACCATCTCATCACGGCCAATGTCGATGAATACCCGGCGCCGTTGCGCCAATACCGGGACCAGCTCGAAGGCCGCTCCATGCTCGTCCGCCGCGCAAAGATGATCGACGTCGAGTGCGTGGCGCGCGGCTACCTGGCCGGCTCCGGCTGGAAGGAGTACCGCGCCCACGGCACCGTCTGCGGCATTCCGCTGCCTGCCGGCCTGCGCGAGTGCGACCGCCTGCCGGAGCCCGTCTTCACGCCGGCCTACAAGGCCAAGTCAGGCCACGACGAGAACATCCCCTTCTCCAAAGCGGAGTCGATCGCCGGCAAGGAAACTGCGGCCCGCCTGCGGGACCTCACCCTTGCCATCTACAAGAAGGCCGCCGCGTACGCCGAAAGCCGCGGCATTCTTCTCGCCGACACCAAGTTCGAGTTCGGCTGGATCGGCGACCAGCTGACCCTCGCCGACGAGGTGCTGACGCCGGATTCCTCGCGCTTCTGGCCCGCCGACAGCTACGAGCCCGGCAAGCCCCAGCCGTCCTTCGACAAGCAGTACGTGCGCGACTACCTCGAGTCGCTTGCCTGGGACAAGAACCCGCCTGCGCCCTCGCTTCCGCCCGACGTCATCGAGAAGACCAGCGAGAAGTACCGCGAGGCCTACCGCAGGCTGACCGGGAAGCCCCTATGAACTGGTTTGACATCCTGCTGCTGGTTATTCTCGTGTCATCCGTCATCGAGGGCGTTCGTCTCGGCTTCGCGCGGGTGATGATCGGGCTGGCGGCGCTCGTGGCCGGACTGCTGCTGGCGGCCTGGTTCTACGGGGCGATCTCGCCCTACTTCGAGCCGCTCATCCGCTCGAAGCCGCTGGCGCACCTGGCGGCGTTTTTCGCTATTCTCATCGGCGTGCAGGCCCTGGGCGCCCTGATCGGCCTGCTCTGCGCAAAGATTTTCAAATGGACCGGGCTGGGGTGGCTCGACCGGCTCCTCGGGCTGGCCGCGGGGGCGCTCCGGGCGGCGGTGGCTGCCGTGATTCTGGTTCTCGTCTTCTCGGCGTTCCCCGTCAAGCCGCTCGAGAACGCGCTGGCCGGCTCGCGCGCCGCCCCGTGGCTGCTGAATGCGGCCCAGGTGCTGGTCTCGCTCTGCCCGCGCGAGCTGCGGGACGACTTCGAGGAGGCCTACGACCGGCTCCGCGAAGGCTGGAAGAAACGTTTGCCCGCCGCCAGGCCCCCCGCTGACAGCGTCTGAAACCCTGCTGCGTCGCCGGCGCGGCTTGCGTGGCCATTTCATTGACGTGTCATCTATTATCATGTAATCTGAAAACATGGCAGGGAATTCCGGCCGGCTGCGGGACGAGATCCGGCAGACGCGCCCGTTCCGGAGCGTCTGGCACGAGGCCTTCCTCTCGGTGCTGAAGACGGCGGATGTGTTCCGCCGCGCCGTGGCCGCGCTGCTCGCCCCGCACGGCATCACGCCGCAACAGTACAACGTGCTCCGCATCCTGCGCGGCGCGGGCGCCGAGGGGCTGCCCACGCTGGCCATCGGCGAGCGGCTCATCGAGCAGACCCCCGGCATGACGCGATTGCTCGACCGGCTCGAGGCCAAGCGGCTGATCCGGCGGAAACGCTGCGCGAAGGACCGCAGGCAGGTGCTGTGCTGGATCACGCCCGCCGGCCTGCGGCTTCTGGACCAGCTCGACCAGGTGATCGCGCAGCCGGAGCAGCGCCTGGCCCGCGTCTGGACCGCAAGCCAGGCGCGCGCTCTCGTCAGCCTGCTGGACCGGGGCCGCCAGGCGGCCGGCCAATCAGACCCGCCCCGGCCAAAATCCCGTCAGAGGAGCTGAACAGAAAATGAGGATGCGCAATTGCGCTGTTTTTCTCGCCCTGGTTCTCGCCGCCCCGATGCTGCGGGCGGAGAAATACACCATCGACGGGGCCCACTCCAAGGCCCAGTTCTCCGTGCGCCACATGATGGTGAGCAACGTCCGCGGCGAATTCAGCAAGGTCCAGGGCGCGGTGGAATACGACGACAAGAATCCGGCCGCCATCCGCATCGAGGCCGTCATCGACGCCGCCTCCATCAACACAGGCGAGCCCAGGCGCGACGAGCATCTGAGGAGCCCGGACTTCTTCGACGTGGCAAAGTTTCCGACCATCACTTTCCGCTCGAAGAGCGCGCGAAGGACAGCCGCAGGGCTTGCCGTGACCGGCGACCTGACGATTCACGGCGTCAGCAAAGAAGTGGTGCTGAACGTCGAAGGGCCCACGCCCGAGGTGAAAGACCCGTGGGGCAACATCCGCCGCGGCGCCACGGCGACCACGAAGATCAACCGCAAGGATTTCGGGCTCACCTGGAACGCGGTGCTCGAAACCGGCGGCGTGGTCGTCGGCGAGGAGGTCTCCATCACCATCGATGTCGAGGCCGTGCGTCCCGCAGAGAAGAAGTGATGCGGCGCCCGCGGGCGGACAATTGCCACCCGGCCGCAGGTAAAATCAGACGGGAGCCGCAGCCTGCGCTGCGGTTCCCCGTTCCCGATGCCGTTGCCGAAGGCGCTCCTGTGCGCGGCCGCCTGCGCGGCCCTGCTGGCTTCTTGCCGCCGCGAGGCGGCCCCGCAGCCGGCGCCGCTGCGCTTTGAGACGCGGCAGTTTGAAAAGACCCTGCCGGGCTGCGGCGACCCGGCCCGCCGCCCCGAGCCGTGCGTCTCTTTCCGCATTGTCTGGCCGGAGGCCGTCGCGGGCGCCGACGCCGACGCGCGCAACCGCATCAACGCCGCCGTCGCCGCCGCGTTGCAGCCGGTGGAGGCGCCCTGCGGCTTCGAGGCGGAAGCCGCGCAGTGGATCGGCGACTACCAGCGGTTTCATGCTGAATTCCCCGCCTCCGGCATCACCTGGTTCGTGCGCCGCACCGCCGAGGTGACGTTTTCCTCCCGCCGCCTGCTGACCATCGAGGTCCGCCGTGACGAATACCACGGCGGCGCCGAGCCGGAATCCTTCAGGGAGTTTCTCAACCTGTCGCCTGCCGACGGCCGCGCTGTGGAACTGGCTTCACTGCTCGAGCCTGGCGGCGCGGAAGATCTGAAGAAGCTCGCCGAGTGGCGCTTCCGCCAGCAGCGGCACATTCCCGGCGACAGCCGCCTCTCGGAGGCGGGCTTCGCTTTCGCCGATGATGTCTTCGCCCTGCCGCGCCACTGGGGCTTCACCGCCGGCGGACTCGTGCTGCACTACAACCCGGGCGAGGTCGCCCCGCCGCGGCTCGGCGCCACCACGATTCTGGCCCCGTGGAACGAATTGCGGGGCATCGTCGCTGCCGACAGGGGCATTCTGCCCCGCTGAGGCGCGCGCGGGCTCAGGCGGGAATCACGCGCGGGATGCGCTGCTCCACCGGCGGCAGCGGCGGAAAATCGGTCGCGGGCCTGTCCTGATACCAGTAGGCGCAGCTGTAATAATTGTCTGCCCGGTCGTTGCCGTGCCCGTGCTCCATGGTGTGCTTCAGGTAACGGGTGAACGTCACCGGGTTGTCGCCGTGGAAGCGGTAGCAGCAATAGCGGCCGCCGGTGCGCTCCGGGCTCTGGATCAGCGGCGCGCCGCACTGCGCGTAGGCGAAGGGTTTCGCGTTGTCGCGCCCGCCGAAATTCCAGCTTCCCAGAAAATAGTCTTCGCTCCCTGTGCCGATGATGAGGGGCTTCGAGTCGTCGTCGATGAAAATCATGTCGTCGCCCTCGCCCATCCAGTACTCGCTGTTCTGGATCACGCCGAGCGTGACGCCCATCAGGTGCCCGCGGCCCCGCGTCTCCACATAGACGTGATTGAAGCGCCCGTCGGGGTTGGGAGGCGTCTTGCCGTCGGGCCCGCGCACGGCCTTGTGCGGCGTGGCCTGCCGGTACTGAGCGTGGAAATAGAGCGTGTCGGGAGGCAGCGACGCCACCGTCATGAAGTCGATGTTCGAATAGAAGCTGCCCACCTCGCGCGACCCCTCGTTCGTCACCGTCATCCGCGCGCTCCTGCGGTAGGGCATCACGAAATAGCAGTTCAGCGAGCGGCCCGGCGAACAGGACAAATAGGCGCTTTCATAAAGCACGTAATCGCCGAGATTCAGGCCGAAGAAATCCCCGACCGGCGCCTCGATGCTCGGCCTCGGCGCCCCGTCCCACCACGCGCGCAGCACGAGCTCCTTCAGGTGATGCACGCTCTGCGCCGCAATGGTGAACCAGATGTGCGTGATCGCTCCCGGGCCCTGCTGGTTGAAGATTTCGATTTCCTTGCCCGCGGGAATAGGCCAGCGGTCGGAGTTTCCGCCGGTGGGATCGTGACTGCTTTGCTTGAGCGAGCGGTAGTTTTGCGCTCGGCAGTAGGCAGGCAGAATGCCGCCGGCGACCGGGTCGGCCTGCGGCGCAGGCTGCGCCTCCGCGCGGCGCGGCGCAGCGCCCAGCCCGAGCGCGGCCAGCGCCCCGCGGAAAAAACCTCTGCGCTCCACACTTGCCATGGCTCGATGAACCTCCTTCGTGCGACCGTGGATCGGTGGAATCATATCACATGCGGCAACCGCCCGCCTTGCGCTGCGGCACGCGCGGCCAGGCCACCGGCCGGCGGACGGTGCGGTGCGGGTTCAGCAGTCGGCACAGGTCCCCGATAGGGGCAGGGAACGCTTCCTTGCGGGTTGAGCCACCCGGAC
>Ga0209162_1002244_pt1 | contig 17318 bp, 12 predicted proteins | sample YNPNPMetaG_FD_187121 | JGI IMG/M metagenome (GOLD analysis project Ga0209162, IMG submission 187121) | Anoxygenic and chlorotrophic microbial mat microbial communities from Yellowstone National Park, USA - YNP NP MetaG (SPAdes) (version 2) ... | reverse complement strand
CAGTTCGTCCACACGGCCGTCTTCACGCCGAGCCTCGTCGCGGCCGGCGCCAACACTGTGACGGTGCTCGCGGTCGGCGATACGGGCGCAGCCGCCGATAGCATTTATGTCAACTGGATCGAGGTGGATTACGCGGCGCGCTACGTGGCGCAGGGTGATCGGCTGGTCTTCGGCGTCAACCCCTCCCCCACAGGGGGAGGGGGGCTCTTGCCATCTCCCCCTTCCCTCGCAGGGAAGGGGGCCGGGGGGTTAGGTGTCACCTCTCCCCCGCCCCCTCCCCTACCAGGGGAGGGGAGCATTTCTCCCCCTTCCCTCGCAGGGAAGGGGGCCGGGGGGTTAGGTCATTCCGCGCACCAAACAACTTCCGCTTTCCTCCTCGCCGGCTTCCGCTCGGCCGACATCGAGATCTACGACATCAGCGATCCGCGGCGGCCGGCGCGGCTGCGCAACGCGGCCATCGCGGCCGAACCCGGGGAGGACGGCCGTCCGTCCTCCTTCAGCGCCCGCTTCGAGGATCAGGCCCCGGCCGACGCCCGCTACCTGGCGCTGACCGCGGCCGCGCGCCGCCGGCCGGCCGCGATCCGTCCCGCCGCCCTCGCCGACCTGCGCAACCCCAACAGCGCCGCGGACGAGCTCGTCGTGGTCTACGACGAGTGGTTCGATGAGGTCGAGCCGCTCGTGGCTCGCCGGCGGGCGCAGGGCTGGCGCGTGCAGGCCGTGCGCATCGGCGAAGTGTACGACGCGTTTGGATGGGGACGCGAAACGCCGCACGCGCTGCGGGATCTCTTGGGCTATGCCCGGCGGTCGTGGCAGACGCCGCCGACGCACGTCCTGTTGATCGGCGACGCCAACCTGGACTACCGCGACCGCTTCGGCACAGGCCGGCCCAACTTCATCCCGACCTTCATCTTCGACGCGGCCGACGTGGGCGAGACGGCCGGCGACGCCTGGTTCGTCCAGCTCGCGGGGGACGATGCGATCCCGGAAATGGCGATCGGCCGCCTGCCGGCGATCAGCGCGGCCGATGCGCGGGCGATGATCGCCAAAATCCTGCGCTACGAGACCGCGGCCGGCGGCCTGTGGCAGAGCCGAATGCTCTTCGTGGCCGATGGCGTGGCCGCGCACCGATCTGTCGCCGAGGGATGGCTGGCGCAACTCCCCGCGGCCTACCTGCCGCAGCGCGTCTTCGCCTCGGCCTATCCGCCCGGCGACCCGACCGCCGACATCGTGGCCGCCCTCGACCGGGGCGTGGGGCTGGTGAGCTACATCGGCCACGGCAACATAGACCGGTGGGGCGTCTGGAGCGGCGGCCGGCTGTTCGACGTGACGACCATCGGCCGGCTCGCCAACGCCGACCGGCTGCCGTTCGTCGTGACCGCCGACTGCCTGAACGGCTTCTTCGTCCATCCCTACACCGACGCGACCATCGCCGAGGCGCTGTTGCGCAAGGCCGATGGCGGCGCGGTGGCCGTGTGGAGCTCCAGCAGCCTGGGCGCGGCCGGCGATCAAGCCATCCTCTTCGCGCATCTGTTCCGCGAGCTCACGGCCGAGGCGCCGCCGACGGTCGGCCAGGCCATCGCCCGCGCGACCGCCGCGGCCGCCAGCGCGGGCGTCTCCCCCGAGCTGCTCCCCACCTTCATCCTCTTCGGCGATCCCGCCCTGCGCCTGCGCCTGGCTCCCGCCGCGCGGCAGAACCTTCCCCTTATCGTCGCGCCGTCGCGCTAAAACAAAAAAAGGGTGACAGCGTTCATCGCCGCCACCCCCTGAGCTTTTTCTCCCCTACGCCGCCGGCAGGGTGAAATGAAACGTACTGCCCTGGCCGGGCGTGGATTCCACCCAGATGCGCCCCCCGTGGCGCTCCACGATCTTCTTGCACACCGCCAGGCCGATGCCCACGCCGGGATACTGCCGCTGAGTGTGCAGGCGCTCGAAGAGGTTGAAGATGCGGTCGGCATCCTCTGCCGCGATGCCGATGCCGTTGTCCCGCACCAGAAACTCCCACATGGCTTTCCCGGCCGCTATGTCGGTCGTCTGCTGCGCCGAGATGTGCACGACCGGCGGCTCTGCCCGGCGAAACTTGATCGCGTTGCCGATCAGGTTCTGGAACAGTTGCATGAGCTGTGTCGGATCGGCCAACACGGTGGGCAACGGATCGTGCGTCACGGTCGCGCCGGCCTCCGCGATCGCCACTTGCAGATTCCACAAGGCGTCTTGCAACGCAACATTGGCGTCGGTGGGGCGGGGCGCCTGGCCGCGCGTGCGGATGCGCGAATACTCCAGCAGCGCATTGATCAGGTTCTGCATCCGCCGCGCGCCGTCCACCGCGAAGCCGATGAACTCATCGGCGTCCGGGCCGAGCTGGCCGCCGTAGCGTTCGGCCAACAGGTCGAGGAAGCCGATGACCATGCGCAGCGGTTCTTGCAGGTCGTGCGAGGCCACGTGGGCGAACTGCTCCAGGTCGGCGTTGGAGCGCTGCAGCTCGGCCAGCGCCTCGCGCAGCGCCGCCTGCACTCTCTGGTGTTGGATAGCCGCGCCCAAGATGCCCGCTACGATGCGCAGAGCATCGGTCTCGGCAGCCGACCACTCGCGCTCGGCCGAACAGGCGTCGAATCCGATGAACCCCCACCACTTCTGTTCGACGAAGATCGGCACGACCGCGATGGACTTGATGTCCTGGGCCATCAGCACTTCGCGTTCGCTGGGAGGGAAATCGCGGATATGGCCGTAAATCAGATCCCCGCGGCCCAATACCTCCTCCCAGCGGCCGAAGCCGGCCGCGCGCAGGGGAAAATCCTGGAGGTCCGGATTGTCTATCTGCGGCACGATGCCCGGGGCGACCCACTCGTAGCGCTGGCCGGTCAAGATCGCGGCGTCGGGGCCCGGCCGGTTTTCGAAGATGTAGACCCGGTTGACGCCGGCCGCCCGCCCCAGCCGCGCCAGCGCATCCTGGATGCTCTCCTCCCAATCCTCATCGCGCAGAAAGCGCTCGGCGATGAACCCGACTGCTTCGAGGATCGCATCGCGGCGTCGCAGCTCCGCGTTTTCCTGTGCCCCATCTGAAAGCTCTCTGGCGGGCCCAATGACTCCGGTAACCATCCTCCTCTACTCCTCTCTGTCCAAAAATCGGCCAGAGCTGCCCACGCAAAAACGCCCATGCGATCGGTCAATCGCCATCAGCCGATAGTTATTTTAAGCGCTTTTCTGTCAACGTGCAACATTTTCTCGCGCTCGCAGGGGGTCTGCGACCCCCGCCTGGCCGCCTGAGACGACGTGTTCAGGCCAACGACGCCGGTCGCAGACCGGCTGAGAGCCTCAGGCTCGCAGGAAGTCTGCGCTCGCCATCCGATCAACGCGCCCACGTCTCCTTGAGCACGCGCAGGGCGTTGAGCCCCAGCACCTTCGCGATCTCCTCCGCCTTGTAGCCGTGGGCCACCAGCCAGCGGGTCACGTTGGGGAAGACCTCGGCCGGGTTCTCCAGCCCCTTGACGTAGGGCACCTCCTCGAATTGCACTCCGCCGCGCGCCGCGCTGATCGAAAGGGCCGCCGCGAAGACATGGTGCAGGCCCACGTGGTCGCCGAAGAGGGTGTCGGGCCCGAACGCGACGTGGTCAATGCCGACCAGGTTCGCCACGTACTCGAAGTGCTCCATGTACGATTCGATGGAGTGCAACGGGTGGTTTTTGGTCAACGTGGTGTGCGGCGCGGCCTCGATGCCGATCACCCCGCCCTTCTCGGCACATGCCCGCAGCGCATCGTCGGTCTTCAGGCGGTTGGTGTTCCACAGCGCCCGCGCGCCGACGTGCGTGATGAAGGTCGGCTTCTCGCTGGCCTCGATCACGTCCAGCGTCGTCTTGTCCCCGCAATGCGAGGTGTCTATGGTCATGCCAAGCTTATTCATGCGCCGCACCACCTGCCGGCCGAACTGCGTCAGGCCGCCGTCGTTGGCCTCGCGCAGGCCCGAACCCAGCGCGTTCGACTCGGAGTAGGTGATGCCCATGATGCGAATGCCCAGGCCGTAGAGCACGTCCACGCGATCGAGCTCGTTCTCGATGGGGGTGGCCGCCTCCAGACAGGGGATCAACGCGATCTTGCCCTCGCGCTTCGCCCGATAGATGTCGTCGAGGGTGCCGGCCACCAGGATCAGGTCCTGGTGCGCGAAATCGCTGAAGCGGATGCCGATGTCGTGGATGACGTCGGTCCACTTCCAGCCGGCCCGCGAGGTGATCATCGCCGTCCCGTCCATGAAGTTCTCGACCACCACATCGAGCCCCGAGACGCTCAGCCCCTCGTAGCCGGTCCAGTTGCGCCCCAGCCGGTTGTATTCGAAGATCTGCGTGATGTCTTCGGGGGTCACGAAGGTGTGGTCGTGCAGGGAAAAGACGATGTTTTCCTCGAGCAGCCGTTGCACCTCGGCTTCCTGTGCCTCGGTCACCGGATAGATGTACGGCTCGACCCGGCCGATCTGCTTCGCCAGCTTGAAGGGCTGATAATCCACACCCGGCTCGAGGTACTGGAAGGACTGATAGCCGTTGTAGGGTTTGACTTTCACGCGAACGCTCCTGTAAGAACGTGCCAGGCACCCTCTCAGGCGCCTGGCACATGAAGCATCGAGCAACTGAGGCGCTTATTTGCCGTCCGACACCCACCACTCGTGCATGTTGCGCAGGAGGGCGTTGGTCGTGATCATGTGGCTGGCGTTGTTGACGCGCTTGTTCATGGCCACCAGGCGCAGCGGCCAGTAAAGCGGCACAATCGGCATCTCTTCCAGGAACTGGATCTGGAACTCGTCGTAGATCTTCTTGCGCTCGGCGGTATCGGCCGTGTTGGCGCCCTTCTCCAGCAGCTCGTCCAGCACCTTGCTGCTGAACTTGCCGAAGTTGTACTGGCCGCCGGTCTGATACTGCGACCGCACGTCCGGGTCGAGCACGCCGCCCCAGCCGACCAGGCCCAGATCAAACTCGCCCTTGCCGAAGCGGGCCATCATGGTGGGGAAGTCCATCTTCTCGATCTTCACCTTGACGCCGGCCGCGGCCAGGTTCGCCTGGATGATGTCGGCCGAGAGCTCGCGCACGATGTTGCCCGTGGGCACCAGGAGCGCGTATTCCTTGCTGGCGTCCCAGTTGGCCTCCTTGAGGAGCGCCTTGGCCTTCTCGACATCGTACGGATACTTGCCCTCGACCTTCGGGTTGTAGTAGGAGGTCACCGGGATGATCGGCCCCTGGCTCACCACGCCCTGGCCCTTGAGCAACTTATCCACGATGAGCTGGCGATTGATGGCATAGGCCAGCGCCTGGCGAACCCGCTTGTCGGCCCATACCTTGGTCTGGTCGCCGTTGATGATCATGTACTGATAGCCGTTGTCCTGGTAGCTGTAGGCCTTGACGTTGGGCAACGCCTTGACCCGCTCCCAGTCGTCCAGCGGGACATCGCCGATGCCGCCGCCAGCGGCCATGTCCACCTCGCCCTTCTCGAGCTGGGCGACCATGGTGGCCGGGGTGACAATGCTGACGATCAGCTTGTCGAGGTGCGGCTTGCCGCGGTAGTAGTCGTCGTTGCGGGTGTACTCGATGAACTGGCCGGTCTCATACTTGACGAACTTGAACGGCCCGGTGCCCACCGTGGGCTTCATCCAGAAGTCGGCCTTGCTGAACTGATCGGGCGGCACATCCTTCAAGACGTGCTTCGGGATGATGTAGATGCCGGTGCCGATCAGCTCCAGCAGGAAGAGCGGATCCACCGGGTTCTTGGTGATGAACTGGATCGTGTGATCGTCTATCACCTTGACGCCCTCGACCGTCTCGACCCCCTCGGCGCGCTTCGAGCCTTTCAGCCCCTTGAGCGGCGAGACGTTCGCGCCGCGGTTGGACTCGATCTTGGGATGGGTGATGGCCCAGATGGTGAACTCGACATCGGCCGCGGTGACGGGCGTGCCGTCATGCCACTTGGCCTTCGGGTTCAGGTGGAAGGTGAAGGTCGTCTTGTCGGCGCTCACGTCCCACTTTTCGGCCAGCCGCGGCACGAAGTTCACCTTCTCGTCGAAGGTGACCAGGGTATCGAAGACGATGGCCACGTTGAAGTAGCCGTAGCTGGAATCGGTGTTGATCGCGTTGAAGTTGTTGGGCGGGCTCCACATGGCGATCGTCACCTTGCCGCCTTCCTTGACGGCCGGCGCGGCCGGCGCCTTGGTGGGCTCCGGCGCCTTGGTCGCCTCCGGGGCTTTAGTCGCCTCAGGGGCCTTGGTTGCCTCGGGGGCCTTGGTGGCGACCGGCGCGGCAGTCGCCGTGGGCAATTGCGGCGCGACCAGGGTGGCCGGCCGGGTGGCCGTGGGCAACGCGGCCGGCGTGGCGGCCGGCGCGCACCCTGCGATGGTGCTCATCAGCATGACGACGAGCATCATGGCCGACAACAGCTTGAACAACCGTTGCTCCTTCATATCTGCTCCTTTGAGTTGAGAAGATTTACCGACGCAACTGCGGATCGAGCGCATCCCGCAGGCTGTCGCCGATGAAGTTGATGCTCAGCACCGAGATCAGGATCATCATGCCGGGCGGGATCCACAGCCACGGCTTCGATTCCAGGATCGTCAACGATTGCGCGTCGTTGAGCATCTGCCCCCAACTGGCGGTGGGCGGCTGAACGCCCAGCCCCAGGAAGCTGAGGGCCGACTCCGAGAGGATGGCCGAGGCCACGCCGAAGGTGGCGGCCACCAGCAGCGGCCCCATCGCGTTGGGCAGGATGTGGCGCGTGATGATGCGGCCGTTCGGCGCGCCGATCATGCGCGCGGCCCACACGAAATCGTTGGTGCGCAGCCGCAACACCTCCCCGCGCACGATGCGCGCCACCTGCGGCCATCCCAACAGGCCCAGCACGAGCATGATGTTCTGCAATCCCGGCCCCAACAGGGATACCAGGACCAGGATCAACATGAGCGTGGGGAAGGAAAGCACGACATCTATGAGGCGGGAGATCACGTTGTCTATCCAGCCGCCGTAGAAGCCGGCCAGCGCGCCCAGCGCCACGCCGATCACCATGTAGATGCTCACCGCGACGACCCCGACCGAGAGGGAGATGCGGCCGCCGTGGATCAGCCGGCTCAACACGTCCCGGCCGACGCGGTCGGTGCCCAGAGGGTGCGCGGGGGTCGGCGCTTCGTCGAAGACCAGCGGGTCAATGAAGGTCGGGTCATAGGGCGCGATCTGATCGGCCAGGAGGGCAACCAGGACGATCACCAGGAGCACGCCGCTGGAGATCAGCGCCAGGCGGTGGCGGATGAAGCGCCGCCAGATGAGCACGCGCATCGGCACCGCCTCATGGCGCATCTCGCCGACCAACAGGGCCTCGCGGAGGGGCTCTTCCGAGCGCGGGAGCGAAAACTTTTCATCGAATGCCACAGACAACTCCTGAACGAACGTTCCCCGGCTAGCGGCCGGTCTCGTAACGGATGCGCGGATCCACCACGCCGTACATCACATCCGCCAGCAGGTTGCCGATGATCACCATGATGGCCGCCAGCAAGTTGATCCCCATGATGGTGGGATAATCGCGCTGGGTGATCGCCTCGACCGCCAGGCGGCCCATCCCCGGCCAGTTGAAGATCTGCTCGGTGATGATCGCGCCGCCGAGCAGGAACGGAAACTGCAGGCCGGCCAGGGTGATGACCGGGATCAGCGCGTTGCGCAGCGCGTGGCGGAACAGCACCACGCGCTCCTGCAATCCCTTGGCGCGGGCGGCGCGGATGTAGTCCTGGTGGATGACATCCAACATGCTCGACCGGGTGTAGCGCATGACCGCGCCGATGTTCTGCAGGCTGAGCACCGTCATCGGCAGGATCAGGTGCGCGAAGCGGTCGGCAAGCGAGAAGGGCGCGCCGATGGTGTGCGTGCCGCCGGTGGGGAACCAGTCGAGCTTGAGCGCGAAGAAATAGATCAACAACAGGCCGAAGAAGAAGGACGGCACCGAGACGCCCAGGAAGGAAAACACGGTGGCGATGTAATCCCAGATCGAATACTGGCGCACCGCGGCCAGGACGCCGATCGGGATGGCGAGCAGGTAGGAGAAGAGCAGCGCCGAGAACGCCAGCATCAGGGTCGAGCCGAGGCGCTCGCCGATGCGCTCGGTCACCGGCCGACGGTTGTTGAACGAATAGCCCAGGTTGCCCTGCGCCAGTTGTCCCAGCCAGCGGACATACTGGACAACGACGGGCTGGTCGAGGCCCAGGGCTTGCTTCTTGAGCGCGATATCCTCCGGGCTGAGGCCGGGATCAATGAGCATGTCCACGGCATCGCCGGGCGCCAGGGTCATGATGAAATAGGCGATCACCGTGACGCCGAACAGCACGGGGATGGAGATGAGCAGGCGGCGCAAGATGTACTTCGTCATCTTCTACTCGCGCGGCAGATTGACCAGGAAGGCCGCGATGGACTTTTCGCACATGCGGATCCCTTCCACCGTGGCGTACTCGTCGGGGCTGTGCTGGCGGCCGCCCTGACCCAGCCCGCCCATGACCACCGGGATGCCCAACACCTCGGTGAACAGGTAGAAGGGCGCCGATCCGGCCAGGTGCGGCCAGATCTCCGGCTCGAAGCCGAGGTCGCGGTAGGCCTTGAGCATCGCCTGCGCGGCGGGGTTGTTGCTCAGGCCGGCCTTGCCGGGCGGGTAGCCGTCGTGGACCTTGACCTCGATCTTGTCCGCGAAGCCGTGGCGGGCCAGGTGATCCCTGACCAACTGGAGCATCCGTTCGGGGCGCATGTTGGGCACCATGCGGATATCAATCTTGGCGCGCGCCTCGTGCGGCAAGAGGGTCTTCGTGCCCTCGCCCGTGTAGCCGGAGATGATGCCGTCAATGTTCAGTTGCGGCTGGTAGAGGTACTTGCGCAAGAGCGGCACGCCGGTCAGGTCGTACTTGAAGCGGCGCACGTCGTACTCGGCCAGTTGGGTTTCCGGCGTGAAGGTGGTGATCAGCCGTTCGAGCAGCGCTTCGTCCTCGGCGCTGGGCGGGACGATGTCGTCGTAGAAGCCGTCGATCAGCACGTGTTTCTGATCGGGCGTGACCATGGTGGCCAACGCGTGCACCAGGACCCAGGTGGGGCTGTGGATCCAGACCGCGTTGGAGCCGTGGATGCCGCGCGAGGTGGGGCCGCCCCAATCGCCCCCGCGGGCGATCAGCTCCAGGAAGAGGATCCCCTTGACGCCCAGGTACATGATCACCTTGCCGGTAGGATCTTGCGAGAAGTGGGCGAAGTAGGCGAAGTCCGCCTTCAGGCGCTCCCGGTTTTGGGCCACGAAGCCCGGCAGGTTGCGGCTGCCCAGCTCCTCTTCCCCTTCGATCATGAACTTGAAGTTGACCGGATAGGGTTGGCCGGCGGCCCGAAACGCCGCCAGGGTGTTGAAGAAGCTGGCCAGGGGGCCCTTTTGGTTGGCGACGCCCCGATTGACCAGGCATGTGCCCAGGTTGGGCATATCCATCAGGTGGCCGCCGAACGGGTCGGGCACGCTCCACTTCTCGCCGGCCACCGGCTGCACGTCGTACATGCCGTAGACCAGCAGCGTCTTCGGCGCGCCGACGTTGATCTCGCCGTAGACGACCGGCCAGCCGGGAGTGGGCACGATCTCGGCGTGGCCGCCGGCCTCGACGATCAGGTCGGCGACCATAGCGGCCGTCTCGGCCATGCCGGTGCCGTCGCCGCTGATGGACGGCTGACGGACCAGGGCGCGCACGCGTTCCAGGTGGGTGTCGAATTGCTCGTCAATGATGCGATAGACGCGTTCCAGGGAAGTCATGGTTTCTCCCAAAGCAAAATCGTTTTCTGTCAAGCGACGACAGCGGCGCTGGAGGACAGAGCCAAAGGCCAGATATTGCGCACTGCGGAGTTCGTTCCGCATCGGGCGCTTGCGCGTTCGACGCGCAGGTTACGAAGCAAAACGGAGAAACGGGCGATCAGGATTGATATTGTAGCGAGTTTCACGGTCTTGTCAAGGGCGGCAGCAACTCCAGATGTGGACCCGCCGGAGGCCGATGCGCGTGGAGATTGATCGCCGGGCGGCCCCGCGCATCGGCGCCCATCCAGCCCCGTTCACGGGGCGCCGCGTCGTAGCCCGGCGATTGATCGCCGGGCGACCATTGCGCCGGCCGCACGGCGCGCCAAAAACGCGCCCGGTACATTTGAAATTGCTGATTGGGCCCGGCCGTTCTTTGACAAATTCGCGCTCGTGTGCTACACTCGCACATCGCTTGTTGAGAGCGATGCCTTTGACAATCGAATCGCCCTGGACAACTCATCCAGAGGGGGGGAGGGATCGGCCCTGTGAACCCCCGGCAACCACCTGGAGCCCCGGAGACCGGTTGCAAACTGGGGATTAGGAATTGGGGATTAGAGATCAGAGGATACATTTCCCTGATCTTCCATCCCTGATCTCTGATCTCCGATCTCCCAGGCAGGTGCCAATTCCGACAACCGTTACGGTTGAAAGATGAGAGGTCGGCTTTAACGTCGTGTTTGCCCTCCTCTTGGAGGGCTTTTTGTTTAACGATCCGAAAGATCAGCATGGAGCCCGTATGACACGCACCATCTGGTGGGAAGATGATCAGGTCAAGATGATAGACCAGCGGATCTTGCCGCTGCGCTTCGAGGTACAGAGCTATCGCGACTACCGCGAGGTGGCGGCGGCGATCCGCGACATGGTCATCCGCGGCGCGCCGGCCATCGGCGCGGCGGCCGGGTTCGGCATGGCGCTGGCCGCACAGCAAAGCCCCGCGACCGACGTCGAAGCATTGCTGGAAGACCTGGCGCGGGCCAAGGCCGTGCTCGACGCGGCCCGGCCGACCGCCGTCAACCTGAGCTGGGCTACGGCGCGCATCATGGAGCGGGCGCGTCGGTACGCGCCGGGCGCTTCCGCAGCGCCCGCGCATTCTTCCGCCAGCGAGCGCGCGTCCGTCGTCGCGCTCCGCGCGGCCGTCCTGGCCGAAGCCCAGCGCATCGCCGACGAAGATGTGGAGATCAACCGGCGCATGGCCGGGTTCGGCGCGGAGATCGTGCCGCAACGGGCGAACATCCTGACGCACTGCAACGCCGGCGCGCTGGCCACGGTGGACTACGGCACGACGTTGGGCGTGGTGCGCGCCGCGGTGGAGCAGGGCAAGCAGGTGCACGTGTGGGTGGACGAGACGCGTCCCCGCCTGCAGGGCGCGCGCCTCACGGCCTGGGAGCTGATGCGCGACGGCATCCCGATGACCTTGATCGCCGACAACGCGGCCGGGATGCTCATGCGCCTGGGCAAGGTGGACCTGGTGCTCTTCGGCGCGGATCGGGTGGCGGCCAACGGCGACGTGGCCAACAAGATCGGCTCGTATAAGCTGGCGGTGATCGCCCGCGAGAACGGCATCCCCTGCTATTCCGTCGTGCCGACCCCCACGATCGACCTGAGCCTGGCGCACGGCGACCTGATCCCCATCGAAGAGCGCGACGCCCGCGAGGTGACGCACGTCGGCGCGGAGCAGATCGCGCCCGACGGCGTGCCCGTCTACAACCCGGCCTTCGACGTGACGCCGCACCGCTACCTGACGGGCATCATCACCGAAGAGGGGATCTGCTATCCGCCGTTCGAGCTGAGCCTGCGGAGGGCGGTGGAGGCGGCGGAACAGCGGAGGTTGGGGATTAGGTATTAGGGATTGGACACCAGGAATCAAGGGGACCAATCCAATCCTCAATACCCAATCCCTTTCAACGAGGCATGCAGTGGCGAATATGGCTCAAGGGCAACGAAGCGACCGGTGGCTTGATCGCATCTTTTGCGGCGACGCGCGGCGCATGGATGCCGTGCCCGACGGGTCGGTGCATCTGGTAGTGACGTCGCCGCCGTACAACGTCTCAAAGGAGTACGCCGACCACAACGACAACCTGAGCCTGGACGAGTACATCGCTCTGCTCAACGCGGTGTGGCGGGAGTGCTATCGCGTGTTGGTGCCCGGCGGCCGGCTGTGCGTCAACGTGGCCAACACCGACCGCAAGCCGTACCTGTCGCTGGTGAGCCTGATCGACGAACAGTTGCGGACGAGCGGGCAGACGTGGCTCCATCGCGGCCACATCATCTGGGACAAGGGCAGCTCGGCCGGCATCAGCACGGCCTGGGGCAGCTTTGGCCGGGCTTCCAACCCGACTTTACGGGATGTCCACGAGTACATCACGATCTGGAGCAAGGATCAGCTCCGGCTGGAAGGGGGCGGCGAGACCGGCATCACCGGCAATCAGTTCGTCGCCTGGACGCGCAGCATCTGGCGGCCCGAGGAGCTGATCGCCGACCTGGAGAAGAAGATCCTGGAGAAGCTGGCCGACGCCCGTCGCCGCGGCAAGGACGACGCCTGGATCGCCGAGTCCATCGCGCGGGCGGTGTGGACGCAGGCCACCGTCCCCGGCCCGACCGTGTGGGAGATGACCACCGAATCGGCCGTGGACCATCCCGCGCCCTTCCCGGTCGAGCTGCCGAAGCGGCTGATCCTGCTCTACACCCGGCCCGGCGACGTCGTGCTCGACCCGTTCATGGGGTCCGGCTCGACCGCCGTTGCGGCCGTCTTGACCGGCCGGCGCTACGTGGGCTACGAGCTCTCGGCCGCCTACTGCGCGCTGGCCGAAAACCGCGTGCGAGAGGCAACGAGTAAAGCGTCAACGAATGGAGAACGAATAAACGAATGATAGATGTTTGACGTTTTTACGTTTCACGTTTTACGTTTTACGTTTCACGAGGTCCCATGTCCATCATTGTCACCGGTTCCATTGCCACCGACTACCTGATGATCTATCCCGGCCGTTTTCTGGAGCACATCCGGCCGGAGCAGGGCAAGATCAGCGTCAGCTTTCTCGTCGAAGAGAAGCGGATGAGCCGCGGGGGGTGCGGCCCGAACATCGCCTATAACCTGGCGCTTTTGGGCCAGAGGCCCCGGCTGATGGGCGCGGCCGGCCAGGATTTCGGCGAGTACCGGGCCTGGTTGGAGGCGCAGGGGGTGGACACATCCCTGACCGTGGCCTTCCCCGACGAGTTCACCGCCACCTTCACCGTCATCACCGACCTGGAGCAGAATCAGGTGGCCGGCTTTCACGCCGGCGCGATGAGCCGGGCGCGCGAGCTCTCCCTGCGCGGGGTGGACCCGGCCACGATTGACATAGTCATCATCTCGCCCAACGACCCGGTCGGCATGTTGAAATACGCCGCGGAGTGCCGGGAGATGGGGATCCGCTTCGTCTTCGATCCCAGCCAGCAGCTCGCCCGTTTCGACGGCGCGCAGGTGCTCGCCGGCCTGGAAGGCGCCTACGCGCTCACCGTCAACGACTACGAGCTGGAGCTGGTCAAGAGCAAGACCGGCCTGGACGAGGCCGGCATCCTCGAACGCGTGGCCATGCTCGTCGTCACCCGCGGGGCCGATGGAGCCACGCTCATGTCGAAGGAGCGCCGCGTGGACGTGCCCGTTGCCCGGCCCAGGGTCATCGCGGATCCCACCGGCGTCGGCGACGCGTTTCGCGGCGGGCTGCTGGTCGGCCTGGTGCGCGGCTACTCGTGGGAAGTGACCGGCCGGCTCGGCGCCCTGGCCGCCACCTACTGTCTGGAGCAGGTAGGCACGATGAACCACCGCTACACGCTGCCAGAATTCGTCGCACGCTATCGCGAGAATTTTGGGGACGCGGTGGAGTTGGAAGATATGGTGAGTAATATGGGGGATTAGGGATTAGGGATTGGGGATTAGGGCTACCAATCCCCAATCCCTAATCCCCAATCCCCACTTTCTAAGGAGGATATGGTTAGTGAGTACCAACTACGACATCCGAGACATTCGCCTGGCCGAGAAGGGCCGCTTCCGCATGCAGTGGGCCGCGCGGGAGATGCCCGTGCTCGACCTGATTGAGGCACGGTTCGCCAAAGAGCAGCCGTTGAAAGGGATCCGCATCAGCGCCTGTCTGCACGTGACGAGCGAGACGGCCAACCTGATGCGCGTGTTGCAGGCCGGCGGCGCAGACGTGGTGTTGACCGCGTCGAACCCGCTTTCGACGCAGGACGACATCGCGGCGACGCTGGTGGCCCACTACGAGATGCCCGTCTACGCCATCAAGGGCGAGGATAACGCCACCTACTACCGGCACATCAAGGCCGCGCTGGATCACAAGCCGCACATCACCATGGACGACGGCGCCGATCTGGTGAGCACGTTGCACAAAGAGCGCCGCGAGCTGCTCGACGGCGTGATCGGCGGCACCGAAGAGACGACCACAGGCGTCATCCGCCTGCGCGCGATGGCCCACGATGGCGCGCTCATGTTCCCGGTCATCGCGGTCAACGACGCGCTGACCAAGCACCTGTTCGACAACCGCTACGGCACCGGCCAGAGCACCATGGACGGCATCATCCGCGCCACCAATGTGCTGATCGCCGGCAAGACGGTGGTGGTGGCCGGCTACGGCTGGTGCAGCCGCGGCATCGCCATGCGCGCCAAGGGCCTGGGCGGCAACGTGATCGTCACCGAAGTGGATCCGCTCAAGGCGCTCGAGGCGGTGATGGACGGCTTCCGCGTCATGCCGATGATCGAGGCCGCGCCACAGGGCGACATCTTCATCACCTCCACCGGCGACATCAACGTGCTGGATCGCCAACACTTCGAGGTGATGAAGAGCGGCGCGATCATGGCCAACTCCGGCCACTTCAACGTCGAGATCAACATCCCCGCGCTGGAAAAGCTGGCCGTGGAAGTGCGCCGCGTGCGCGACTTCCTGGACGAATACATCCTGGCCGACGGCCGGCGCCTCTACCTGGCCGGCGAAGGCCGACTGGTCAACCTGGCCGCGGCCGAAGGCCACCCCAGCGCGGTGATGGACATGAGCTTCGCCAACCAGGCCCTCGCCGCCGAATACATGATCAAGAACCATGCCAGCTTGCAGCGCACCGTCTACAGCGTGCCGGAGGAGATAGACAAAGAGATCGCTCGCCTCAAGCTGGCCGCCATGGGCGTGAAGATAGACGTCCTGACGCCGGAACAAGAGGCGTATCTGAACGAGTGGAGAATGGGGACGTGAGAGGAACAGGGATCAGGTATTAGAGATTGGGTATTAGAGATTGGGTATTAGGGATTGGAGAGACCTCTCTCAATACCCAATATCTAATACCTAATCCCCAATCCCTTCAATACCCAAAAGCCAATCTACCATCAACAAGGAGCACATATCACCATGACAACTACTTTCGCCTCTTCGCCGAAGTTCTATTTCACCTCGGAATCGGTGACCGAAGGGCATCCGGACAAGATGTGCGACCAGATCTCGGATGCCATCCTGGATGCGATCATCAAGGATGACCCGGATGCCCGCGTGGCGTGCGAAGTGGCCACCACGACCGGCCTGATCCTGGTCATGGGCGAGATCACCACTTCGACCTATGTGGACATCCCGACCCTGGTGCGCGACGTCGTGCGCGATATCGGCTACACGCGCGCCAAGTACGGCTTCGACGCCGACACCTGCGGCGTGATCGTCAGCATCAAGGAACAGAGCGCCGACATCGCGCTCGGCGTGGACAAAGCGCTGGAGGCCAAGCGCGGGGAGATGACCGACGAGCAGATCGAGGCCATCGGCGCGGGCGACCAGGGCATGATGATCGGCTTCGCCTGCAACGAGACCGACAGCTACATGCCGCTCTCGATCGACCTGGCGCACAAGCTGTGCAAGCGGTTGGCGCACGTGCGCAAAGACGGCACATTGCCCTATCTGCGGCCCGACGGCAAGAGCCAGGTGACGGTGGAATATGCCTACGGCAAGCCGAAGCGGGTGGACACGATCGTCATCTCCGCGCAACACAGCCCCGACGTGGAACAAAGCAAGATCGAGGCCGACCTGTACGAGCGCGTCATCAAGTACGTCGTGCCGAACGGATACCTGGACAAGGACACCAAGATCTTCATCAACCCCACCGGTCGCTTCGTCGTCGGCGGGCCGATGGGCGATTCGGGGCTCACCGGCCGCAAGATCATCGTGGACACCTACGGCGGCGTGGCGCGGCACGGCGGCGGCTCCTTCTCGGGCAAGGACCCCACAAAGGTGGACCGCTCCGCGGCCTACATGATGCGCTACGTGGCGAAGAACCTGGTCGCCGCGGGCGTGGCCGACCGCCTGGAGATCCAGGTCAGCTATGCCATCGGCGTGGCGCGGCCCCTCAGCATCGCGGTCGAGACGTTCGGCACGGGCAAGATCAGCGACGAGCGGATCGTGCAGCTCATCCGCGAGCACTTCGACCTGCGGCCGGCCGCCATGATCCGCGACCTGAACCTGCGCCGGCCGATCTTCCGGGCCACGGCCGCCTACGGCCACTTCGGCCGCACGGATATAGATGCGCCGTGGGAGAAGCTGGATAAAGCGCCCATCCTGAGGAAAGCGGCGGGGCTGGGGTGATACGTAATGCCTGAGAACGTGCCGGGCACCTTGCAAGTGCCCGGCACGTGACGATCCTGCTTTATCCGGCCAGGATCGCTTGCAACGTCGCGAGCTGCGTTGCCGCGTCGAAGACCGCGCGCACAGGAATCTCAAACCCTGTCACCACGGCGCTGGCGATGCTGCCGGTCTTGACCTTGACCGCCAGCCGATAGGCCCCTTCGTGCAACAGATATTGCTCGATGGTCTCCTGATCGGGATCCACGATCCAGTACTCGCCGACGCCGTGCGCCGCATAATCTTCGAACTTGATCCCGCGATCCAGCGCTTCGGTTGATTCGGAGAGCACCTCCACGACCATATCGGGCGCAGGGAATTTGGTTTGATCGGACGTGAAGGCGCGCGCCTTTTCCTGGCCGAAGAAACAGACATCCGGCTCGTAATCGTTGCGGGTCAGTGTGATGAGCAATTTCTCGTGCCCGACCGTGCCGAGGTTATGACGTTGGACATACGCGCTGAGCAGAGTCGCCAGGCGAAAGCTGGCCTGATTGTGCTGGTATTTGACCGGTGAATGCACGATGATCTCTCCGTTGATGAACTCGGCCTTTTGCTGTTCGGTCACCACCTCATAAAAGTAGCGGCGCTTCTTGGCCTCGGCGCGAGCGATCGCCTGCAGACGGCGCATGACCTCCGGCAGACGCGGATAGCGCAACAACTGCTGGAGGGCTTGCTCGGCAACGATAGCGGGCGCGTATTCTTCCACCTGGCCCGGAGCAGCCAATGGCGATTCGAATGGTTGGACCCTCATGCTCGTCCGTCCTTTCTCTATTTTCATTATACATCCAAACGCACGCAGGTAGAAGGCCTAAAGTCCTCAAACGCAGAAGTTACGCACTTCTTGCTCGCAGGGGGTCT
>Ga0209162_1002240_pt1 | contig 17350 bp, 12 predicted proteins | sample YNPNPMetaG_FD_187121 | JGI IMG/M metagenome (GOLD analysis project Ga0209162, IMG submission 187121) | Anoxygenic and chlorotrophic microbial mat microbial communities from Yellowstone National Park, USA - YNP NP MetaG (SPAdes) (version 2) ... | reverse complement strand
CGTGCGAAGCAACTGGCCCCGCACATCAAGATAATGCTCCATTGCTGTGGTGGAGTGCGCGAACTCCTTCCGGGGCTGATCGAAGCCGGATTGGACGCAATCAACCCGGTGCAGATTTCGTGCAAAGGGATGGAAGCGTCTGGGTTGAAGCGGGATTTTGGGAAAGACATCACGTTTTGGGGGGGTGGATGCGACACACAACGAGTTCTAATGGGTGGCACGCCAGAGGAAGTTGATGCTCACGTGAGGAGCCAGGTGAAAACACTCAAGCCCGGCGGTGGATTTGTCTTCCAGCAGGTCCACAATATTCTGGCGAATGTGCCGCCGGCGAACATCGTCGCAATGTACCGTGCCGCACTGGAAGCGGGCGCATACAGATAAATTCTTGAGCTTGCCATGCAGGGTTTAGGAGGTATTATAGCTCTTTTAAGTGACAGTTCTTGCCCGGTGAACGGGCGTGTTTTGTTTTATCAACTATGGCATCGGCAAATGATTTGAGACGCGGAATGGCGATAATCTACAACGGCGAAGTGTGCGTCGTTTTGGACGCGCAACACCGGACGCCCGGGAATTTGCGCGCTTTTGTGCAGGTCACACTCCGGAACGTGCGATCAGGACGATCTTCAGACGTGCGCTTCAGTTCGACCGAAAAGGTTGACGTTGTCCCACTGGTGTCGAAGAAGATGGAGTTCAGTTACAAAGACGGCGAAGATTACGTTTTTTCCGATCCTGACACATTCGAAACAGTCACGTTGTCCCCGGAGATCGTAGGTGAAGCAAAGGATTACCTCGTTGAGAACACTGCCGTGACAGTGACTTTCGTTGAGGACAAAGCCGTTCAGATTGAACTGCCGTCGTCGGTCGTGCTCACCGTCACTGACGCACCTGAGGGTATTAAGGGCGATTCAGCCACCAATGTGCAAAAGACCGTGACACTCGAAACCGGCCTGACTGTTCAAGTGCCCCTTTTCATCAAAGCCGGCGAAAAGCTCAGGATCGACACACGCACAGGCAAGTACCTCGAGCGGGCCTGACAGGGCAGGGGAGCTTTCCACTTTTCAACCAAGGTAAGGCGGGCTGTGCGCTTGATTTGTGCCGAAGCGCCCGGCTCGCAACCAAGTCGCTCTGTTCAGCGCGGCGCGGAAGAGTGCCGAGCTTGTGACTGACGCCATTATCTCGCCGCGATCATTCGGTTGCCGCTGCGCCGAGCTGAGAAACGCGTGTGCGAACGATCTGATACTGGATGGTTCGGAGTGGATTTTTCGGTCTGTTCTAATTCCCTTTGACTGCGGGCTGAAGTTCGGTATCCTGTGGGTTCAACTTTGAGTTTTGCACAATGGCCAAACTGACAATTAGAGACGTGAATTTGCGGGGCAAGCGCGTGCTTGTCCGTGTTGATTACAATGTGCCTTTGGACGAATCCGGCGGACGCGTGGTTATCACCGATGACACGCGCATACGCGAGACCCTGCCGACACTCAGTCTTTTGAGGGAGCAGGGGGCACGCATCATTCTTGCATCGCACCTTGGCCGGCCAAAAGGCAAACGCGATCCGTCGCTGTCTCTGGCGCCGGTGGCGCAGAGACTGGCTGAGTTAACCGGGCGACCGGTTCAGTTTGTGGACGATTGTGTGGGCGCCGAGGTCGAAGAAACAGTAGCCAATCTTCAGAACGGCGATTTGCTGTTGCTTGAAAACGTCAGGTTTTATCCCGAAGAAGAAGCGAACGACCCGCAGTTTGCAGCGCGATTGGCGAGTGTTGCCGACGCGTACGTTAACGACGCGTTCGGGTCTGCGCACCGGGCGCACGCCTCGACCGAAGGCGCGGCCCGCGTTATCGCCAGCCGCGGTGGTCCTTGCGTTGCAGGGCTTTTGATGGAGAAAGAACTGTATTACCTCGGACAGGAACTTGATAACCCGGCCAGACCGTTCGTCGTCATCCTTGGCGGCGCAAAGGTATCGGACAAGATCATGGTTATCAAGCGGCTTCTGGAGAAGGCGGATGCATTGTTGATCGGGGGTGCGATGGCTTACACGTTCAGGCTTGCTCAGGGACACAAGACCGGCAAGTCACTGGTTGAGCCCGACAAGATCGATGTTGCAAAGGCTGCGGTGGCCGAAGCTGAACGCCGGGGCGTGAAGTTTTTGCTGCCGGTCGATGATGTCATTGCTGTGCCGGTCAAGACAGACAAGCTGGACAAGAAAGGCAAGCCGGTCATTGAGTATCAACAGGTCCGGGTGAACTCGGCCCTTGACACGCCGGACGATTTTGCCGGGCTGGACATTGGTCCGGCCACGGTGCGGGCTTATTCGGAAGTGATCAAAGGCGCGCGAACCATCCTTTGGAACGGGCCGATGGGGCTGTTCGAAAACAAGACTTTCGCCCAGGGCACAAACGACATTGCCAAGGCAGTTGTCGAGGCGACCGAGCGTGGCGCAAAGAGCATTATCGGGGGTGGCGACAGCGTCAAGGCGTTGAACAAGCTCGGCTTTGGCTCGAAAGTCACCTTCATGAGTACTGGGGGTGGTGCAAGCCTCGAGTTTCTCGAAGGCAAAGTCCTGCCGGGTGTGGCCGCGCTCAATGACAAAGCCTGAGCCAACTGCCGCACGACCAGTGGAAAAACCTTTGTAAGTTGGTGAATTAGCATGAACAAAGACCGCAAATTAATCATTGCCGGCAATTGGAAAATGAACAAGACCGTTGCCGAGGCACTCGACCTCGTCAACGGCCTCAAGCGTGAACTCGCCAATGTGAAGGAAGTGGACATAGTGGTGTGTCCTCCGTTCACGGCGTTGAGCGAAGTCTCGAAAGCCATCCTCGATTCGAACATCCGGCTTGGCGCTCAGAACATGAGCGAACATGCTGTGGGCGCTTACACCGGCGAGATCGCCGCCGTGATGCTCAAGGAGTTTTCGGTGCGGTACGTTATCCTTGGCCACTCAGAGCGGCGCCAGTACCAAAAAGAAACCAACGATCTCATCGCTCGCAAGGCTCTTGCGGCACACGCTGCGGCTCTCAAACCGATCATATGCATCGGCGAGACCCTGCAGGAACGTGAGGCAGGCCGGACCGAAGCCGTTCTGGAAGAACAACTGACCGGGTCTCTCGCGGGATTGTCGCCGGAGCAAATGGAAGAAACCATCATCGCGTACGAACCCGTTTGGGCGATCGGCACCGGCCGAAACGCAACGTCCGAGCAGGCGCAGGCGGCACATGCGTTCATACGGCGGTGGCTCGCAACAAAGTTCGGAGAGGCGGTCGCACGTCGCGTTCGTATTCAGTACGGTGGCAGCGTCAAACCTTCGAATGCCCGCGAGCTGATGAGCCAGCCCGATGTCGATGGCGCACTGGTCGGAGGCGCGTCGCTTGAAGTACGCAGTTTCTCGGACATTATTAAGAACTCTATTTGACTGTGGATGCGGTCGCAGAACGCCGTGCTGTTCTGCGACCCTGAATGCGAAAGAGCATTATGGAATTAGCAATTGGTCTCCTGACACTAGTGCTTGTCATCGACAGCGTGTTTTTGATGCTGTTGATTCTCATCCAGCTCCCGAAAAAGGAAGCCGGGTTGGGGCTTGCGTTTGGCGCAGGTGCCACCGACGCCTTGTTTGGCGCCGGTTCCGGTACCGCGTTGAGCAATCTCACCAAGTACTCCGCAGGCATTTTCCTCCTCCTTTCTTTGACGCTCTCGGTGATGCGGACGCACCATGCAAAAGCAAGCGCGCGGGTAATATCAACTGAACTCGAGAGAAAAGCGGCGGCCACAGCGCCTGCGCCTGCGCCCGCCACGCTGCCGCCGGCTGTGAAACTACCAGCTTTGCCGGGCGTTGCCTCGAATCTGCCTGCCGCTGGTGCAACAGGAACCGTTGCCGCACCTGCCGCCGGGGCTGTTACCAACGTTGAGGCGCCGCTTCCGGTGGTCACAAACAATCCCGGCAGCTCATCCCCTGCGCCAAATCGCTAAGGGCTGACCATGCAGTTCTGCAGAAGTTCTCTGGCAGCGATCGCCAGGGAGCTTCATATTGCGATCTTGGGGACTTTTCGCAGGCATCGCGAAGACTTTGATCGCACGAGACTTTTGCCTTCGAGCAATCCGGTTTCCGACCAAACATTTTCTTCGCTGCGGACGAATGAGTTGTCATGGCCAGTCCGGCGCGATGGTGCGTCAGACCCGCACCGAACGCCGTTATCTTGCCTTGATGGTTCGGTTGCGGTTACGCCGCGCTGCGCTGTTGGTTTGTTGCTTGTCAGCCTGTTGATTCTGGCGCAGGGCTGCGATCACAAGGTGCGCAGGGCCGATCTGGTTATCATAAACGGCGCCGAGCCTGAGTCGCTCGATCCGCACCTGCTCACGGGGCAGGCCGAAGGCCGCATCGCGATGGCGCTTTTCGAGGGATTAACGAGGTTTGATCCTGTGACTGCCGCGCCAATCCCCGGCTTGGCCGATCGATGGGACATTAGCCCGGACGGTCGGGTTTACACATTCCACATCAGGACCAACGCCAGATGGTCCACCGGCGAGCCGATAACCGCGCACGATTTTGTGTGGTCATGGCAGCGCATTCTTTCGCCATCGACCGCCAGCGAATACTGCGGGGTGCTTTTCTACGTCAAGAACGGAGAAGCTTACGCCACCGGCAGACTCAAAGACTTCAATCAGGTTGGAGTGCGAGCAATTGACGGCCAGAATCTGCGCGTGGAATTGGAGATGCCGATAGCGTTCTTTTTGGATCTATGCAGTTTTCAACCATACTCGGTTGTGCCACGGAAAATGATCGAGAAACATGGCGATCGCTGGCTTCACGCGCGGCCTTTCATGGCAAGCGGGGCTTATACGCTCGAAAGCTGGCGGGTGAACGACCGTGTGCGAATTCGGCGCAACCCGTACTATTGGGACGTTGCGAACACACGGAACGAAGTTATAGATCTGATCTCTTGTGTGTCGCCGACCACTGCGCTCAATCTGTACGCCTCGGGTGCAGTGGACATTGTGTGGGACAAGGAACTTGTGCCGCCGGATTTGTTGGACGTGTTGATCAAACGCCCGGATTTCCACACCTATCAGTCACTGGGCGTGTACTTTCTGAGAGTCAACGTCACGCGAAAACCGTACGATGATCCCCGCGTGCGCCGTGCATTGGCGATGACCATTGACAAGCGCCGGATCGTCGAGCGAATCACCAGAGGCGGGGAAATGCCGGCTTCATGCATCTCACCTCCGGGAATCGCAAATGGAGATCGTCTTTACCAGCCGCCAACCGGTCTGCCGTACGATCCGCCCACGGCTCGACGCCTGATGGCCGACGCGGGGTATCCCGGCGGCCGCGGTTTCCCAGTGCTCACGTACACATACAACACTCAGGAAAGCCATCGCCGGATTGGCGTCGAGCTGCGTGAAATGTGGCAGAAAGAGCTCGGTATCAATATCGAGCTCCGCCAACTGGAATGGAAAGCGTGGCTGCGCGCCCAGGCGATGCTCGATTACGACCTGATCCGGAGCAGTTGGATAGGCGATTACAACGATCCGAATACTTTTCTGGACCTGTTCCTGAGCGACAACCCGAACAACCGCACAGGTTGGCGCAGTCAAACTTACGACGAAACCCTCCGCCGGGCCAACAGCGAGCCCAACACGGCCAACCGCCAGCACCTGCTTTGCAAGGCCGAGTCAATCCTCGTCGAACAGGAAGTTCCGGTGATTCCAATGTTTTTCTATGTGGGAATGGAGTATTACGACCCGGCCCGCATCGAAGGTGTGTATCCCAATATTCGTGCGGAACACCCGCTTCGGGTGATCAGGCGAATCCCCGACCATGCGAAGAAAGCCCGTTAATCTGCGATTTCTGCGCAGATTCTCGAATATCGTACTTCAGCGCGGCCCAGCCGCAACCGGATGCTCGAGTGGTCGGCAGCGGGAAGTATCAGTCGGGGCGATTGATTACGAACCGTTGTTGTTCTGAAGTGGGGGCGATCTACAGGTCGGCGCGCGCGTGTTTGCCAGTGGACAAACGGGCGGGGGACCGATTTACTTTGTTTCGGGATAAATGAAGTGGTTTGAGGGATGTCGAGCATGGTTCGAGCGAGGCGCTCGATGGTTTGCGCCGGTTGCCGTTACGCTTTTGCTTTGTTCATGCCGGGATCAATGGCCGCCCGCGTTGGATGCTGAGGGGAACGTTCGACGTGTGGAAGTTCAGCATCCAATAGATGGCGCAGTTTTTCCGCGCAACATGCCGGCACCGGTGGTGACCTGGAAAACCAATGTGCAAGGCGTTGATTCATGGTCGGTTGGATTCAAGGGTGGAAACCGAAGATGGGCAGCGGCCAATGTGGTTCCGCCGTACCGTCTTCCGGAACCGATATGGCGCAAGATCAGGACCGCAGCGGGAACTTCGCATGTTGAGATCGTGATCGCGGGGTTGTCTCAGAGTAATTTGCAGCGTCCTGTAAGCCGTACTTCGGTTCGTGTGCAGATTTCACCCGACGCGGTAGAAAGCCCGCTCTTTTACCGCGAGGTCAATCTCCCATTCAAAGACGCGGTTAAAGACCCATCGAAAATCCGCTGGCGTTTTGGATCGATCGACTCTGACAAGCCGCCGCCGATCGTGCTCGAAAACCTGCCTGTTTGCGGGAATTGCCATTCGTTCACTCGCGACGGCCGGTTCCTGGCAATGGACGTGGATTACGCAAACAGCAAGGCGTCCTACATCATAACCCGGACTGCGCCCGAAATGCGCCTCGCCACAAGCGACATCATCACTTGGAACGATTACCGCCGCGAGGATGGCCGGCAAACATTTGGTTTGTTGTCACAGATTTCGCCGGACGGACGTTATGTGCTCAGCACCGTCAAAGACCGGTCAGTGTTTGTTCCCCGCCCTGACCTTGCGTTCTCGCAGCTTTTTTTCCCGCTCAAGGGAATAATTGCCGTCTATGACAGACAAACGCGCGAGTTCTTTGCGCTGCCGGGCGCAGACGATCCCACCTACGTCCAAAGCAATCCAACATGGAGCCCGGACGGCAAATGGGTGGTGTTTGCGCGCACTCGCGCAACAGAACTGGAAAAACTCCGCGACACAGGAAGCATTTTGTTGACGCCGGAAGAATGCGAAGAATTCTTGCAACGCGGCAAAGAATTCCGATACGACCTTTACCGTGTTCCGTTCAATGAAGGGAAGGGCGGTGTCCCCGAACCGATCCAAGGGGCTTCCGGGAATGGCAAAAGCAACTATTTCCCCAAGTTTTCACCGGATGGACGGTGGATTGTCTTTTGCCACGCTTCCAACTACATGCTTTTGCAGCCGGACAGTGCCCTGTTCATCATACCGGCTGAAGGGGGAGAACCACGGCGCCTTGCCTGCAACCTCGGTCGCATGAATTCATGGCATAGCTGGTCACCCGATGGCAAATGGCTTGTGTTTGCATCGAAGGAACATTCCGCTTACACGCAGTTGTATCTGAGTCGGATTTCCTCGGAAGGCGAGGCGAGTCCGCCCGTCTGGCTGGCGCACATGCTTGCGCCTGAACGCGCAGCCAACATTCCCGAATTCGTCGCGCTCCGGCCGGATGGTATTCGACGCATCCGCGAGCAGTTCCTTGACGATTACTCATACACTCGCGCCGGGAATGAGTTTTTCCGCGCAGGCGAACCGGACGAAGCAATCGCCAAGTTCAATAAGGCGCTGTCAATCAACCCAAACAACGCCATGGCACATCAACGGCTCGGGTTTTTGTTGTTCCGGGTCAAGGCCCAGGTCAAGGAAGCCCTCCTCCACAGTCAAAGAGCAGTCGAACTCGAACCTGAAAACGGGTTTGCCCGCTATGACCTTGGCTTTGCGCTTGCAATGACGGGGGACCTGACAAACGCAATCCCGCACCTTGAAGCTGCAGTGCGTCTTCTGCCAAACGGATTCGACCGCCAGTACAACGCAATCGACATGCATTTCAGCCTCGCAGAAGCGTATTACCGGGTCGCAAGATACCATGACTGCGTGCCGGTCCTGTCGGTCGTCCTCAAACACGCACCTGAACACCCCCGCGCCAATTATTTGATGGCCATGGCAAATGCATGGCTCGGTGAAACCCATGCAACAACGCCCTACTTCGACCGCGCAGTCAAAGGCGAACCGCGCCTTGGGCAACTCCCGGATTACCACGAGCTGCTCAGCCGCAACTACTTCAATCTCGGCCAGTTTGAAGACGCCCTTGCGGCAGCTCAAACTGCTCACAAGCTGGCTCGCGCAGCCGGGCGAGAAGACCAAGCAACCAGAATTCAGCAGCGTATTGAACTATGTCGCAGCCAGATCCCGAATCGTTAGCCCGGCAACCCCTCCGGACTACAGACATGAGCGCCCGGGATTGTGGCCGGTGGGATTTCCGGGTTTTAACGACGCTCCGCCTTCGATGGACCAAGACTTGCGGTGCCGTAACGCCGAAGGAATCGAGGGATTCTCGCCGTTCATCGTGTATGGCACACCGCGCTATTTCTCTGCACCCGGTTTGCGACCCTGTTCGACAAGCATCTTCTGAAGTTCTGCCAGCGACCTCGCTTGTGCGGCGCTTTCCACCGTTTTCTCGGCGATTTCCTGGACCTTCTGGTAAGCGGCTTCAAGTTGCCGCGACAGCCTCGCGTTCTGGTCGGACAGGTCTTTCACCATTTTCTCGAGCGATTCGATCCGCGTCGAAAGGACGTTTTTCTCGCCCTCGAACTCCTTCTTCAGAAGTTCCTCGCGGTTCTTTGATTCGAGCTTGAGACGTTCAGTGACTTCCTTGACCGCTTTGTCCACTGCCGCCTCGAGTTCTTTCGGGAACGATGCAGCTCTCGCACGCAACTGAGCCAGCTCCGCCTCTTTCTCCGCAATGGCACGCTCCCTCTCTGTCAACTCCTTTTCCGCTGCTTCCTTGCGCAAACGCAATTCTTTCTCGATTGCCGCCTTTTCATCATTGAGTTTGTCCCTGAGAGCTTGTTGCTCGCGCTTGAATGCGTAATCGAATTGCTCTTTCTCACGTTCACGCGCTTTCTTCTCAGCAGCATCGCGCTCGCGCAACTCCGCTTCGTGTGCCTTCTTTTCCCGCTCCCATGCCTCGCGGGTTTCGTTGATCTCGCGTGCAAGCTCATCGCGCTGCCGGGCCATCTCAGTTTCGAACTCAATTTTCCTCTGATTCTGCGCTTCGATCAGCGCAGCGAGGCTGGCGGCTGATTTTTCGATCCCGTACAACTCCTTGAGCTCACTTTCCTTGCTCTGGACGGCTTGCTCGAGTTGCTTGAACCTGAGAGCTTCAGCAGCGAGTTTTTCCGAAACCTCGGCCAACAGTTTGGTGATCTCCGATTTCAGATTCCCGATCTCGCGGTCAACTCCTTCCGGGACAACTGTTGACGCGGCTTTGACGGCTTCCTCAACCTTCTTTTCCTCGAGTTTCCTTTCCGGGTTCAACTCTGCGGCGCGCTTTTCCTCGAGCTGCTTTACGAGCGCATTGTACGCATCGAGCATTTCCTGCTTTGTATTCTTCTCGGACAGTTTTTTAATGGGCATTGGTTTCTCTGGCATAACAAAAGGCGCATGTAGTTGTTGTATTAGCGATGTCGATGCTGCCACATTGCATCTGCCAGTGAAAGCAAGAACATTTGTCGAGGCAAACGAATTTGAATTGAATTGTGCTTGCGGGCAGTGGCCGGTCACTGGTAGCTTGAGAACCATCCTAAAAGCGCCGGGTTCGCGCCGCGCGTGACCGTAACACACCTTGTGAAATCAGGATCGTCATGAAAGCAGATATTCGCCGATCGATTCCAACTGCAGGCCTTGCACTCTTAATCGGGACGGGTTTTTTCACCCATGCTGCTGACTGGCCGCAATGGCGTGGTCCAAATAGGGACGGCAAAGTCAATGAATTCAAGACTCCACAAACCTGGCCGGCCTCGCTGAAGCAAAAATGGAAAGTCAATATTGGCCCTGGTCTTGCATCGCCAGCAGTGGTTGGCGGCAGGGTTTACCTGTTCGCGCGCGACCAGGCAGATGAGGTCTTGGTTTGTCTTAATGCTGAAACCGGGCAGGAGCTTTGGCGTGACAAGTACGAGTCTGGCCCGGCTACAGGACCGGCTGGAAGGCACCCGGGACCGAGAAGTTCGCCAGCGGTCATGGCCGGCAAAGTCGTGACCTATGGCGTGCGTGGCACGCTGTCGTGCGTCGACGCCGCCACCGGCAAGCTGCTGTGGCGCAAGAAGGATTTTGCCGATGCTTTGCCCCGCTTTTTTACCTCCTGTTCTCCACTGCTAACTGATGGCCTTTGCATTGTCCAGCTCGGTGGAGAGGAAAACGGCGCCATTGTCGCCTACAATCTTGACACTGGAGATGAGAAGTGGCGATGGACAGGCGACGGCTCCGCCTATTCATCCCCCGTGCTCTGCACGATTGACGGGACAACGATGATCGTGGCAATGACAGCAAAAAAACTCGTCGGCGTGCGGTTAACCGACGGCAAGCTCCTTTGGGAAACTCCGTTTGTGCCCCAGCAGCGAGCTTACAACGCAGCAACGCCAATCGTCGATTCGGGCACGGTCTATTTTGCGGGCGCAGGCCGCGGTACAAGAGCCATCAGAATCGAGAAGTCCGGCGAAGGTTTTTCCGTGAAAGAGCTTTGGACGAATCCGGACTGTTCTGTGCAATTCAACACCCCGGTGCTAAAAAACGGCCGGCTTTACGGAATCGCACAGAACGGGTCCATATTCTGCATCGATGCCAAGGATGGGAAAACCCTCTGGACTGCTCAATTCGGCGGACGCGATTTCGGGTCGATCGTTGACGCCGGAGATGTATTTTTTGCGATGACGCCGCAGTCCGAGTTGACCGCCTTTGAGCCCAGCGACCGTGAGTTCAAGAAGCTGGCAGGTTACAAGGTCGCAGAAACCGACGTGTATGCCCATCCTGTCATCGTAGGCAACAGTTTGATCATCAAGGACCAAAATTCGGTTGCGCTCTGGACAATCGAGTAAGCGAGTTAAAGCCTTGCTGCGCATCGCGAGAGATGGCCTGAGACGCCGGTTCGCAGGCATCGATCCTGCTTGCATGCAGGTGTGGATATGCACCATATTCGACAGCGGTGTTGGTGCGGAGACGCGAAATAAGCCGGCTGTGAAACTGAGGGTGCCGAGCTCTCAGTCTGAGCAGGGGGATCCTTAAGGGCGCGTCTCTCTGGACTCGCGAGGTTTGGATATTATGAACAAGGCGATTATGAGGATTCGAAAAGGACGGGTCTCGACGGGAGCATTCACTCTGATCGAGCTGTTGGTTGTTATTGCCATCATTGCGATTCTGGCGGGAATGCTTTTGCCGGCTCTCGCAAAAGCAAAGGCAAAAAGCAAAGCAACTGCATGCCTCAACAACCTCCGGCAGGTTGGAATCGCCACTGTGATGTACGTCCAGGAGTACAACCAATACCCGGGTTGTTATTCGATCGTGCCCGAAGTCTATGCTATTTGGCCGCCCCGGCTGCTGAGCCAAATTGGAACAAATAGAGCAGTGTTTTATTGTCCTGCTGCCGACCCCAAGTCTGCATGGGACACCAACGTCAACAAAACCCTCGGTGCTCGAGGCCCCGATGGTGTGCGCGACCCGTACGGGATTCACAATGCCTCGAAGTTTTCGCTCGCTTATAACGACTGGGGATTGGGACAACCGCTCCTCGGCAGTCCAAGGTCCAACCTCGGTCTTGGTGGTGACATCAACGGCGGCCTGGCCCAAGGCCCCGTTCGCGAAAGCATGGTCGTCAGCCCGTCGCAAATGATAATGCTCGCCGACAGCAAACCAGACGGATCATGGGACGCAAACATGGACCCGACCGAGCAGGGACAATGGCCGTCGAACCGCCATAACCGGCGCACCAATATTCTGTGTGCCGATGGACACTCCGAATCGGCGCTCAGACGTGAAATGGTGGACCCCAGCCCAAGCAATCCGTGGCGCAGCCGGTGGTGCAACGACAACCAACCCCACCCGGAAATTACCTGGTCGGTTGACTGGAAAGCCGAAGCCAAAATCGATCCATAGCGGAGCTCCGCCTCAGACCGGCCGTGCGTGCGGTTCGAAAATGAAAAACCAGAGATCAGGTTGCCCGACTCGGTGCTCGGACCAAGATGCTGCCTTGTGCCAGGTCCTGCAGACAATGTCGTGTGGCTTTTCACGGCGCGCTTTCATGACGCGAATGGCCGGGGCAGTAACATTGGTCGGCATGGCTTTCCCCGGCACATGGCCGGCACTCGCAGTACCGACTGGCAGAGTGCCCGACACGCCGATTCCTTCCGGTAAACCGCTGCGCGTAAAGCCTGTGCTGGTCTATCATTTGGAACAGAGACGCGAAAAGACCAGTTGGCGCAGTTACGGCGGCTTGCGCACTCAAGACGACGTCGCACAGGAAATCAACCGGATCGATGGCGAGCTCAGAACGCTTGTGACGAAGGCCGAGTTCCCCGTCACCTTGCTCCCTTTGTCAACAATTTCGAGTGACCCCGAAGTGCAACCTGTAGCGGACTGCGCCGCAGACGTGTTCTTGGTTTTTGGCGCCAGTGGCGCACAGAGTTGGCTCGAAAAACTCGCTGCCTCGGGCAAACACAACATCCTCTTTGTTCGCCACAAGTCGGGACCGGTCTATCTATGGTACGAGATTGCCCACTGGCGCCTGCTCCGCAAGAGCGAGGACGAAAAAACCGAGGCAAAGCGACAAACAGATGAGCTGCTCGCGCTGTCGAACGTCGCCCTGGAAACCGAACGCCGTTTTGTTGAGAATTCATTTCTCGCAAGGAACGTTTTCCGAAGCTTGATGCTCGAACAGGGTGCCACCAACCTTGGCGTTGCTGATTGCATGGGCGGGTTGATCCCAATTCTTGATACGCCGCCTTGTTTGGCGTTAAGCCTGCTGAACGACGAGGGCCTGACAGCCTTTTGCCATGTGGACATGACTCACACAGCGCCCGGTGTTCTGCTCCGCTGGATTTCAGGTAAACCGTCTTTTGTCTGCAACACACATTTCCCACACCATGGCTTGATCACTCTTGCGCATTGCGCCGCACCACGAAAAATGAACGGCAGAGAATCCGAACCGACAACGATCATGACTCACTATGAGTCCGACTACGGTGCTGCGACAAAAGTCCATTACCCCAAGGGCCAGGTGATAACTTGCATTGTTCCGGAGTTGAAATGCACACAATGGTTCGGATTCCGAGGCACGATTGTTGATAGCCCTGAGATGGCCATGTGCCGATCTCAAATGGACGTCAAAATTGACGGCGACTGGCGTACACTTGTCCGCGAACTGAGAGGATTCCACGCTGTCGTTTGCTACGGCGATTATTTGCGCGAAGTCGGCTATGCCCTCAAGAAGGTCGGTTCACTCGCGTGGCATAATTACAGCCCTGAAGCGTGAGAGTCCCGCCTTTAGCCGGAACAGCGGAGTCCGAACGCTCCTTATTGGCGGTCGATCAGCCGTTGCCGTCATCCCTCTCGCTGCCTTCTTTGTTACCTGCGTGGCCGCACTCGGAAGCAGGGCCGCCTCTGCTGAGGTTTGGCCTCTGGCTGTGAAATCGACGCCTTACGGCCAGACCGCCCTGTAGAATCTGACGGGCGAGTTGGTCGTCCATCGGTCAACCAACACTGCTGCACCCGCCGAGTTTGTGACCGTTACGGTGGTCAACAATGCCCATGCCTGCAAATCAACAGACGCCTCGACCCGGTATGTTTCGCCCGCAATGCCATGGAGCGCGATTGCCGTTCCTTCATCCAGAGCATTCACTCCAACAAACCGCGGCGCAAGCTCAGCGTCGGATCGGAACGCCTTTCTCTGTCCGATGATTGCCGCAAGGGCGCCATCAAACGCGGCGGCACCGACAAACTTTGAAACTATTTCTGCGTTGGGTGGCACCCGCAGTTCATAGCGCAACGTCCGCGGAGTGGAATCAAAAAACGGCCCCCATTTCACTCTGTTCAGGCTTGCGTCAAAAACGCCTCCGTTGCTCACGGTGACCATGGTCCAACCAGGCGGCGGTTGGTCTTCAACGGCGTACACAGCGACATTCGTGCCTGGTGTCACGTTGATTGAGACGCTGACGGTCTCGTCCGGCGACACAAGCTTGGGCATAGTTGCCGTGGCTGATCCAAGCTGGTTGGTGGTGTTGAGCGGAGGCAACGCAGGAGATGCATAAACCGGTTCCTCGCCGGCGCCGAGTCCAACCCAACAAAACGGTTCGTCACCGGCGGTCGGGTCGAATTTGTAAGCCGAACCGGATCGCCAAAGTGCAATTGCCTGTGTTACATGAGCGAGCGGTACTGGCGTCGGACCCGTGGGCCAGTTTGTGCCGCGTTTCCATGCGGCTGCATACCCGGTTGCTTCGTTGATCGCAATCCATCCATCGACCGGGAATCTGTCGGCGGGATGCGTTTTGAAGGCTTCGATTTCAGCATCGCCGCTGACCACGCCGGGGATAACGTCAATGCTAAACATGCCGAAAAACTCTTTTGTGCCGGATTCGCCTGCCGGGGGAGTCACCTCGTAGGTGAGCGTTCGCGCAATTCCATCATAGAATGGACCGAACTTGACGGTTCTTAATGCTGGATCGTAGAGCCCGCCGTCGCTGATCTGGCCGATGGCCCATCCTTGTGGCGGAGTATCCCAAACCACATAAAACCCGTGGCCGGCGATTTCCGCTGTTTGAATGGTGACAACAAACTTTGCCCCGCCGGCATACCACGCCGGCAGGCTGCGCCATGCAAACGGGTCCGCTGGCACAACGCCGGGAGGTTGCACGGTCTGAACCCCGGCAAGAGCTGTAACATTGCCATCGAATGCTGCTGCGCCCGTAAACACAGCCGTGTTGGTGGCGTTGTTGGGCGGTGTGACCCCATACGACAGTGTGCGTGGCGCGGCATCGAAGAACGGCCCCCACTTGACCTTCTGCGTTGCGTGGTCAAGAAAACCGCCAGCACTGATGTTGGTGATGGCCCAGCCCAAAGGCGGTTGGTGTTCGACCGCATACACTGTTACGTTCGAAGCCGGCGTGACCTGAATTGCCACGCCAAAGGATGTTCCCGGATTGTATGACAGCGGAAGCGAAACCCATGCGCTGCCGCTTGGCGTTGTGGTCCCGGATGATGGCGCATTCGGTTGCGGCCTGCCGGGATAATCTCCCGCCCCGGGAAACCACCAGTCCGGTGCCATTGGTGCACCAGCGTCATAACGATAAGATTCGCCGTTTGACCAGAGTTCAATCGCGCGTAGCAGATAAACTGTGGGGATTGGACTTGGGCCGGGCGACCACGACGCGCCGCGTTTCCACGCCGCGCCATAGGCGGTGATTTCGCCTATCGTCATCCAGCCGTCCACATCGCGGTTGTCTGCGGGGTGCAACGGCGAAAGTTTGAGGACGTGAGTGCCGCCCATGACACGTTCAATCCCGCCGACATTTGAAGTGCCGACGAAAGTTTTTTCGCCCGAGTCAGTTGCAGGCGGTGTAACCGTGTACGTCAGCTCGCGCGCCCGCCCGTCCAGAAACGGGCCAAAACGAACCCGGCGCGTTGATGAATCGTAATACCCGCCATCACACACTTTCCCCACCGTCCATCCGTTGGGAGGTGTATCTTCCACCGCGTAGAAAGACACGCCTGGCAACGGCGTGGCTGAAAGTGTCACGGTCATCTCCAACCCACCCGAATACGCGCGAGGCAACCGCCGCTCGACAAACCCGCTTGCGGTGTGTCTTTGGTCGCCTCTGAACATGGGCCATGCGCCGGGCGCGGGCGGGCTGTTGGCTCCGACCGCGAACACTTTCCCGTCCTTGGTTCCAACGACTATCGAGCCGTCCGATCTGATCGTAGGCGACGATGAATTGATCGGTGAACCAGCGGCAAAAGTCCACTTGATCGAACCGGCTCCGGTAATTGCGTACAACAGCCCGTCTTGCGCGCCCACGTAAATCGTACCGTCTGTCGCCACAGCGATCGACGAATAGAATACCCGGTCGGGCAGCATCAGCTTCCAAAGCACACTGCCATCTGATTTGATTGCATAGACAGTGCCGCTGTACGTTGCCGCGTAAACCGTCCCGTCAATGCCTGCCGCAGGCGACGAGTAAACGTCCGAATCTGTCGTCAGCTCCCACAGTTTCTCGCCGCTCGGCGTGAGCGCATAGAGTCTTCTTCCCGCAGTCCCAAAATAAATTACGCCGCCGGGACCGATCGCGGCCGAAGCATCGATTTGCCCGGTGCTGTAGAACGACCATTTGAGTTGGCCGGTCGAGCTGATCGCATGAAACCGGCCGTCGCGTGATCCAACATAAATCGACCCGTCACAGCCAACAGCCGGCGATGCAAACACCGCACTTCCTACAGTCAACTGCCAACGCTCTATCCCCCCGGTCCCAATGGCATACACTTTGCCATCCATCGATCCCACGTACACAGTCCCATCCACGGCAATTGCCGGTGATGACCTGACCTCGCCGCCAGTCCGGAAATTCCACAATTCAGCCCCGGTGGAACTCACCGCGTAAACCCGCCGGTCATTCGACCCGAAATATACCTTGTCACCCGTGCCGACGGCTGGCGACGACATGATTGCTCCACCTGCCGTGAATTGCCATTTCTGGCTCCCGCCAGCCGACAGCGCATACAACCGGCCATCAGTCGCACCAAAATAGACAGTTCCATCCGAACCGATGGCTGCCGACGTCGCTATTTCGCCGCCGGCTTGGAATTCCCAAAGTTTCGATTGCGCTCCCGCGCCGGGCGCTGGCAACCAAATTCCTGCCGCAGCCAGCAACGTCCATACTCTCACACACCAGCGAATCCTCAGAAATGCATTCACTTGCAGTTTGCTTTGTCACCGATTATTCATCTGACAGCACTAGACCGCCACAATAACAGCAAGATTCAAGCTCGAAATTCGCAAAATACGGCACTTGAATGCATTTCAGCAGTGCCGGGAGCGCGGGCATTCGATTGCGGCTGCGCCGCTTGAATTGTTATATTGCGAAATCGATCATATTTGCGAAGATTTTCAAACTGCGAGTTGGCTCAGTTTGTCAGTATCTGCTTCTCTGGCAGCGAGTAGTGCGGTCACCACAGTGCGGTCTTCGAAGTGTTAAATTGGATAGTCTGCCCGGGACCAAATATGGGGACAGAGACTGAGTATCTGCGAGCGGACTATTGAGCCCGGCGGACCAGACCAAGCACCGGTCGGGCGGTCCCAGCCGGCTGTGGCACCCAGAGATGGGGACAGACACGATGTCCGATATACCGGTTAGGAACGTTCAACGTGAAACGTTCAACTCTCAACTTTTAACGGGGGGACCGAAAGGGCGGATGGTG
>Ga0209162_1002238_pt1 | contig 17369 bp, 16 predicted proteins | sample YNPNPMetaG_FD_187121 | JGI IMG/M metagenome (GOLD analysis project Ga0209162, IMG submission 187121) | Anoxygenic and chlorotrophic microbial mat microbial communities from Yellowstone National Park, USA - YNP NP MetaG (SPAdes) (version 2) ... | reverse complement strand
GCCGCCGGCCAGAACCAGAATGGCGTCGGCGCGCTCCGGTGGCTGCCCGACATCAAGAAACAGCGCCGGCGCGCGGAGCAACGGCTCGCGAAACAGAAACAGGACAGCCGCCGCGCCGGCCAGAACGAGCAGAGGCAGAAGGATGGCCCCGCGGCGGGGCGACGGGCTCGCGGTCTTCGCCATAGGCGCGGCGCGGCTATTTTTCCGGATCCAGCCGCCCGGCGCTGCGCAGCTTCTGATACAGCCTTTCGACTTCCGCCTCGTCCTCTTCCCGCAACAGCCGCGGGCGCTGCTGCGCCGGCTGCACGCGCTGCGCCGGCGCCGTGTCGCCGAAGATCTGCCGGTAAGGCACGCCGTTGATGAGCGCCTGCGTGGAATTCTGCTGAATCAGCCGCAAAAGCCGGTTCGAATTGGACGTCTCGCCAGGATAAATGATCCGGATGCGCCGCTTGCCGACAAGAGTCAGATCCGCCACCAGCGGGGCGATCCAGCCGGTCTGGTCCACGCGGCGAATGTCTTTCCAGGGGATGAATTCGCGGCCGATCCGCAGGCCCTCTTCGCTGACCTCGATCACCGGGCGGAATGCCAGCCAGAGCGCCAGCCCCGCGGTGGCGAGAAACAGCCCCGCCGGAATTGCGGCGGGAAGCCACATCCGCGCCCACCAGCCGGAGAAGGCTCCCAGCCCCAACGCGATCGCTGCCAGCGTCAAATATGTGCGGGCAGGATGGAAACGAATCGCTCCTGGCGTCACACTTCAAGCCTACCCTCCCTTGCCCTCCCCGTCAATCCGTCGCTTGCCGCAGCATCCGCGCCGCCGTCCAGCCGTAATGCAGCCCGCTCCAGGCGGTTGCTGCCGCAGCGGCCCCAACGAGAAGGCGGACGGCCCCGGTCAGCCACGGGGCCGGGGCAGCCAGCTCCAGCACGCAGGCAACCCCGAGCGAGAACTGCGCCACGGTGCTCAGCTTGCCCCAGACTGACGGCGGGAACTTCCGCAACCGCGTGAAGCGCAGCGCCCACGCCGCGAAGGCAAGGATCAGCAGATCCCGCCCCAGAACCAGCGCCGCCAGCCACCACGGCAGGCGCCCGGCGGCGGCGAGCGCAAGAAACACGGTCGCTGCCAGCAGCTTGTCCGCCAGAGGGTCGAGATACGCGCCGGAGCTCGAAGCGGCTCCGAGCCGTCGCGCCAGCCAGCCGTCAGCGGCGTCCGTGAGCGCAGCGGCGGCGAGCAGCGGCAGGGCCGCGCGCGCATCGTTGCGGAAAAGGAAATAGCCGACCGGCGGCGCGAGCGCCATCCGCAGGAGGGTGAGCCCGTTGGGCAGCCATCGGATCATCGCGCCGGGGCGGCCACGGCGCGCTCGGCCAGCTCTGCCGCGGTGACGATTTCGTACAGGGAGGGATCCGACATGATCTTCGCCACCAGCGCCACATGCATTGCGTGCCCGGCGCGCTCGGCCACCACCTCCCCGAGCAAAGGCTTGCCGATCAGCGCGAGGTCGCCGATCAGGTCCAGCGCCTTGTGCCGGCAGGGCTCGTCCGGAAAGCGCAGCCCGCCCTCGTTCAGCACGCCCGAGGCGGCAAAACAAACGGCGCTTTCCAGGCTCGCGCCGCGGATCAGCCCCATGTTCCGCATCTGGTCCAGTTCGTGCTCGAAGCCGAACGTGCGCGCCGGCGCGATTTCCCGGGCGAAATTTTCCGGCGTTACATTGATCTCCAGCGACTGGCGCCCGACCAGCGGGTGCGGAAAATAGACGCGGCAATTCAGCCGGAAATTTTCCGCCGGGCGGATGGAAATCGACTTTCCGGGAATTTCGTGGCTCACCGGCCTGACAATGCGCAGATAGCGGCGGCGGCGGCGCGTTTGCCGCAGGCCCGCCTCGCGCAGCAACTCGACAAACGGCGCGGCGCTGCCGTCGAGAATGGGCACCTCCAGGTTGTCCAGTTCCACGTAAACGTTGTCCACGCCCATGCTGAAGAAGGTGCTCAGCAGGTGCTCCGTGGTCGAGATCAGCACGCCCTGGCGCATCAGCGACGTCGCATAGCTGACGCGCTGCACGAATTGCCAGCTCGCCGGCACCTCGAAGCCGTCCAGGTCGGTCCGCCGGAACACGATGCCCGTGGCCGCCGGCGCGGGCGCCAGCCGCAGCCGCACCGGAACGCCGCTGTGCAAGCCTACGCCGCGGCACTCCACCGGGCGGCAGATGGTGGTTTCGTAGGCGGGCAACGGTTCCATGGCGGCTCCCAAGCCAATATGCTAACAGAGGTGAAGCGGGAATGTAAGTCTTTATTTCAGAATTGCTTAGAGAAATTTGTGTGTGTCTTTAATGACACATTTCGACGCTGGTTTGTGGCTCCGTGAACACGTCGGCCGGGGCAGGCCGGGCACGGCTCGCGCTAGACTCGGGAAGAATGCGCATCGGCCTGCATTGTTCCACCTCGGGCGCGCTGGTCAACGCTGCGCGGCGGGCCGTCGAAGTGGGCGCCAACTGTTTCCAGATCTTCTCCTCCAGCCCGCGCACGTGGCGGGCTGCCGCGCCGCCGCCGCAGCAGGTGGAGGAGCTGCGGCGCTTCCGCAGCGAGAACGATCTGGCGCCGCTGGTCATCCACGACGGGTATCTGATCAACCTGGCCGCGCCGGACGACGAAATCCGCGCGAAGAGCATCGACGCCATGCGCGGCGAGCTGGAGCGGGCGTTCCTCATCGGCGCCGACTATCTGGTGATTCACCCGGGCAGCGCGCGGCACGACCCCGTCGAGGCGGGCATGGCGCGCATCGTGGAGAGCCTGCGCACGGCGGCGCGCGGGTTGCGCCCGCCGGACGGTTTCATGCTGTTGCTCGAAAACACGGCCGGCGCGGGGGCGACCATCGGGCGGACCTTCGAGGAGTTGCGGGAGCTGCGGGAGCGGCTCGCCCCGGCGCTGCCCTTTCCGGTCGGCTATTGCCTCGACACCTGCCACCTGTTCGTTTCCGGCTACGACGTCTCCACCGCCGAAGGGCTGCGCAAGACCGTGCGGCAAGCGCGCGACGTGCTGGGGCTGGAGCTGGTCCCGGTGATCCATGCCAACGACAGCGTGGGGGCGTTTGGCTCCCGGCTGGATCGTCATGCGAACATAGGGGAAGGGCGCATCGGGCTCGACGGCTTCCGCCGGATTGTGAATCACCCCGATCTGCGCCGCAAGGCCTTCGTGCTGGAGACGCCGGTCGACAAGCCGGGCGACGACCAGCGCAACGTCGAGACATTGAAAACCCTATGCCGGAAATTCCGTACCGCCACGAAGAAATCGAGCTGAAATGGTGCGCCCGCTGGAACGAGGACCGCACGCTGTACAAGGCCCTGGACGACGGCTCCAGGCCCCGCTACTACGTGCTGGAGATGTTCCCCTATCCAAGCGGACGCCTGCACATGGGCCACGTCCGCAACTACTCGATCGGCGACACGCTGGCGCGCTACCAGTGGATGCGCGGCTATGACGTGATGCACCCGATCGGCTGGGACGCCTTCGGCCTGCCGGCGGAAAACGCCGCCATCAAGCACGGGCGCCATCCGGCCGAGTGGACCCGCTCGAACGTCGCCTACATGAAGAAGCAGCTCCAGCGTCTCGGCTTCGCCTACGACTGGGACCGCGAGGTCAACACCTGCCTGCCCGAGTACTACCGCTGGAACCAGTGGATGTTCCTGCGCATGTTCGAGCGCGGGCTGGCCTACCGCAAGACGTCGCTGGTCAACTGGTGCCCGGAATGCCAGACGGTGCTGGCCAACGAGCAGGTCGTCGACGGCTGCTGCTGGCGGCATGAGACGACGAAGGTGGAAATGCGCGAGCTGGACCAGTGGTTCCTGCGGATCACCGCCTACGCCGACCAGCTGCTCGAGGACATGAAGCAGATCGAGGACGGCTGGCCGCCGCAGGTGCTGGCCATGCAGCGCAACTGGATCGGCCGCAGCGAGGGCGCGGAGATCGATTTCCGGCTGAAGGGGTCGGAGCACGCCATCCGCATTTTCACCACCCGGCTGGACACGATCTACGGCGCCACTTGCGTGATCCTGTCGCCCGAACACCCGCTCGCCAAGGAGATCTGCACGGGCGAGCTGGCGGCGCGTCGCAAGGAGATGATCGACGAGCAGGCGCGCAAAGGGCCCGAGGACCTCGAAAAGGAAGGCTTTTTTACCGGCCATTTCGCAGTCAATCCGTTCAACGGCGCCGAAATTCCCGTCTGGGTCGGCAATTTCGTGCTCGCCGCATACGGCACCGGCGCCATCATGGCCGTGCCCGCGCACGACGAGCGCGACTTCGAATTCTGCCGCAAGTACGGCATCCCGGTCGTCAGCGTCATCCGACCTGTCGACGGCCCGCTCGACCCCGACCCGCAGCAGGCCTTCACCGAGGACGGCGTGATGGAAAACAGCGGCGAGTGGTCCGGGCTGCCGAGCGCCGAAGGCCGCCGGCGCATGGCCGAAAAAGCCGAGCGCGAGGGTTTCGGACGGGCCGCCGTCACTTACCGCCTCAAGGACTGGGGCATTTCGCGGCAGCGCTACTGGGGCACGCCGATCCCCATCATCCACTGCAAGGCCTGCGGCGCGGTGCCGGTGCCCGACGACCAGCTGCCGGTGGTGCTGCCCGAAAACGTCGAGTTCACCGGGCGCGGCCGCTCCCCGCTGGCCAACCTGAAGAGCTTCGTCGAAACCCGGTGCCCGAAGTGCGGCGCCCCGGCCGAGCGGGAAACCGACACGATGGACACCTTCGTCGACAGCTCCTGGTACTTCTTCCGCTACATCGACCCGCACAACGACCGCATGCCGTTCGACCCCGCGCGGGTGAGGCCCTGGTTCCCGGTGGACCAGTACATCGGCGGCATCACCCACGCCATCCTGCACCTGCTGTATTCGCGGTTCTGGTGCAAGGTGCTGCGCGACATCGGCCTGGTGAGCATTGACGAGCCGTTCCGCAACCTTTTCACGCAGGGCATGGTGCAGCTGCACGGGCAGACGATGTCGAAGTCGAAGGGCAACATCGTCGACCCCGACGACATGGTGGCCAAGTACGGCGCCGACACCTGCCGCCTGTTCACGCTGTTCGCCGCGCCGCCGGAGAAAAACATGGACTGGAACGAGTCCGGCGTCGAGGGCCAGTACCGCTTCCTCAGCCGGCTGTTCCGCTGGGTGTCGCGCAACGCGGACGCCGCGGGCGGCCCCGGGCAGTCCGACGCGGCGGCGCTGCGCAAGCTCCACCAGACGATCCGCAAGATCACCCAGGACTTCGACAACCGCTGGCACTTCAACACCTCCATCGCCGCGCTGATGGAGCTGATGAACGAGCTCCATGCCTGCGAGCCGGCCATGTCGGCCGGCGCCCGGCGGGAGTGCGCCGAAAAAGTGACGCTGCTTCTGGCGCCTTTCGCCCCGTTTGCCGCCCAGGAATTGTGGGAGATTCTTGGCCATTCCGGTCCCGTATTCCGGGAAAAATGGCCGGAATTCGATGAAAACCTCGCCCGCGAGGAGGAGCTGGAAGTCCCCGTGCAGGTCAACGGCAAGCTCCGCAGCCGCATCACCGTGCCGCACGGCACGCCGGCGGAGGAGCAGCAGCGGCTGGCGCTCGCCGACCCGCGCGTGCGCGCTCACACCGACGGCAAGCAGATCGTCAAGGTGATCCACACGGGGAAGCTGATCAACATCGTGGTCAAGGGCTGATCAGCGGGCCCGGATCCAGGCGCAAAGCTCCTCGATCACCTCCGCGGCGACATGGCCGGGGCGCGAGTACTCCTGCGGCGTGCTTCTGCCTTCGCCCGGCTGAAACAGGTGATTGAGAGCAGCATATCGCTTCAGCACGGCCCCGGGCCGGCCTTCCAGCGCCTGCTGCCAGAGGCGGAAGTCTTCATCCGTCACCTGGTAGTCGCGCCCGCCGTGCAACAGCAGCAGGGGAACCGGCGACCGCGCCGCGGCGGCCAGCGGGTCCAGGCCGCGGAGCGAGAGCCACCAGGCGCGCGGCGCGCCGAGCGCGCGCTCCGGCCCCTCGCCCGTCTCGCGAATCCGCCGCGCGGCGTCGGCCTCCCGCTCGGCATCCGCCAGCCTGGCCCTGGCCGCCTCGCCGGCTTCCCCGCCTGCCGACAAAAGATAACGGATTTGTTGCACGTACAATTGCTCGAGCGGGCGCGCCGGGGCGGCCATCAGGATGACGCCCCGCAGCCTGCGGTCTTCCCGTGCAATCAACGGGGCCGCCCACGCGCCGAGGCTGTGCCCGAGCAGGAAGACGCGATCCGGGTCGATTCCCGGCGTCTTGCGCAGCAGCTCCGCGGCGGCCAGGGCATCCTCGATGACCTCCTCGCGCAGCGTGGCCCCGGTTTCGGCCAGTTTCTGCGCATGCTCGCGCGTCCGCTTCTCGTACCGAAGCACCGCCACGCCGCAGCTGGCGAGGCCTTCGGCCAGGTCGCGGAAAGGCTTGGCCGCGCCGACGGTTTCGTCGCGGTCGTTCGGCCCGGAGCCATGCACGAGCACGACGCCGGGAAACGGCCCCCGGCCTCGCGGCATCGCCAGCGTGGCCGGCAGCGGCCAGCCGGGCGCCCCTGCCGTCACCGGGCGCTCCTCGAAGGAGTCCGGGCGGCTGTAGGCAGGCCGCTGCCAGGCGGGCGTCAACGTGAAATCGGGCGGGCGCAAGAACAGCCCTGCGATCTCGCCGGTCTGCGCAAATGTGAACTGGAGCTGGAGCCTGCCCTTTTCAAACTCCACCGGCACGAGCGCCGTCTCCCAGGCCCCGAGCCGGCCCGTCTGGGGCTCGCCCGTGCTGCGCACGGCGCCCAGCGCCCGCAGTTGCGGTTCCACGGCCTGCCTCAGCTTTTCCGGCGGCGCGGCCTGCTTCATCCGGGGGCTGAACATCCCGGCCAGCGCTTCATAGCGGCCTTCCAGCAGGAGCTGCGCCGCCTGGCGCGCCCGGGCCGCAGCGTCCTGCGCCCAGGCGGCGGCCACGAACGCCAGCACTCCGGCCAGGAGGAGGCTCGGCCGCCTATTCATCTTCCACCACCACTGCGGTGCCATAGGCGAGAAGCTCCGCCATGCCCTGGGCCACCATGGAGGTGACGAAACGGACGGCGACCACGCCGTTGGCGCCCAGCTCGCGCGCTTCCTCGACCATGCGGTCGAGCGCCTGCTCGCGGCTTTCCGCCAGCAGTTTCGTGTACTCCTGCACTTCGCCGCCGACGATGTTGCGCAGCAACGCCAGGATATCGTGGCCGATGTGGCGGGCGCGCACGGAATTGCCGCGGACCAGCCCGAGCGTGCGGACGATACGCTTGCCTTCAATGGAAGGCGTTGTGGTGACGATCATTTCTGAATCCTCCGGTACCTGTCGTGCGGCAGCTGCCGCAGGCGCTCCACGGCCACGCTCGCCAGCAGCATAAGGAAGCCGATGACGACGGCGCCGGCAATGAGCTCCTCCACAGTGGGCGGCCGCCAGTGGCGGATCCAGGTCACTGCCGCATACACGATCCAGGCGGTCAGTCCGCCGACAACGAACGTCCAGCCCAGGCGGCGCGGCGCCTGAACCGCGAGACTTCTCTCCAGCTCTTTCATTTTGTCCTCCGGGGGCTCCGCGAAGCGGAGCGATCGGGTCATCTCCTGTAGCCGCCTCATTTCTTCGCAAGCCTGGCGGCACTCGGGGCAGTCTTCCAGATGCAACCGCACGCGCTGCTCCGAAGCCTGGGTCAGCTCGTGGTCGAGGTATGCGGAAAGCATCTGGCGGAGTTCGTCGTGCTGCTGCGGCGTCATCGCAGGTACCCCCTCATCTCCTCGCGCACCTTTTCCCGGGCGTGATGCAACCGGGAGGAGACGGTTCCGAGACTCAGGCCCAGCACCCGGGCGATCTCGGAATAGTTCAGTCCGTGCCAGTCCCGCAGCAGCAGGATTTCGCGCTGCTCGGCTGGCAACTTGCGAATGGCCTCCCACAGGCGGCGGGACATCTCGCCCTGCTCCGCCGCCGTTTCGGGCCCGGCCTCCGGGGCGTGCAGGACGGCCTCCTGGATCTCCGTCTCGGCCCGCCGCGCCCTCCTCCGCAGATGGTCGATGGCAAGGTTGCGCACCACGGTATAGAGCCAGGCCGGCGCCGGGCGGTCGGGGTCGCGGAGCGGCCACCGCTCGTGCATGCGGAGGAAAGCCTCCTGGGTGATGTCCATGGCCTCCTCCCGGTCCCCGGTGAGGTGGAGGGCGAAGGCGTAGGCTTTCCTGCTGTACTCGGCGAAGAAGTCGCTGAACGAGGCGGCTTCGGACTCAAGACTGAGGCGCATTGGAATGTACCCTGCGGCCGTCATGGCTTTCCATGTGTCTAACGAACGAGGCCGCTGTCTTCTTCTCCAATATCCCGCTTTGCTGCCCCGAGGGGCAGCCCGAGGCGAGCCCTTCGCAGGGGGCAGACAGGGCTCAATTCAGGCCGCCAAGATCGGGCGCGGCACCGCCGGACCGAAGGTCGTCAGTCTCGCCAGGCGGGTACCGTGCTCCCGGCGAATCAATGAGTTGGAGGCAGGATCCTCAATGACTCTCCCTCTGGAGAACCGGTGGCGATGAATGAGGGAACTGCCGGGAGAGGATGGAATCCACCAATACTGCTATAAATATTTTTCATCGAAGATCTGTCTTGCATTTCTCGCGCTTCTAGGTTAATCTGAAGGACGTGATGCCATTTGGCGCGACAGTCTGTGACCCGCAGCTCCTGCCAGCCAGTGGCGTCTTGATTCTCGTCATTGTAGGGATCATTCGGATTGGAGTCGCTGTACCGGCGCCCGCCTGAGTGACCCTGCAACAAGAACCAATCTCAAGGGCCACCAGGCGGGCAAACCCCGCCGGTGGCCCTTTCGCTTTCCGGCGCCGCCGGCGGCGCGGTGATCCCTGATACCGGTCCGAAGCGGTGGTTGCGAGACAAAGGAGAGGATTCTTTTCTGTATGGCTCAAACGATGAGCGGCGCGCGCATCCTGATGGAATGCTTGCAGCGCGAAGGCGTGGAAGTGATCTTCGGCTATCCCGGCGGCGTTACGCTGCCCCTCTATGACGCCATGTACGACGGCGCGATCCGGCACATCCTTGTGCGGCATGAGGAGAACGCCTGTTTCATGGCGTCCGGCTATGCCCGTTCGACCGGCAAGGTCGGGGTGGCGTGCGCCACGTCCGGCCCGGGCGCGACCAATCTGGTCACGGGCCTGGTCGACTGCATGATGGACTCCATCCCGGTGGTGGCGCTCACCGGACAGGTATCGTCGAAGCTGATCGGTTCGGACGCATTCCAGGAGGCCGACACGTTCGGCATCACGCGTTCAGCCACCAAGCACAACTACCTGGTGAAGGACATCAAGGACCTCGCCTCGGTGATCCACGAGGCGTTCTACATCGCATCGACCGGGCGCCCCGGGCCGGTGCTGGTGGACATCACCAAGGACGTTTTGCAAGGCCAGGCCCATTACACGCCCGTCCATGCGATCCACTTGCCCGGCTACAAGCTGGTGACGGAGGGCCATGCGGGGCAGATCCGGCGCGCCGCCCAGATGATGTGGGAGGCGTCGCGGCCCTGGGTCTACGCGGGCGGCGGCATCATCTCCAGCGGCGCGCACGAGGAGCTGCGCGAGCTGGTGGAGACGCTCGACGCGCCCACGGTGCTCACGCTGATGGGGCTGGGCGCGCTGCCCGGCAACCACCCGAACTTCATCTCGATGCCCGGCATGCACGGCTCTTACGCGGCCAACATGGGCATGACCGAGTGCGACCTGCTAATCGCGCTCGGCGTGCGGTTCGACGACCGCGTCACCGGGCGGCTGGCCGCGTTTGCGCCGCACGCCAAGGTAATCCACGTCGACATCGATCCGGCGGAAATCGGCAAGAACCGCGCTGCGGACCTGCCCATCGTCGGCGATGCCAAAAGGGTGCTGGCCAAGCTCAACCGCGCGTTGAAGGAGCTCGCGCCGGAGATGAAATCCCTGCGCGAGAAGGAACGCAAGCAGTGGTGGGAGCAGATCCGCGCCTGGAAGGAGGAGCACCCGCTCGCGCCCGTCTTCAGCGCGGACGAAATCAAGCCGCAGCACCTGATGGTGGAGATCGATCGCATCTCGAACGGGCGCGCCATTGTCAGCGTCGATGTCGGCCAGCATCAGATGTGGGCCGCGCAGTTCATCCGCTTCGACCGCCCGCGCACGTGGCTGAGCTCGTCGGGGCTGGGCTCGATGGGCTTCGGGCTGCCGGCGGCGATCGGCGCGCAGGTGGCGCACCCGGACGCGCTGGTCATCGCCATCGTCGGCGACGGCGGCTTCCAGATGTCGATCCCCGAGATTTCCACCATCGCCAACCAGGGCCTTCCGGTCAAGGTGGTGATCATGAACAACGGCTATCTCGGCATGGTGCGGCAATGGCAGGACCTGTTCTACCAGAGCCGGCTCAGCGCGGTGCAGATCGAGGCGTTCCCGAACATCGAGAAGCTCGCCGAGGCCTACGGCATCAAGGGCCGCATCGTCGAGAAGCCTTCCGAGCTGCGCGGCGCGCTCGAGGACGCATTCCGGCACCCCGGCCCGGTGCTGCTCGACGTGCGCGTTTCGCCGTTCGAAAACGTGTATCCGATGGTCCCGGCCGGCGCGGCGCTGAACGAGATGGTGCTGGCGCCGCCGAAGCCCGCCGAGGTGCCCGCCTGAGCCGGAAGCGAAGGAGACCCGACCATGTTGATGACCATTTCCCTGCTGATGGAGAACAAGCCGGGCGCGCTGATGCGCGTCACCGGGCTTTTGTCGCAGCGCGGCTACAACATCGAGTCGCTGACCGTGGCGAGGACGCTCGACCCGTCGCTGTCGCGCATGACGATTTGCGTCGATGTCGAGCCGCGGCTGCGCCCGCTGCTGATCAAGCAGATGAACCGCCTCGTGAACGTGCTTCAGGCGACGGATCTGACCGAAGCGCCGGCGGTGATCCGCGAGATGGCGCTGGTGCGTATCCGCACGGCCCTCGACAACCGCACGGCGATCCTGAAGGAGGCCGAGATCTTCGGCGCGCGCGTGGTGGACTCCTCGGTCGAAGGCTTTGCGCTGGAAGCCAGCGGCGATCCGGAAAAGCTGGAAGAATTCATCGCCGTCATGGAGACATACGGCGAGATCGAAGTGACGCGCTCGGGGCTGGTGGCCGTGTCGCTCGAGCCCAAGCGGCTGAAGCTGGCGCCCCCGATTCCGAAGACGCAGTCTCAATCCGAACCCGCACACACCCGATAGAAGGAAGGAAGTCCCTCTCATCATGGCCAAGCGTTACTACGAACAGGACGGCTCGCTCGAGCCTTTGCAAGGAAAGACCGTCGCCATCATCGGATACGGCTCGCAGGGCCACGCCCACGCCCTGAACCTGCGCGATTCCGGCGTCTCGGTGGTGGTCGGGCTTCCGCCCGGGTCGCGCTCGCGCGCCAGGGCGGAAAGCGCCGGCCTCGCTGTGCTCGCGCCGGCCGAGGCGGCCGCGCGCGCCGATTTCATCATGATCCTCGTGCCGGACCACATCCAGGCCGATCTCTACAACGCCGACATCGCCCCGTCGATAAAGCCCGGCAAGACGCTGATGTTCGCGCACGGCTTCAACATCCACTTCGGCTTCATCCGCCCGCCCGAGGGCGTGGACGTCTCCATGGTGGCGCCCAAGGCCCCCGGCCACCGCGTGCGCGAGGTGTTTCTGGAAGGCCAGGGCGTGCCCGCTCTGGTGGCGGTGGCGCAGGACGCCTCGGGCCATGCACTGCGCAACGCGCTCGCCTACGCGCTCGCGCTCGGCTCGCTCAAGGCGGGCGTCATCGAGACCACCTTCCGCGAGGAGACCGAGAGCGACCTGTTCGGCGAGCAGACGGTGCTCTGCGGCGGCGTGAGCGAGCTGATCAAGGCCGGCTTTGAGACGCTGGTCGAGGCCGGCTACGCGCCCGAAATCGCCTACTTCGAGTGCCTCCACGAGCTGAAGCTGATCGTGGACCTCATCTACGAAGGGGGCTTGAGCTACATGCGCTATTCGGTGTCCGACACGGCCGAGTACGGCGACTACACGCGCGGCCCCCGCATCATCAACGAGCAGACGCGGGCGGAAATGCGCAGGATTCTGGCTGAAATCCAGTCCGGCGCCTTCGCGCGCGAATGGATGGAAGAGAACCGCAGCGGCAGAAAGAATTTTCTGGCCATGCGCGAGGCCGCGCGCAACCACCCGATCGAAGTGGTCGGGGCCGAGTTGCGCGAGATGATGACCTTCCTGAAGAGGAAAAAGGTCGAGCAGTAACCCCGGCGCCGCCCCCGCCGCGCGCGGGGGCGGACGCGGAAACAACCGGCCGCGGGGCGCCCGCGGCGCCCCGCGGCCCGGCAGGCCCGCAAGGGCGGGCAGGAGCAGTCAATGCGCATCTGGACATTCGACACCACCCTCCGCGACGGCACGCAGGGCGAGTCCGTCTCCTTCTCGGTAGACGACAAGATCCTCATCGCCCAGAAGCTGGACGAGCTGGGCATCGACTACATCGAGGGCGGCTGGCCCATGTCCAACCCGAAGGACAAGGAGTTCTTCGAGCGGATGAAGAGCGTGCCGCTGAAGCACGCGCGGCTGACCGCATTCGGGTCCACGCGCTTCGCGCGCAACCCCGTCGAGAAAGACCCCAACGTGCTGGCGCTGCTGGACGCGCAGACGCCGGCCATCAGCATCTTCGGCAAGAGCTGGGACATTCACGCCACGCGCGTGCTGGGCATCTCGCTCGAAGACAACCTGGCGCTGATCAGCGACACGGTGCGCTTCCTCAAGGAGCACGGCCGCGAGGTGATCTACGACGCCGAGCACTTCTTCGACGGGTTCAACGCCAACCCTGCGTATGCGCTGCGGACCCTGGAAGCGGCCAAGGAGGCCGGGGCCGACGTCCTTGTGCTGTGCGACACCAACGGCGGCACGCTGACCGACCGGCTGGCCGAGATCGTCGCGGAAGTGCGGCGCCGCTTTGACGGCGTGCTCGGCATCCACTGCCACAACGACAGCGACCTGGCCGTGGCCAACACGCTCGCCGCCGTGCGCGAGGGCGTCACCCACGTGCAGGGCTGCCTGAACGGCTACGGCGAGCGCTGCGGCAACGCCAACCTGGCTTCGGTCATCGCCAATCTCGAAGCCAAGATGGGCTATTCCACGATCGGCCCCGAAAAGCTCGCCTCGCTCACCTCGGTCTGCCACTACATCGCCGAGCTGGCCAACCTGCCGCTGCCCCCGAACCAGCCCTTCGTCGGGCGCGCCGCCTTCGCCCACAAGGGCGGAGTCCATGTTTCCGCCGTGCTCAAGGACTCGATCACCTATGAGCACATCAAGCCCTCCGTGGTGGGCAACCGGCAGCGCGTGCTGTTGAGCGACATGAGCGGCCGCGGCAACGTGCTCTACAAGCTGGAGCAGTACGGCCTGAAGGACCGCCTGACCGAGGAGGCCAAGCGCGAGCTGCTCGACCGCATCAAGACGATGGAATACCTCGGCTACGAGCTGGAGGCCGCCGAGGGCACCTTCGAGCTGCTCGTGCGCGAGGCGCTGCAACCGGGGCTGCACTTCTTCGAGGTCGTCTCGCTCGAGGTCGAAACGCGCAAGATCGGCAACCGCGACTCGATGACCACCGCCACCGTGATCCTGCGCGTCAACGACGCCATCCACTCCGCCACGGCCACCGGCGAAGGCCCGATGAACGCGCTCGACCTCTGCCTGCGGCAGTGCCTTTCCACCGTCTACCCGGCCATCGCCAACGTGCGGCTGACCGATTACAAGGTGCGCGTCATCTCCACCGAGCGCGGCACGGCGTCGAAGGTGCGCGTGCTGGTCGAGTGGAGCGACCACCGCCGCTCCTGGTGCACGGTGGGCGTCAGCGAGAACATCATCGAGGCAAGCTGGAACGCGCTGGTCGATGCCATCCGGCTCGAATTGATGCGGCTCGCCGACAAGGACGAGAGCATCGAAAAGGCCGTCGAAGACTACTGCTGGGGCGTGTGAAGCGCCGCGACATGGAACTCGAGCGCGCGTTGCGCCGCTCCGCGCGGCGCGCCGACGACGCGCGCGACGAGTCCATCCTCGAAGTGATCCGCCGCATCCCGCGCGGACGCGTGGCCGCCTACTCCGCCGTGGCGGCGGCCGCCGGCTACCCGCTGCATCACCGCCTGGTCGTGCAGTTGCTTCGGCGGCGCGGCGACCGCCTGCCCTGGCACCGCGTGCTCGGCGCCGGCGGCGAGATCCGCTTGCGCGCGGAGGCCGCGCTGGAACAGCGCCTGCGGCTGGAGGCCGAGGGCGTGCGCTTCCGCGGCAAGCGCGTCGCGCCGGAGCACATCCTCACTGCGGAAGAGCTCGTTTGCCTGCGGCTGTGACAATTCCGGGGAATTTCCACGACGCATCCCCCTGCGCTTCCGCCAGGGCCGCGACACTGCCCAGGCGCTCCGGCACGTTTCGCCCAGGTATTTCTGCTTGCCGGGCTTGCTGGCTTCCCGGCCACTTTCGATGCCCTTGCGAAGGATGAGCGCGGTGGGTTCTGTTTCCGCGTCTCGTGCGCAAGGGCCGGCAGGGAGGCTCTTTGCCCCGAGCGTGAAAGCAGCAGGAAAGCGGCAGCAGGCCGTGGGGCCCGCCCACGTCCGCGGCCCGGCATGGTTGTAGACGGATGCATGGCCGGACCAGCCGATTTGCCGCATCCCTTCGCTCCGCAAAAGGAAATGGCGCTGCGGCGCCAGAAAGGATTCCGCACTCACCACCGGATGGATATGCGAACCGTGCGTTGGCCGGCGCCATGCACCTCGACTTCCTGGCCCCTGCCGAGTTCCCCAGCCAACTGGAGCAGACCCTCCGGCGATTTAACCACCTCCTGTGGCAGGACGGCGACGCGGTAGCGGCCCGGCCGCAGGACGGGACTCCTCCAGACGCCTTGTTTGTCCGTGCGGCCTGCCATGACTTCATCCGCCAGACGTGGAGACGTCCGTGACTCTTCCGGCGCCGCCACGACCGTTACGTCGGGCAGGGGCTTGCCAGAAGCATCTGCCACGGTCGCCGTGATCAGGCCGCCGTCGCAGGCCAGAACCGCGTCCAGCTCGGCGCCCGCGATCTCAGTGCCGGGAACGAGCGGAGCATGGAGCAGGTCCTGGCTGCCGTACTGCAGCGACCGAACATAACACGGATAGGGCAACGGACTCACGTTGACACGGTAGGGTTCAATCCGCAGAGAAGGCCAAACCACGGCTCCGGGAACCGTCGCCCTCCGGACTATCTGGCCGCCGACATTGGCCAGGTTCACACCGCTCAAGGGCGATAACCAGATCTCGACTTCCATCGGCTCCTGCCTGGCGTTCTGTTGATCCCAGCGCACCTGGCCTCGAAGGCTGACGGTCGCCTCCGCCGGCACGCGGAGGCCCCGAATGTCCGAATCGGAGATCCGGAATGGGGCAGATCCGTAGAAGCCCTCGCCACTGCCCGCGTCTTGCCATGCGATCAGCTTGTAATCGCCCGGGGCGATGCCACAGACCCGGAATGCACCCCCAGGGGCTGCCTTGGCAGGGATGCCGGCGGCGAAGCCCACACTGCCGGGCCAAAGGGCTTGATCGACGACGCGCAAGTGAAACGAGCCCTGCCCGCTCGCAGCCGCCTCCACGGCTCCTTCCACGCAGTAAGGCCTGGCCGAATCCAATTGGATCACCGCGCCTGTCACGGGAAACCGATGGTCCAGGCGCAGCGGGGTGGCCCCTTCCGGAGTGCGCGACCCGATGTAGAAACCGGCGATCGCCAGCATCGGGCGCCTCTCTGGTTCTATCTCCATGGTCTCCGGCGGGAAGGGCCGCGCAGGTGGCGTCGACAGCACCAGGAGTGGTCTGCCCGCAGGCGCCTGGAGCGTGAACTCCCCGGTCTCCGAAGTCTTGGCTGCTCCACGAACCATGAGCCGGGTTATCCCCAGGGTCACCTCCCTTTCCAGCAGCCATACATCCGCATTCGCCACGGGGCGCCCGCCGTCTCCGATCACCCGTCCAGAAAGGCTGGCAGGCAGCGGCGCGAGCAAGACGATCTCTTGCCCCTCGTCGCCCGGCAACGCCAGCAATTCGCGCTCCCTCCTGATGCCCTTCACATCGACTCTTGCCAGGCAGGGCCCGGCGGGAACGCCTTCGAAACGAAAGCGGCCATCCTCCGTTGTCTCGACCTCGTCCGAATACGAACCGCATTCAATCGTCACCAAAGCTCCGCCAACTGCCTGCAGCTCGGAACTGTCCCGCACCACCCCATGGATTGCCGCCTTGCCTGCCGGACCAGGGGCTGGCAGCTGAATTCCGCCGCTCGAAACAGCCCAGCAGGCCAGGCTGGCGATGGCGAGTCCTTTCCGGCAAGCCTCCTTCCAGCCCATACCCGGCGTTGCCCCGCATGAATGGGGCGTCCCTGTGGATGTTTCAGCACGTGTTTTCCCGATCACCGCCAGTGACCCCATTCAAGAACGCCGCGTACTCTCAGCGGCCTTCCATGCAGGCGTGCAGGATCGAATCGCCAGCCTGCGAGCAAGGCGCGAGCCGCATCGGGGAGCGCCGCGTCACTGGCCACCGTGCCAATCTCCGTGATTTCGAGCATCAGTGACTGACCGCCGAAAACGGACCCCAAGAGGCCCACATCTCCCTTTCTCAGCACCGGACGGCTCGCACCCGGGGGGAGTTCCAGGATCATGCGGGCCGCGAGCGCATCCGCGGAGCACCGAAACGGAATGACCACCACAACCTTGGTCTCGACCGGATGGCCTCCCTGCCTGGCAGGCCTGAACTTCCACTGTGAGAAGGCGGCGAGGGCCGATTCATCGAGCCCAAAGCCGGCGCCTCGCAGGACCTTGGCTCCTGACACCCCCCCATCCACTCCAATTGTGCCCGCCAGCTCGATGCTGGCCCGGACATGCGCAAGGCGGGCCTCGTCGGTGCATTCCGCCGGCGCCCGATGCAGAACCGCTGGCGGCGCACTCTCGTCGGCCCCTGTCTGTTCTATGCCCGGACTCCAGCTTTTGCAAGCGCACATTGCCGTCAGATAGACACAGACAACGACCGTAGTTATGCACAGTAAAGGTTGATTGACACCAATTTCTATCCCACGCGGCACGCTCGTTATCGCTAGTCCTTGCAAGCTACTCCGGCAAGACGGCATCAGCGGTTCCGCCTCTCAACACAAATGCCCCCGGGCCCAGCCTCTTGTGAGCAATGGTGTCCAGCAAAACTCCTGCGTGATCTGCCCCCGTCAGGCCTGTCACTACCAACAGGACCCGGTTGCCCTCTCTTTCTGAAGTGGTTAATACTGTGGTCGGCGTGTAGGCAATGCCTGTCAGGATGCTGAAAGCAACTCTGTTTTTGACGCGTATGAATTTGTAAGGGAGTTCATTCTCTTTAATCGCT